>Ga0116223_10003614_pt1 | contig 13747 bp, 24 predicted proteins | sample Sb_taG_3_FD_90092 | JGI IMG/M metagenome (GOLD analysis project Ga0116223, IMG submission 90092) | Peat soil microbial communities from Weissenstadt, Germany - Sb_50d_a_PC metaG | ecosystem: Environmental > Terrestrial > Soil > Wetlands > Peat | place: Germany: Weissenstadt | collected 2010-09-21 | reverse complement strand
CAGACATTTTCGCCACGCGCATCGATCCCGCCGTCACCATGGCTGCGTTTGCCGGTCATGTGGCGTCCCCTGAATCAGTCGTTCCACTCGTCAAGATCGCCCACACATCGTCGGCAATGCTGCGAAAAATCTGCCGATCAAGCGCAGCTTCAACGCAAATCGGTGCCTTGCGCCCCGTCGCGCCTGAAAATTTGCTCTCGCCACCTTTGAACTCGATCCGAGCCATTTGATGAGTCCGGGAAACGATGATCCCGTTCACTTTCCGCGACAATGCCTTTTGCGCCAATATCGTCGATAGCGCGTCCTTAAAGGTGAGCATGTTTGTGAGAGGGCATCTCTTTGAGCCGGATGGAGAGGCCGCTGCAATCTCACGAGCCCGATCGCCCACCTCGGACAGACTATCGGTCGCCAAAATGGAAATCAGAATGAGCGCGACGGATTCCGTGGTCGTGCGGACGCCACTACCAGGGCCGCGGCCACTTTCGGAGGCCAATAGTCCCGCGCGGACGAGAGCCCGCTGGCGTTCATAAAGCGCTGCGGGCGTCAACTCGACCAAACGGGCGAGGGCCGGGATGTATCCCTTGAGCGAACTACCCATGACGACAAAGCATATAATGGTAAGGGGTGGATGTCCACTACCATTACTTGACGCGAGATACCCGCTCGGATAGGGGTGTACGACGACCACTGCTATTCGATTCGGAGTGTCTTGGGATGAGCAAAACAGAAAAACATGATGACGAAAGGCTCGTTTATGACGTGCCGGAAGCTGGCGCGAAGCTCGGACTGAGCCGCAACGGCTCATACGATGCGGCGGCGAGGGGCGAGATCCCGACAATCAGAATCGGGCGTCTTTTGAAGGTGCCGAAGATCGCCTTCGATCGCATGCTTGAGCAGGCCGGATTGACGGCACCCTCAAGGGCAGCGTGAGCGTCACGCGTGAACCGCGTTTCTCATAAAAACAAAAAATGACCGGCGCGCGGTTGCGGCCGGTCAAGATGACTTATGCCGATGACGGGTTTAGTCCAAGAGGTGACGGAGCGCAAGCCTTGGAAGTTCGATAATCTCAGGATGTTCGGCTACGACGTGATCGTTGCCGATCCTCCTTGGGATTTTGAGAATTATTCCAACGCCGGCACGCGCAAAGGTGCCGATCCTCATTACGACGTGATGACTCTGGATGCCATCAAGGCGTTGCGCGTGCATGAGCTCGCGCGCGGCGATTGTCTCTTGCTGCTCTGGACAACCGGATGGGCAATCGCAACCGGGCAAGCTCAAGTGGTCGCTCGCGCCTGGTGCTTCAATCCGATCTCAGAAATCATCTGGAACAAGCGCACGCCGAGCGGCAAGCGCCGAATGGGTACGGGCTATCGCGTGCGCACCATGCACGAGCCAATCTTGCTCTGCACAATCGGCAACCCCAATCATGGAGCATTCCCGTCAACCTTCGACGGCATCGCACGAGAGCACTCCCGAAAGCCCGATGAATTTTATGATCTGGTGATCGAGCGCACATCGTGGTGCGGTAGTCGCGCTGATCTATTCTCGCGTGAGACGCGGGATGGATTCGACGCGTGGGGAAACGAGCATGGAAAGTTTGATCCGCCATGAGCGTGACAAAAATTATTCTTTTCGATCGTGGGCATCATGTGTGTGGCTGGATTTTAAAGCGGGGCAAGAGCTATTTCGCCTCGGATGATTTTGGTCGCGAGCTCGGGAAATTTTCGTCGATCCAAAAAGCGCTTGAAGCATTCGGCGAGATCGAAAAGGTCGAGCCGAAATGACTGACCGCCGCAGCACAATGCAAATAGCGAATGGGGCGCGCAGCTAAGCATGATAATTCGGCCCGCTGTCTCATCGGGATACACGGCACTCCCGAACATCATCCTGAAAGATGATCGGCTGAATGCCGACACCCGCGCAATGGTGGCTCTTGTGCTGAGTAAGCCGGAGGCGTGGCAGATAAGGCCGCCAGCGCTCGCTCGTGAGCTGTCCCGGAAAGGCAGCAAGCAGGTCGGCCGGACAAGGCTGAAGCGGATGTTCGATGAGGCGATCGCTGCCGGCTACATGCGACGGTCGGCCAATCAGACGCACACGGATGGCGGTCTATGGGGACCATACGTTTATTTCATGGGGATGCCCGACGATGTCGCAGCGCTCGTGGAGCGAGAAGGTGTTGCAGTTTTACCGCACGCAGGTTTGCCGCACACGGTTCAGCCGCATACGGCTAACCAGCACACGTATAAAGTAAAGAAGAAGATAGAAACTATAGATGCTGATGCTGGTGATAACGCGCGCGCGCGCGGGCCGTTGATTTCCGAGTTGGCATTTCAGCTCGCCAGCGATGTGATGACGACGCTCGGCATTGATCGGGAATTCGTGCCTCCTGGCTGGTGCGGCGCCGCGATGTGGCTGCAGGCTGGGCTAGATTCTGGCTGGCGCCCGGAAATCGTTCGCATTGCCGCGGCCAAGATACGCGCCCGCAAAAACTATCAACCGCCATTCTCATTTCGATATCTCCTCCAACCGATCATCCGGGAGCACCAACTGATGGCCGAGCCATCACTGCCGATGCCGCCCGTCGTTGTCGCGTCGAACCAGAGAACCGGTCATGTTCAAAAAGCTGACACCGTCACCGATTGGCGCGCCTCAAGAGACGCATTCCGAAGAGCGCACGCAAAGCTCCGCGCGCACAACGATCGCCAGCAATCCCCTGAGGGAGATGGCGGCCAACCAAGTGGAGAGATTATTCGCCTTGCTGCCGCCACAGGACGTGATCGATGCTGAAGAATTTCTTGCCGCTTCGATCATGCTGTTCGCTCAATACCCAATCGAGGTCATGAGCAAAGCCGTTTTTGAAATTCCGCAGCGATCGGATCGCCCGACACTGCGGCTCATGCGGCAGGTATTGGATGAGATATTAGCGCCAATCGAGCGCGAGTGTGAACGGAAGCGCGCCAGCGAGGGCCGTCGGCTCGAGGCGCCACATCCTCGCAAGCGATCATCGGAAGAGCAAGCGCGCATCGACGCTCAGGTCGCCGCTGTACGAAAACAGCTCGGCATTCCTGAAGGCGTTGCGAGACGCAAAGGTGCCGCATGGACGTGAGGCGCATTGGCGGTCGGCGGATTCAATCCCTGGTCCGGGGGAGCGGCAACCGTGACCCCCACAACCGGCGGCATCGGCATCAATTATTTGCGCGTGTATCGCGCATCCCCCACGCGTCATTAACTCCTCAGGCGGAGGGGGAGCGGGAACCGCGACCCCCAACGGCACGAAAAATTTGGTTATTTAATAAGAGAAACCCCATGCCCGATATCGAACGATGATCACAGATTTATTTGGCGCGCCGATTTCCAAAGATCGGCTTCGAACCAAGCCGCCTCACGGTGCAAGAGGTCGCGGCATGATCTGGCTCGATTTTGGGTCTGAGGAATGGAGACGTGCCGCCGACGATTATCGCGATGAGCGTGGCTCCGAATTACAGCCCGAACGTCGGCTTGGCGGTCATGGAAATTGGTTTCGCGAGAGGGTCCGAGCATGAACAATCATCACCGCCGTCGCAATTGGAATTTACGCGCCGACGGGCTCGAGCTTGACCTGAGCCAGTTCAAATCGATGGACGAATTCGACGGGCCCGAAATCGACACGACCGAAATGTCGACGATCGAACAGATCTCCGCCAACGTGCCCAAGCTTGACCTGAGCCAGTTCAAATCGGTGGACGAATTCGACGGGCCCGAAATCGACACGACCGAAATGTGGACGATCGAACAGGTCAACGCCCAAGTTCGGCGGAGATTGCCGAGACGATGAGCGAACAGCGCGAAATCGAGCGGGGGCGGCGGGATTAAATCTCCGAGGGGTCGCTTCCTGTACCGGCCCTTAAGTTCCCCCTGATTTCCGCAGAATTGGCAGATTTTTTTTTTACTTCAAGGAGTGCAGATGGCGATTTATTTAAATCTGCCGAGTGCCGCGGGTGACCGCTGATGCCACGCGCTCGCCAGATCAACGTGAATGCGGAGCTCAGCCAGGAAGCTCAAACCGGGCAGATTGAAAAATTGAGATTGATTGAGCGCCTTCGCTTCGCCGCGGGAGAATTGCGAGCGGGTCGGCCGGTTCGCGAGATAAAGCTCGGCGCTGCTCTCGTTGCATGGCTGAGCGATGCGAGCAAGACGTTCGAAGAGCAGCTCGGAATCTCCTTCTGGCAATTCGGTGGAAGCTGGCGCTCGATAGATGCCCGCCATCGACGTGATGCGGCGCTTCGAGAGCTGGCGGCAACGTTCCATGCCGAGGTCGGCCGATGGAAAGCGGCCGGCGAGATCGCGGAGGCGTTGGAAAAATATTCAGGACTTGCCTGGTTTAAGGACCTGCACCTGAAATCGCCGCCGCACAAATATCTGGGGACCGGGAAGGAGCTGCTCTGGCTGGTGTTGAAGGCTCGAGATGAATCGCTGAGCCAGAAGCAAATTTTTCGAATTCTCAACACCGGTAGTAGGGACAAATGCTCCCCACTCGATGTCCCTAAAAAGAGACTAGCGTCGCGACGCTGAGAGAGAAAGAGAGAAATTGAGGCAATTCATGAGCCCGCCGCGTCTTTCCGTCGTCCGCAAGCCCGAAGATGATGCGCGTCTTCTAGATGCGTTCCGCGCCAGTCCAATCGCACAAAAGGCGATGGCGCAACAGGAAGCGACAGAAATCGAACATCGCGCCGCTCTCGTTGCCGAGATCGAGAAGCTCGATAAAGCGGCGGCGCTTCAACTGCCATTGTTGCGCGCCCAAATCGACGCCGCATTTGCCGAGCTTGATGCGGCCGAGAAGTTGATGCGGCGGAATTTCCACAGTTTCTCGAAACGAGCAGAAGCATATTCGGCGGGAATTTTGGCGCAAGGTAAAATCGGCGCCGCCCAGCACAAGTCCATCGGCGCCAGTTTCCAGTATTCGGCCCAACGTGACCGGTTGGAACGCGAGCTCCGTGAGACCGCGAGCCCGGCGATCAAACTTTTCAAATCGGAAATGTTGAGGGTCTTCGAGGCGGCTCGCGCCACCCAGCCAACGACCCGATCAAATCTCGTCAAAAATTTGATAACCGGCAGGACCTCGGAAACGAGGGCGTCAAATGCACCATCGATTCGCGCTCGCACGCAGGCTGCTCGCCGGGCGATGGACGAAGCGGGCTCGATCGCGCTTGAACCCGATCAACGCGATGTCGAAATGCGGCTCGAAAAATTGCGCCAATCGCTGCCCGCTATCGGCGCTGCGGAGTTCGCAGAATGACGACGCGGCTTTCACCAATCGAAGCCCGGGCGCGTTTGCGCGCTGGCGAAAAGTTGCGAGATATGTTCTTCGACAACAGCGGCAGACCGAAGGCAAAACTCGCGGGGCTCGAGGGTGAAGTCAGAGTGCGCGGTTTACTTGATCCGTCCGACAGGTCTGCCGAGTTTGTCATCTCAACCGGATCGCTCGATCGCTACAATTCCACGATCGCGCCGGCCGGCTGGCGGCTCGATGCTTTCAAGGCCAACAGCGTCGTTTTGTGGTCACACGATGATTCCATCCCTGCCATAGCGCGCGCGGAGAATACATTCATCGATGGTGACAAACTTCGTTCGCAGGCGATCTTCGCCACGCGCGACATGCACCCCCTGGCGGATACGGTCTATCAGCTCGTGAAGGCCAAGTTTATCAGCGCCGCTTCGGTGGGTTGGGTGCCCTTGGATTATGAGATCGACGGCGATGGTGTCATCCACTATCTCGAACAGGAATTGCTCGAATGGTCGGTCGTCAATATCCCGGCCAACCCGGAATGTCTGACCCGGGCGAGATCCTTCGGCATCGACACGCGGCCACTCGCCGAATGGGCCGAACAGTCGCTTGATCTCGGCGTGACGCATACGCCCCGACGCCAGCTCGAAAAGCTTCGCAAGACTGCTGGCGCTTCGAGGATTTATCCCGTGAGAATAGGAACAAACATCATGCAGAGAAAATCTGCCGCGCGTGTCGATAGTGCGTTTCGCAAATGGGACACTTTTGGCGAATTCCTGGTGATGGTCGCGCGAGCCTTTGGCGATCGGGGGATCGCTGACCGCCGCCTGGTGCGCGCGCCAACCGGCGCTGGCGAAATCGATCCGTCCGGCGGTGGTTTTCTTGTGGCCGATCAATTTTTGCCAGAGCTGGTCGGCATTATGTACGAGGAGGCGATACTCGCACCGTTGTGCGATCGGCGTGAAACGAGTGCCCCCCTCGGCGGCTCTATCAAAATCCCCGCCATCGATGAGACGAGTCGGCAAGAGGGATCGCACATGGGCGGCGTGCAAATCTTTTGGCAGGGCGAAGGTACTCAGGACAATCCCACCACGCCAAAAATTAGGAACAATGTGTTTGCTCCGAAGAAGATGATCGGTGGGATTGTAGTCACCTCCGAACTACTCGACGATGCTCCCGCGCTCGAGGGGCACGTGAAAAGAATCTTTGGGGCAGAATTTTCCTTCAAGATCGACCTAGCAATTTTTTCCGGTACAGGTGCGGGTCAGCCGCTCGGCATCATGAATTCGCCGTGCCTCATTTCGGTCTCGAAAGAAACCGGACAGGCATCGCAAACGCTCGTTGCAGAAAATGTTCGCAAGATGTGGTCGCGCTTGCCAGCGCCCTGTCGCCGGAGAGCCGTTTGGTTAATCAATGAGGATCTTGAAGAACAGTTGGAAGCGATGGTCGATATCACTGGCACCTCCGGAGCGGCGACGCCTGCAGCATCGGCGCTCTACATGCCGGCCGGCGTCGGTGGCAATGAATATCCGCTTCTCAAAGGTCGGCCTGTGCTCGCAATCGAACAGGCCGCGCTGCTTGGCACGCCGGGAGACATCGTGCTTGCTGATCTTCAAAGTTATATCTGGATTGATGAGGCCTCCGCTCTGCACTCAGTTTGGACGTTCGGTTCGCCGACGGGGAGGCCGTGTTTAGATTTACCGGCCGCTTCGATGGTGCGAGCTCCTATTACAGCGCCATCACGCCTTACAACGGATCTGGAGTTACGCGCAGCCCATTCGTAGCGCTGGCGGCGCGATGAGCTTTGCCGCGCTGCACATGAAATGCAGCTCGGCAAGTCGAGGCCGCGTCGAGGTTCGCGGCGACCTCCTGCCTTCGGATGAACATGCTGAAGGTCTGGTTGGGATGAATGGGGAAGAGCGCGCTCGGCGACGACCTCCGGATGTTCGCCGAGCGCGTCCCAAACATCAATCAAGTTGATGGCAACGGAAATGGCTAAGTCGACAACCATAAAATTAGACGGGGTGAACAAACTGTGCCCGCTTTGCGTGTCGACCAGGTCAAGCGGGCGGTCCCTCATATTTGTGATGGCGAAGTCAATGCAATTCCATTTTTGGAAATCGCACTCGAACGCAGCACGCCGAAACTGCCCGCGCTCGACAAAATTGTGTTCGACATTGAGGAAGTTAAGGCGGCCGTTGAGAGCATCATGAGACTCTGCGGTCTCAAATGAATATGAATTTCGAGCTATCCGACCCACTCCTTTTCAAACTGCCGCTTCGCGGGAGCAACGAAGATCACCTTGACGTAATCACAGGTGCCGGCGAAACATATGGCGCGGGCATTGCTGAGAGAACTGCCGCAAACATGCGAATTGCGGAGCGTCTCGGCCTTGAGTGCAAAACGGTGAGAGATTTTTTGAATGAATTGCGGGCGGTCGGGCTTCCTGTAATAGCCACGCAGATTGCGATCTGCGCCAGCCGCTTAAGTGTTCGGATATCGGCGACGGTAAATCGGTATCTGATCGCAGTCGTGCGGGAGGATCTCGAAGGGACGTGCAGCGATCTCCGCCGCCGTGGTTATCGGGAAAATCAGATCAGGCGATTTCGAGTGAAGGCGTGGCGAGTATTCAAATTAAACCTGCGCGAAGCCGCCAAATATAGGACGCAGTAAAATGATTCCGCTCCGTCATCCTGTCGCCGTGCTCAAGGAAAGACCGTTCGACGGCCGGCTGCGCATCCTCGATGTTGACTGGTCGAAGCCGATCACGCCGTCGATTGCCGACATCCTCGACGCGCAGGCAGGCCAACAAAACTCTCAGCCATAGCTCACAAGCGTTCCATCTCAAGGAAATGTATCCGATGGCATGGAGCTTCTTTGCCTCTATTGGTGAGTGTGCTAATATCCAACGATCACGATCCAATTCGCTCATAGCCGTCTCTTAAGGTGTGCAATGCCAAAGATCGAGCCAATCATTAAACGAAAGCGCGATCATTCTGAGCTTGATCTGGTTCCCGGTGCATGGCCGCGCTTCGAGCGGTTCATCAAAGAAATCGCCGAGGCCGGTCCACAGCACCGGACAAGGGACGCGCCTCCTAAGAGCATGACTCGGAAGGGCGTGCAGGCGCAATCAAAGAAGGCCAGAAAATCACAACCCGACTAGCTTGCAATGTATAATATCCGAGCGACAGCGGCAATTTTTGTGGGATTTTGGGTTTGCACTGCGCACGCTGCCGATAGCGCATTGGTCTTAGGGATCGGTCGGCAAAGCTGCGCCTATTGGCAATCTACTCCTGCGCGCCAGTCAGAAGGCGCAATCTGGATATACGGATTTTGGAGTGGCGCGAATTGGGGGAATGATCGAAATCACAAAGTTGGAGAGCACACCGATTCCTATGGTGATGTAGCCGAAGTCAAGAGAACGTGCGATATCCAGCCATCCATGACGCTCTTTGACGCGGCTACAAAAACCTATCACGACATGGATAAGTGAGCCACCAAAGGTCCGAAAGCCAAGGTGCGATGGCGGCGTTGTTGCGAATCGGCTATGGTCCGGCTGTGTTGATTTTGGGCGTACATATTAGATGAAAGGAATTGGGCTATGAAAATAGGTCAGCGACTTTGGATTCCCGGCTATCCTTCGTTTTACGAGGTGGTCCATGCACGAGGCGCATCAATCATAGTTAGGAAAGCGGGCGGCAGCGAACTCTTTTGGATCATTGAAGATGATCTTCCATTAGGAACGACCATCCAATAGCGAACGGAAAGGCCGGGTGTCATGCCCGGCCTTTCTTCTTGCGCCAGTGAAGGAAGGCGCGCGCCTGTTGTTTAGGCGTGCCTTTCGTTAGGCCGCCGATAGGTGAGGCGCTTGCCGACGATGCCTTTTAGCAATCGGGCAGCACGCTCTTTATCGTCCACGCCAAGCGCTGCACGTTCGTTGTAGCGGAAATCGAACTCAGCAAGATAGCGTTTCAAGTGTTGCTCGCTGACATGATGATATGTTCCAACGATGCCACGCTTGAGGATTGAAAAATAACCCTCAATCGTATTGGTATGAGCATCGCCACGAACGTACTCATCAGCGCTGTGATTTACCGTTTCATGGCGGTCAAACTCTTTGCCCGCGTGGTGATACTGGCCGCCTTCGTCGGTCATCAGCGCGGATTTGCGATTGACCTGAGACACAAGGATCGGGCGCAACGTCTTACCGCTCACTTCTGGTACATGAAACGAGCGGGCCTTACCGCCGCGCTCAACCAAAGCAAACGCGATTTCCTTTCCAGCACCGCCAATGTTGCCCTTGCGGCGCTTGCTGACGTGCTTGTTCTTCTCTTTGCCGCCGATGTAGGTCTCGTCGGCTTCGATGATCTTGCCATCGCCGCCAAGCGGGCCGGGGAATTTGCCGTCGCGCATTGCCTCACGGATGCGATGCGTCATGAACCACGTTGACTTGTAGCTCACGCCCAACATGCGATGCAGTTGATGCGTAGAAATACCCTTCTTGCTCGCGCACATCAGGAACGCTGCCATCAGCCACTTATTGAGCTGGATGTGCGAGCGCTCGAATAGCGTCCCGGTCATGATGGTGAATTGCTTGCGGCAGGCGCTCTCATTGCACTGGTAGAGGCCGGGACGGCCGTCAATGGCCGTCGCGTTGTTTATGGTGCCGCAATGACTGCAAATCGGACCGTCCGGCCACAAGTGGCCTTCTAACCACTTGCGGGCTTTGGTTTCGTCATGAAATACCTTGTTCTGCAACTCGTTCGCCATGACTGGCTCCTATCCTCTTGAGCCTCAATATATGTCCGGCTTTCTGCTGAGTCAAGGTTATAATTCCCAATTTGTAAGTTCAACAATCGACTCGCCAACTACACCGATAAAGACGGCAAATAATGCCACATACGCTGCGGTGTCCCAGAACTCGTATGAGAGCGAGACCTTTAAGTCATTTAACAATTTAAACGCATCAATTTCTGACATCTTGAGAGATCATGTTCGACGCCAAAACTATTTGGCATTATTCGCCGCTATCTTGACCGTGTGCGTTTTGGTGTTTGTCTTTTTCGCGTGGAAAATTCCCTCACCACCTGACAAGAGTAAAGGCAGTTCTAACTGAACTTATTGGTTGGCCTCTTTCGTCTCTAGCTGAGACGGTGATCAGTGGAGTGCGGCGGCCCCGCATGCTCATAATATCCGATCACGCCAAGGCGTAACAATCGCGTCTAGACGCTTGCCATAGGGCTTGACGGCATGGCTCCAATCGGAGCGATCCGGCGTACTCAGCTCGGCGGCGCGATCCGATGTCTGGCTTTTCAATCGTTAGCAACAGGCATCATCTCTGCCGTTGTCCAATTCCCGGTCCACGTCAATTTGACAGAATAAAAACACGTCTCTGCGTCGTCCTCCCCCTTTATCCCGATCTTGAACACATAATCGCCAAGTGGAAAGTTATGTGAATCAATCGGCCATTGCTCGCGTTGGGTTGCTATGTGGATGCAGTTTTTATCATCAATCCTACAGATTTGAAGGAAACGCGGAATATCTTTAAGCAGATTGATGGACATTTCGGCTTCCGGGTTTCCGACCCAGAAAAGTTGAGCCGGGCTGACATTCGGAAACCTATCAGTTGATTCCAACCATCCCTCGCACTCGTGGAGTTTTCTTTGGCTCTTGTTGTTGACCTTCAGCCGAAAGCACATTGAATGCGATCCACCGACGAACGTCACATCGGCTCTACAACTCGGTACAGTCCGATCAAAGGCGATGGCTATCTTTTGATATCGTTCTCTGAATCGATCGAGCGTGCGAACACTCAGAGAAAAGCACCAAACAACTCCGCCAAATGCGAATATGCAGGCAATAATAAGATAGGGAAGAGGTACGGGCGTGATCCGCGACGCCAGCAATATCGCGAGCGTCAATAGCGGCCCCCATATGCAGACAGCTGCCGCTTGTGAGCCGAGGAAATGCCAGAGCGACATGCCCGCGCCGATGGCGCGAACCCAATCCATGCTCCGTACGAACCAACCCCGTTTTTCAGCCATTCTTCGATTAGCTGCCGGACGCTACCCGCTGAAAAAATTTCAAAACCTTAGCTTGAACGAATTCCTCGGTCACTGCGCTAAGATTCGTTTGTCCCTCGCCGCCTCCCTGGGTACGGCTCTGCGCCACAATGTTGATCCTCGGCGACGACTGGTCAGCGACAAAAGTGATTGATGGCCTCTGAGTGGTGCCTAATGCGTGCATCTCGCCCTTGTAAAGTTCCAACGTAACCGACATCGCATCGTCTTTTTTTCGAATGGCGGACGTCCAACCCGCTGGCGCCAACGCTTCCTCGCGAATTTGTGTCAAGGCGGGTATGATAACCTTATCCCGCGCTTCGCGCCATCCGGCCTCAAAAGTTTGGCGCTCGGTGACACGTTTCTCTTGGATCCTTTGCTGCTCGGTTCGATCTGCTTCGAACTCCGCTGCCGCCTTTTGGAAGGCCTTTTTAGTTTCAGATTTCATGATGTTTTCTCCTCCTTTTTTCATTCTAAAGCGAAGCGTTGGACCGGCCAAACTGATTTATCCCCCGCCAGGAAAATAGCTTGAGGGGCTCTGGCAAATCTGATTCGATTTCAATCCCACAAGGAGACCCTCGACGCGGCGGTGTTCGCAGCACCGCCGTTATTCGCCATACCGCACCAGCTCGGGCCGCGCGTTCTTATGATGTTCCGAAAAGTCCAAATTTCTTGGATGAGAACAAAACGTGGCGTTCTCTACATTGTCACAGCGAACGAGGCGATCGACGGGGTGATTGTTGGCGACCGCGATGACAGCATGGCAACCAATTGAAACGGCACCGAGAGACGGCACGCCTGTGCGTCTATGGTGCCCGGGCGTCGGGCCAAATCCCAAACCGTCCGAGATTGTCGGTCGTTACGTGACTGCCGGCGCTTGGGTTGGGGTTCCCGAAAATCGAGGCATTGTCATGCCGACCCATTGGATGCCACTAACGGAACCGTCCGGCGCTACCCCACCGCAAGCCGCCTGATAGCGACGTCGTTGGAGCGCCCGTGTTGGGGGGGTGACCTATGTGGAACGACATTGCAGAGCTCCGCACTTTCGCCTGGGCCCTTCAATGGGGTGCCATAGCCCTAGTCTTCATAGGCGGCTTTCTGCAAATCGGCTCTTTGATGGTCGATCATAGAGTGACGACTCTCTCAGATGCTGAGCAGGCGGAAAAGCTAAACCCGGTCGCGCAGACAATTCATACCGGCACCGCCGTCATCGAGATGATCCAGGATTCGAAAGATGCGGCGAACAATCACTTCATGGACAGTGGTGCAGCCTTGGGATTTGCTCATGGGAACCAAGCTCTGATGGTGCTCCGCTCGGGCGACAGTTTCGCGATCCAAAACGGAAAGAGCGAAATTTTGTGGCGGGCCACCTTAGCCTTAGACCTAACAGACAGCTCTGTGGGCAAGCCGATACGCTCGCTCCGCGATGCCGATCATATCGAGCTGACGTTCGGGCAACTCAAGGCGGGTGGAATAATCAAATCTGGGAACGTTACTGTGATTATCAATTCAGCTGTGCAATTGCGTGCCGATATTCCTGCGCAGACGGTAGACGCGCAGCAGCTAATGTTCATTCGCGACCTGAAGCAAATAAAGGAAAGTCTCGCACAGTGAGCTTTCCACACATTGGATGCCGCTAGGAGTAGGGGACTTTAGTCGCCTCAAGGGGACTTCATTCCCCGTGAATATCGCAGGGAAACTCGTTGACCCGCTACGATCTTTCCTGATGCTGCAAAAGCGTCAAATTTGAGCTTTTGAGAGGTCGATGAAAGCACTCAGCATCCGTCAGCCGTGGGCGTGGCTCATTCTGCACGCGGGCAAGGATATCGAGAACCGCGATTGGCAGCCGCGCAATCCGGCCTTGCGCTTTCGTGGAACGTGTCTCATTCACGCAGGGATCGCGATACAGCCGATCAGCGACGAGCTGCGTGCTTGGATCAGGGCGACGAGCGGGGTCGATCTCCCGCTCTCTGACGAGCTCCCGCGTGGGGGCATCGTCGGCCAGGTCGACGTGATCGATGTCGTGCGGGAGTCGTCGTCGCCATGGTTCGAAGGCCCCTGCGGGCTGGTGCTTGTCGATGCGCGCCCGCTGCCGTTTATCGCATGCCGGGGCAAGCTTGGTTTCTTCAATCCGTTGGGACCCAATGTTGGACCCAACAAGGTCGCACACGATGTTACTAGCCGGACGGAAGTCGAGAGCGTGTCGCGCAAATTGCCTGAAAAGCTTGACACTGACGCACCAGATGCGACCCGCTATGACGGCCGCGATCGAACTCCAAAACCGGGGGTTGGGGGTTCGAGTCCCTCCACTCCTGCCAGGCCTTGTCCCGACTAAGCGTTTGGGGCAGCAAGCGGACTTGTCCCTTGACGGTGCGCCAGCCCGGCAGTAGGTAACTGCCATCGTCAGCGGCCCGGTGACGGACTT
>Ga0116223_10003611_pt1 | contig 13765 bp, 13 predicted proteins | sample Sb_taG_3_FD_90092 | JGI IMG/M metagenome (GOLD analysis project Ga0116223, IMG submission 90092) | Peat soil microbial communities from Weissenstadt, Germany - Sb_50d_a_PC metaG | ecosystem: Environmental > Terrestrial > Soil > Wetlands > Peat | place: Germany: Weissenstadt | collected 2010-09-21 | reverse complement strand
TCGTCGCGGCCCCGGCTGAGTAGGATCGGCGAGTACTCAGCGAAACCGCGACCACCCCGGGTCGATTTTGCCGCCACAGTGTTCTGGCCCCGCGCCGGTTCTTGCAGATCCTCGCTGGCGAGGGCCATGCCCCGATCGCGACCGGCCAGAGCGGCCGACTGGAACTGGCCCGGTGGATTGGCTCAAAAGACAACCCACTGACCGCGCGGGTGCTGGTCAACCGCATCTGGCAGCACCACTTCGGCACCGGACTGGTGGCTACTTCCAATAACTTCGGCGCTCGCGGCGAGAGGCCGTCCCACCCCGAGCTGCTCGACTGGCTGGCCGGCGAGTTCGTGGCCAACGGGTGGTCGCTCAAGAAACTCCACCGCCTCATCCTGCTTTCCAGCGTCTACCAGACCAGCACCCAGGCGGACGAGACGGCGCGGAAGGCCGACCCCGGCAACCGCCTCCTGGGTCGGACCATGCGGAGACGGCTCGATGCCGAGTCCCTGCGGGACGCCCTGCTGGCCGTCAGCGGACAGCTCGATCGCGCCGTCGGCGGGGACGAATCGGGAGAGCTGCTGTTCAAGGAGGCGGAAAACATCGGGGCCCGCATCCGGCCGAACCGCGTGCAGGCCGATCATCCGGTTTACACGACATCGACCCGGCGGAGCCTCTACCTGCCCGTGGTGCGGAACGCCGTGCCCGACGTACTCGCCCTGTTCGACGGGGCCGACCCGAACGGCGTGACGGCGGTACGCAACGACACGACCGTGGCCTCGCAGGCGTTGTTCCTGCTCAATCACCCGTTCGTGCGCGAGCAGTCGCTGCACTTCGCCAGGCTGCTGCTGGCCGACCAGCAGGCCACCGACGCCGACCGGATCGCGCGGGCGCACCACCTCGCGCTGGGGCGAGAGCCGCTGGCCTCCGAGGCGGCCGAGGTGGCCCATTTCCTCGCCGCCTACCAGACACGGGCGAAGGCGAAGGGCCAAAAGCCCGTCGAGGCGCGGCTGAACGCGTGGCATAGCTTCTGCCAGACCTTATTCTGCCGAAATGAATTCCTCTATGTGGATTGAGAAACGGTTTCAAAGCCGTAGGTCAGGCTTTCCAGCCTGACTTTCCGGGCAAGAATGTCAGGCTGGAAAGCCTGACCTACGGCTTTGCACTCGGGGAGCCGACCATGAGGGCATCAACACGCCGTGAGTTCCTGCACCGGCTCGCTTGCGGGTTCGGTGGCGTTGCCCTCGCCGCTCTGCTCGCCGACGAGGCCCGCGCTGAGCCGGGCGCTGCCGATCCGTTGGCCCCGAAGCCGCCGCACTTCCCCGCCAGGGCGCGGCGGGTGATCTTCCTGTTCATGCACGGCGGGGTTTCGCACGTCGATACCTACGACCCCAAGCCGAAGCTCGCCGAGCTGAACGGCAAGCCGCTCCCCATCGCCAAGCCGAAGTTCGAGTTCGCGCCGACCGGCAACCTGCTCGCTTCCCCCTGGAAGTTCAAGAAGCACGGCCAGTGCGGGACGGAGTTCAGCGAGCTGTTCCCGCACGTCGCGGACCGCGCCGACGACCTGTGCGTGATTCGCTCCATGAACGGTGGCAATGAAGTCTCGCACGGCCCCGCCTTGCTGCGGATGAACACCGGAGACGGCGTGTTCAACCGCCCCAGCCTGGGTGCCTGGACGCTCTACGGACTGGGAACCGAGAACCGCGACCTGCCGGGCTTTGTGTCCTTCAGTCCCTCCCTGTACCACGGAGGGGCGCAGAATTACGGGTCGGCGTTCCTGCCCGCGTCGTTCCAGGGGACGCGGGTCGGTGACGGAAGCACCCCGTTCGCCCGGGGCAGCCTGGCGAACACGGCGCCGTCCGACGCGGTCGATTTGCAGCGCTTGCAACTGGACCTGTTGAACAGCGCCAACCGCGACCACCTGGCCCGGACCGCGGCCGACGCCCGTCTCGAAGCCCGCATCGCCACGTTCGAGCTGGCTTTCCGCATGCAAGCTACGGCGCCGAGGGTGTTCGACCTGTCGCAGGAGGCCAAGCAGACGCAGGCACTCTACGGCGTCGGTGCGGAGCCCACCGACGAGTACGGACGGCAGTGCCTGCTCGCTCGAAGGCTGGTCGAAGCCGGGGTTCGCTTCGTGCAGGTCAATCACGGCTACCCGCGGAATTACTGGGACGCGCACAGCGACCTGCGGAACAACCACTCCACGATGGCCCGGCGCGTGGACCAACCGATGGCCGGCCTGCTCGCGGACCTGAAGCAACGAGGCCTGCTCAACGACACCCTGGTCGGCTTCGGCACCGAATTCGGTCGGACGCCGGCGGCCCAGGGGACGGACGGCCGGGACCACCACCCGCACGCCTTCTCGATGTGGCTGGCCGGCGGCGGCATCAGGGGTGGGATGGCCCACGGCTCGACGGACGAGTTCGGCTACTACGTTGCCGAGAACAAAGTGACGATCCCCGACTTGCACGCCACGATTCTCCACCTGCTTGGGTTGGATCACACCAGGCTGACCTTCCGGCACGCGGGTCGGGATTTCCGCCTCACTGACGTGCATGGCGAGGTGGTGAAGGCGATCCTGGCGTGAGTGCCACGGACCTGCTTCAAGGGGTATGGTCTTCTCTTGCTTGCCGTTCTGTAACCCGATGTAACCGCAGGTAACCGGCGCGGGCGGCGCCGGCAGACATAAGCCCTGATGCTCAAGCGACTTGCGGAATCGGTCGTGGCACCGGTTACACGGTTACATCGGTTACGTCATTTTGCACAGGTCAGCTTGTCAGCACGAGCCCGGCCGCTATAATATACGTTGGTATACTTAGCGTGAGGGTACAGTTCGGCCCCATCTCCTGGTCTCTCCTGCCATGACTCTTCCCGACCCCCCGCCGCCACCGCGCGGCGGCTCGCCGCACCCGTCCGATCGTGTCGAGGGCCTTTGCCCGCTGGACCTTGACGTCATCTATCATCCCGACGGCTCCTGTCTGCCGGAGGCGGCCGCCGATGAGCTGGCCGCGCACCTGGGGCTCCCGGCGCAGGTCGTTTACGCCCTGGCGGTCGCCTGGGAGGACGACCCGCAAGGAGGCTACTGGGTGTTCCCCGAGACAGACGGGGGGGGCCGGCGCGTGGGAACGACCTTGCGCCGGCGGGACGGCAGCATGGCGGTCGTCGCAGGCGGCCGGCGGGGGCTTTCGGATCCGGAGGACTGGGACCGCGGTGGCTTGCCGCTACTGCTGCCGGTCGGCGTCACGGACACGCTGGCCGCGACCGCCCTGGAACTGTCGGCCTTGGGTCGGCCTGGCGACGCCGACGGGCTGGACGATCTGGCCGAGCGCCTGCGCGACATCGCCCCTGAGCGGCCGTTGGTCCTATTCGCCAGGGGGGAGGGCCGGGGCGGCGCGGCCGTGGTGGCCCAGGAGGCGGCCCGGCGGGCGACCGCGGAACTGAGCGCCCGCCTGGGGCGGCCGGTCGCCTGGGCCCTGCCGCCCGACGGCGCCCACGACATCCGCGCCTGGGTCACGAAGCGGATTCCGCACGACGCCCCGTCGGCGGACTGGGTCCTGCTGGGGAAGCTGTTCCTGGAACGGCTGCGGCCGCAGGCGGTACACGCGGCGGAGGCGCGGGGGGTCACGGCCGCCGAACTGCTCCGGCGCGACTTGCCCCCGGCGTCCTGGGTGGTTGACGGTCTGATGCCGGAGGGGGTGACGATGCTGGCCGGCCGGCCGAAGGGGGGCAAGTCGTGGCTGGCCCTCCAGCTGGCCCTGGCCGTGGCCGGCGGCGGCTCCCTGCCGGGCGGGCCCGCCGTAGCCCCGGGCGACGTCCTCTACCTGGCGCTGGAGGACACGGAGCGCCGCCTGCGCAACCGCCTGGGGCGGATGCTCGCCGGTGCCGCCGACGCGGCCCCGACCCGGCTGACCCTGATGACGAGCTGGCGCCCCCTGGAGGAGGGAGGGCGGGACGCCCTGGTCGCCTGGCTGGGGGCCCACGCCGGCGCCCGGTTGGTGGTGGTGGATACCCTGGCCATGCTCCGCTCGCACCGGGGCGGCTACCTGAACGATTACCGCACCGTGACCGGCTTTCGGGAGGTGGCGGCGCGCTTCGGGGTGGCCATCTTGCTGGTCCACCACGTGCGCAAGGCGACGGCGCACGACCCGTTCGACGCCGTCTCCGGGACGCACGGCCTGACCGGCCCGGCCGACACGCTGTGGGTGCTGACACGCGCGCGCGGGGAGGCGGAGGCGGTGCTGCACGTGCGGGGCCGCGACGTGGAGGAACAGGAGTTGGCCCTGTCCTGGAACGGCGGCAGCGGCCTGTGGACGCTGCTGGGGCCAGCGGAGGAGCGACGGGTGGGCCGGGAGCAGGCGCGAGTCCTCGACGTACTGACCCGGGCCGGCCGGCCGCTGAGGCCGACGGAGGTGGCGCCGCTCTTGGAGAAGTCGGTGGGGGCGACCAAGGTGCTGCTGTGGCGGATGGCGGAGCAAGGGCTGCTGGTGTCCGAGAACGGGGCCTATGCGCTGGCCGACCGCGGGCGGGAGAAAGGGGCGACGTGATGGCTGCTGCCGTGCGCTGCTGCTGGCGGAGGCTGGACCAGGACGGCAAGCCGGGCGTAGAGAGGTGAGACGGCTTGACCGGGCCCCCGGAACGGGGGAGAATCAGGCTGACGCCACTCACCTTGAACCGCCGCGGAGGTTCCTCATGCCTGAACAACTCCACCCGATCCCCGCCGAGGCCGCCCCCTCGGGCAACAGCAATGGCGGCGTGCTCCCCGGGCGTGACATCCGGGAGATTGTTGAGCGGTCCCCCGAGGAGGCCGGCGCGGCCGTGGCCACCAACGAAATGGCATGGCAAGCGGCGCTGCGCGCCAAGGCCACGGGCGATTCCGAAGTCGCCCGCCGGCTCAGGAACGCCGGCGTGATCGGCACCGGCCCGATGGACGGGAGCCAGCGCGACCCGATGTTCGCCCGGGACGACGTGCTGATGTGCAGCCCCGAGGAAATGGCGATCATCGCCGAATTCAACTGGGCGTACGAACAGCAAGCGCGCGGGGCGTTTGACGCCTACCGGGGCCAATGTGTCGCGATCGTCAACAAAACCGTTCTCGCCGGGGGAATTGACCTCGCCCGGATAACCGCAGAGGCCGCGGCGAAGGCCAGCGTCGAGCCCCATCGCGTGGCGATCTTCGATGTCGATCCCGGGGAATTCTGAGGCAGGAGGCTTGGGGTGCCCTTCCTTCGCATCCGCACCGAAAACGTCGCTCGCGCAGACCGGCTCATTCGTTTCCGAGACGAGCAGGGGCGCGAGCAGACGGTTCCCCTCGTCCGCTTGCACCTGGCGATCACCATCGGCCGAGATTCCGCCCGTGTTTCCGCCGACGAGGGGAAACCGCGCACGGCGATGCTCGACACCGGCGCTCCGCTGACCGTCTTCCCGAAACACCACTGGCAAGGCTCCGCCCGGCAGATCGACCGCCTGCCCCTCGTCGGCGGGGGCACTCCCACCGGCCGGGCGGGTGGCCGCCGGTTTAGCTATTTTCTGGGCCGGGTCTGGGTGGGTGCGGCCGATCCGTTCGGCCGCCGCTTGCCTTCCGTGCCGGTCCTCGCGCAGTTCCGCGAAGACGACCCGGCTCCCGGCGAACCGCTCCCCCCGATCCTGCTGGGTCTGTGGGGTGGCATTCTTGAGGGCCGCACGCTCACCCGCTGGACGACCGCCGAACGCTACGACTCTGACCTGCCGACTCTCGAAAGTTTCGGCCAGTGGTGGCGCCTCTCCGACCCGTGACCGGCAGTGGGGTAACTCAAGCCGGCAGAATGAAAGTAGAGTCGAAAGGTGGCGCGGTGGTGTAGGCGTGGCCTAACTGGTGCCGACCCTTTCGGTTGTCGGTGTCTCACTAGCCACCCCTTGCTCCGTCTCCACCTCCCGCTCATCGAACCGGACAGGCGGATTTCCCGCATCCGGCTCTCCGACAGGATTCAGGCGGCGGCACACGGCCCGGCCCGTCGGCCACGCCTTCGCCGTCGCCCCAAGCCGCTTCCACGGTGTCCGAGTCGTGAAACGGAGGTTCTAGGCAACATGGCCATTCTCCTAACTCTAACCGCTTCCGCGGCGCTCCTGAAGTCAGGCCCCTTCCCTCCACCGGCGTTACCCGGCTTCGACGGTACTGCGGGCCTGTCCGCCACCCCACACGGCCCGGCCTGTCCCTCGCGGGCGTCCGGTTGGTCCGACGGACCACCGCTGGGGCTTCCCGTGTTGCGGCCGATCTCCCTGTGTACGCATGCCGTCGCCATTACCCCGGTGGGACCGCAGCCGGGTACTTCGCTCCCCTGCTGCTGCGACGGCGGCCTTCCCCATCCCTTTGCTGGGTCGGCTCCCACATTTGCCGTTTCGAGGCCTGCTCGGCGTTCACTGCACGTTACGGCCTGCGTACTCGCGGAATCGCCTACGCGATCCTTTCCATCAGAGGCTCCGGCGGTTTCGTTACCTCCACCGCCGCTCCGATTGCTACCGGCTGGAGCGAAAGTTGCCGGGCAGGAATTACACCTGCTGAAGATCGGCGCCTTTGCACGGCGCACAAAGGGGTCGGGAGTCGATTCCAAATGAGTAACATCCGCGAACGAACGAATGCAGTTGACCGGGCCGGCCTTTTGCTTTCCGTGGTTTGAAGTCCTTGCAGCCGGCCCGGCAACTGATCCTGGGCGTTCGCACTGAAAAGCCTGTCCTGGAATGTACGAGACGGTGTATAATCTAACGATGGCGAGGTACCACCGCGACTTCATGGGCTGTCAGAGGGAGGGGCTTCGCATCGGGGGGCCATCGCATGTACTCCCCTGGAGTCGAACACCAACTCCGACAGGAGATCGATGCGGTAGTCAACGACATTGACGCCCGGACTTTCATCGTGAGGACCGGGAGCCGGGCAGATGTCCCGGAGGCAGTTGGCGATTTGTGGGCGAGCAGGTGGGGACATGCGGAACTGCTACGGTTGGCCGGCTTGTCGCAAGCCGCTCGTCAGGACCACGTTGCAGTCCGGGTGCGAGAATTGCTTGATGATCCAGTCGTCACATTGGAGCGCGTGAACCATGCGGCAGCGCAGGCGGGCGATCCCGACCTCCGACTGCAAGGTCAGGTCGCTCGGGCCGTCGGCGCGGACCTCGTGCGATTCAATGCCGAAGTCCTCACCCGTTCGCTATCCTCGTTCACCGGCAAGGTGAGGTATCGCCCGATTACCGACGTCGATGTTGAGACCACCAAGTCCATCATCGAAGTGACGAGCCAGGTGGATGCAAGTGGCAAGGTCGCCCAGCTGCAGGTGTTGCTGGGGATGGAGGCCAACCCTCACGGGAAACCAGTCCTCCACTTCATGCCGAACGCTACCCACGGTGCCGAAACAGCGCTGACGGCCAGCGGGTCCCACGGCGTATACCGAGACCTGCCAGCGCTTCTGGCAGCACTGCACGCACTGCCTTGAACGTCGCACGGGGAGGCCCAGATGCACACGATCACCGTCTACCCGGAACGCAACCCATCCCTTGAGGAGATCAAAGGCTTTGTTCGCTCATTCCCCGACGGGGAGTGGGTCACAGCCTCTCGCGGAGTCATCGAGTCTGATGATGGCAGGGTATATCTCGATTACGACGAACGCTATCGGGAGTACTTCGACAAGTACCTCGATGAGCAGCAGCGAGCGGAACTCACTGCTCGATTGGGGTTCTCTCCTTGGCTGGCGCTTCATGTGCATGTGAGCAATGCCTACCAGCACTCAAGGGAGCTTGCCCGAGCGGTTTGTGAGGCCCTCGTAAAACAATGGGGCGGAGGCTGGAGTGATGGGGCGAACCCAGCTTTCAAAGCACCAGATGGCGAGCGGCGCGAGTTATGGGGAGGAAAAGGGGAGTAAAAAGTGTCGGCACTCCTCTTCCGGCCGGGAAAAGGTGCCCACGCTTTTCTGGGTCCTTTTCTGGGTTTTTCCGACCCCGTTTTGTCTGTGGACCAGGCGCCGGCGCGTCGCGATCTCGCCGGATAAAACGGCCGTGTGATGTTTCAACAACACCGGGCAGAGCATGACCGCTCCCCCAAACCGGGTACCCAACGCCTCGGAACTCCTGGCTCATCCGGACGTCATCCAGGCGATGGATGAGGCGTGGGTTGACTCTCAGGTCAATGACCCGAGTCTACGACACGAGGAGGGCGGGTGGATCTACTTCGATCTGACGACGGGAGTTATCGTGCTACGAAGGGCTTCGCCCGGAACGCAGAGTCGCCTGCCACTGGCCAATCCTCCGCTACTGCTCAATCACGTGATCGTGGGGACATTCCATACGCATCCGAATCCGGCTTCAGCGGGGTGGGCGACCGGGCCGAGCAGCCAGGACCAGCGGGCAGCAAATTACACGGGTGTCCCTTGGCTGATTCGCGCCGAGGACGGCGATCACAGTACGGGGCCGGACAGCCGGAGAGGGGGCCTCGGGGGCGGTCCTGCTTACCCGCCCTGAACAACCTCGAAAGGAGACCAGTGCATGGCAACTGTAAGTCCAGGGGGAGCCAGCTTGGCCGTCGCCGACGTGTTGCGCATCGCTCACGACGACGCTCAACGAGTCTACCGCGACCTGTCGGGGTTCAAGATTACACTCACCCCTTGCCCTGACGGTTGGCACGTCGATTACGACTTGACAGACCCACTGTCCGCAGGCGGAGGACCGCACTACGTGATTGATCGGGATACAGGGAACATCCTTACCCGACGGTATGAGCAGTAATGGTACAATTGCTGGTTTACGGCAGTCGGTATAGCCGTCGCGAACCAGCTGGCCGTAATCGTCGGTTGGGTCACGCCGCTCCGTAGAAGATGCCTAACGGGAACTTGTCCACCTGCGGGCTTCATCGTGGCTCTCTCCAGACCGTCCGTGGAGCCAACCTGGGAATGTCGCGGTCGGCCGGGTAGTAGGGCCGGCGGAGGTGCTGGTAGCGCACCCCGCGGAGGACGGCCGGCGTCGGTCCCGGAGTGTCAAGCAGGTACGCCTCTCGGTAAAGTCCGGCGTAGCCGAGGCGGTGGTTCATCGGATTCTTCACGACGACGAATCGGGCGGCCGCGGCGTCGAGGCCCACCGACCGGAACTGTTCATCGGCCCAGTCGTAGGTGGCATGGCTGGCGACGAGGACGCGGATCGAGCCGATCTCCAGAACGGCGCAGGGCCCCATGTGCCCGTCCTGCCCGTCCCAGATGCCCCCCGTGTAGCGAAAGGTGCCGTCCCCCAGGCGGGTCACGCGCCCCGTCACCCGGACCGGCTCGCCCCAGCGCGGGTCGAGCTTGTGTCCCAGGAAGAGCGAAACTTCACGGCCGATGCCGGCGCGGCGGCACAGGGCCGCAGCCTCCGGATCGACCACCGGGACGAGGGCCGGGCCCGGCAGGCTGACGCGCAGCAGCGCTTTGAGAGTCGCCACACTGTCACCCGCCGCGCCGCCGCCGCAGCAGTCGGCCGTCTCGACGAGCAGGATCAGGCCGCCGCCCAGGGCCAGCCCGCGGCGGATCGCCTCGTCCGGCGCAGACACCGGCGGATCGAGGTCAAAGCGGCGCTCCCAGTAGCGCCGGGCGATCTCCTCCGCCAGGGACACCGCCCGGTCGCGGTCGCCGTCGGTGATGACGAGGCCGCCGCCGCCCATGTCGGGCAGGTCGAGGTAAGGGTGAACGAGGAAGACGCTGGTCGAAAGGACGCCGGCCCGGCCCTCGTGTCCCTTGGCGAAGCGCATGACGTCGGCGAACGGGCCGTCTCCCTCCGTGTGCCCGCGGACCCCGCCGACCAGCACCGGCACCTTGGAGAGCGCCATCACCGGCCGGCACTTGCCTGCGATCATGTCAAGCAGCAGGCGAGCGCCGCGGGCGCCGGTCGTGAAGGCGTCCTTGTGGGGGTAGGTCTCCCAGGCGACCAGGGCGTCGGCGTGGCGGACCATCGCCTCAGTGACGTGGGCGTGCAGATCCAGCGTGGCGACCACGTGGACCCGCGGCCCGACAGCCTCGCGCACGGCGCCGAGAAGGTCTCCCTCGAGATCGCCCGCGCCCTCCGCCGCCGCGGCGCCGTGCAGCGCCAGGAGCACCCCCTGCGCCGGGAGAGACTCGCGCAGCCGTGCCAGCAATTCGCCCTTGAGGGACTGGTAACACGCCGCAGTCAGCGGGCCGCCGGGACAGGCACTGGCGACGAGCAACGGGCCGAGCACCACGCCCTGGGACTGGCGCAAGACCCGGAGCATTCCGCCGACGGTGCCCTTCGCTCCCAGAACCTCGTCGCCGCGGCGGAGTTCCCCGCGCGCAAAGGCGGCGAGGTCGGTCGGGGCGCCGCCCAGGTGGTTGCACTCGGTGAAGATCGAACCGACGAGGATACGGTGGGTTTGGCTCATGACTTCTCCGCGAAGGGCGGCGGTGGCGCGAAGGCGTCCTTGCCGAAGGCCATGTCGGAGTAGAAGCCGTCCGGCACCGTGAACGGATCGTCCACGCGGTAGCGGTCGAGAACAGCTCGGTTTAACTCGACCCCCAGCCCCGGCCGGTTACTCAGCGCAAGTTGGCCGTCGCGAACCCGGAGCGGCTCGACGAGCAGGTCATCAATGAAGGGGTTGCCAGTCTGGTCGATCTCCACGGTGAGGCCGTTCGGCCGGGCGGCGACGACCTGGGCGTTGGCCAGCACGGCGACGGCGTCACTCCAGGTGTGCGGCGCGAACGACAGTCCTGCCTCACGCGCCATGTCGGCGACGCGCACCACCTCGCTGAGGCCGCCGCAGCGGCTGGCGTCGGGCTGCACGATGTCCACGGCCCGGGCGCGGATCAACTCGCGGAAGCCTTGCACGCCGAACTCATTTTCCCCCGCCGCCAGCCGTACACCGACGGTGCCCCGCAGGGCGGTGTAGGAGTCGATGTCTTCCGGCGTGAACGGCTCCTCGAACCAGAAGACGCGCCCCTCTTGGAGCACTCGGCCCACGCGCCGGGCCAGCGCGACGTGGTAGCGCATCGAGGCATCGACCATGACGTCGTTGTCCTTGCCGACGGCCGCGCGGACGGCCCGGACCGCAGCCATGTCGTACTCCTCACTCTGTCCCAGGCGCATCTTCATGCGGCGAAAGCCGCGGTCCAGGTGGCCGGCCGCTTCCTCGGCGAGAGCCTCGGCAGTGGGCTTCCACAAGAGCGCGCTGGCGTAGGCGGGGCAGGCGGGGTGCTGGCCGCCGAACAGGGCCCAGACCGGCCTGCCCAGCGCCTGGCCACGCAGGTCCCAGAAGGCCGTGTCCAGGCCGCCGAGCGCCGACAGGGCCGCCCCCTTCCGCCCGTACCAGCGCGTGACAGCGTACATCCGCTCCCACAGGTACTCCACTTCGCGCGGGTCCCGGCCGCGCAGCAGCGGCTCGAGCTGGCCCTTGATCACGAGGGAGACGAGGCCCGGGTGCGAATAGACCGAGCCGACACCGACGCGGCCGGTGTCGGTGTGGACCAGAACGAGCGTCGTCAAACGCCCCGTGCAGGTGCCGCCCGCGTACTGGAAACGGCGCTCGGCGGGGTAGTCGAAACGGAGGTTGACGACCTCGACGTGATCGATCTTCATGGAACACTCTCGTCGGATGGCCTTCCGCCCGCTGAAACCACAGATGCGGGACCGCGCAGGACTGGCTTCGCCCCAGGCGGTTGGCCAGGGCTGGCCAGAGGAACCCAGATGGGAGCCTGGCCGTGACTCCGGTGACAGAGTATCGTTGCGGAGCGCGGCTTGCAATCGATAGCTTGACCAGAGACTCCCCGGCGCAAAGGGGCAGCCGCCGGCGCGGGCGGCGGTCCGTTCGGCGTCCACCGCGCCCATCGCTGCCCGCAGGTGCCGCAGGTCCAGGCCGTCCAGCGGCGGCAGCGTCGGCCGGGCCGGGTCGAGGCCGAAGGCCTTGGCGGCGACCCGCCCGACCAGTCCCGTCTCCAGGTGGATGTGGAACAAGCCCGTGCGGCCACTACAGCGCTACCGGGACGGGCTGCCGGCCGGCACCAGCACGATTGCTCCGGCGGGGGGCGGTATGTGCCGCTTCACCAGGCTGCGGTCGGTCCTGATCGTGGACTTTTTGAGCCAGGTTGTTACGCGCGTCGGTCACATCGCCCGTGGTGTGTCGGACCGATGCGCACATCGCCTACATTCCTCAAGCCTCGGCGAATCGCCGCCGCCGGCACGGACACTCCCTGTCGAGCATTCGGCGGTCACCGTCATCGCGATTCCCGTCTTCACACGTCTTGACTGGCCACCGCCCCCGGATTTGTTAGGCTACTCGACAAGCGACCGTCGTCTGAATCTGGAGGTCCACGCATGCTCCTCACCGCGTTGGCGCTGGCCGCGGCTGCCGTTGGGCAAGGCCCGGCCGACTGGCACGAGCCGTTCCCGGCGCACAAGGTCATTGGCAATGTGTACTACGTCGGTTCCAAGGACCTGGCCACGTACCTGATCACCACCCCCGAGGGACATATCCTCATCAACAGCGGCTTTGACCGCACGGTTCCCCTGGTTCAACGATCGGTCGAGTCGCTCGGCTTCAAGATGACCGACGTCAAGATTCTGCTGGCGAGCCACGCCCACTCGGACCACGTCGCGGGCCACGCACGGCTGCAAAAGCTGACCGGCGCCAAGGTCTACGTCATGCGCGGCGACGACGAGGTCATCGCTTCGGGCGGCAAGGGCCAATACCTGTACGCCGCCGACCGCTGGGACCCCTGCAAGGTCGATCGCGTCCTGAAGGACCGCGACGAAGTCAAACTCGGGGGCGTCACCCTGGTCGCTCGTTTGACGCCCGGCCACACGCGCGGATGCACGACGTGGACCTGGAAGGTCGAGGACGGCGGCAAGAAATACGACGTCGTGGTCATCGGCAGCCCCAACGTCAACCCCGGGTTCCGGCTGGTCAACAACAAGGATTACCCCGAAATCGCCGACGACTTTGCCAAGACCTTCGAGATCCTCAAGGGCTTGCCCTGCGACGTCTTTCTCGGCGCGCACGGCGGCTATTACGGCATGGTCGAACGGCACGCCCTCCTCAAGAAGGGACCGGGAAACCCCTTCGTGAATCCGGAGGGCTATAGGGAGTACGTCGCGCTCAAGGAGCGGGCTTTCCGCAAGACCCTGGCCGCGCAACAGGACGAGGCCCGGGACGTCAAGCGCAACATCCCCTACGCCGACAAGGCGGACGAGCGCCAGGTGCTCGATGTTTTTTCACCGAAGAACGCCAAAAACCTGCCCGTGGTCTTCTGGATTCACGGCGGCGCTTGGCAAACCGGCGACAAGACGGACGTTCAGATCAAGCCACAGGCTTTCATGGACAAGGGGTTCGTATTCGTCTCCACCAACTACCGACTCCTGCCGAGTGTGGACATGGCGACCATCGTGCGCGACGTGGCCAAGTCCGTTCGCTGGGTGCATGACCACATCGCCGACTACGGCGGCGATCCGAAGCGACTTGTGATCATGGGACATTCCGCCGGCGCGCAACTCGCCGCGCTGATCTGCACGGACGATCGCTATTTGAAGGCCGAGGGCCTATCGCTCGCCATTACCAAAGGGTGCGTGCCGGTCGATGGGGACACCTACGACGTGCCGGCCATCATCGAGACCGCGGAGACCCGTTGGCGGGTGCATGGCCTGCCGAAAGCGAAGTTCGGTCATCGCGAGAAGTTGGGCGTAACCGCTCGTCCGCTGTGACGTAATCGGTTCTCCTCGGTGGAGTTACGGCTGCTCGGGGTATAGTCAAAAGGGCCTCCGCGGGATAGGGTGGGTTTGCAGCTGACACCTCATCC
>Ga0116223_10003602_pt1 | contig 13782 bp, 10 predicted proteins | sample Sb_taG_3_FD_90092 | JGI IMG/M metagenome (GOLD analysis project Ga0116223, IMG submission 90092) | Peat soil microbial communities from Weissenstadt, Germany - Sb_50d_a_PC metaG | ecosystem: Environmental > Terrestrial > Soil > Wetlands > Peat | place: Germany: Weissenstadt | collected 2010-09-21 | reverse complement strand
GTCGCTGATCAGCACCAGCCTCCCGTCCGGCGTGAATTTCAGCCGGTTGGAGCGCCTGGTCTGCACGCCGAACGTTTGAACGACCCGCTTTGTCGCGACGTCGATCACCGAAACTCCGCCGTCCCGCGAATGTGCCGCCCAGATCTGCTTGCCGTCCGGCGAGAGGTCGAACCCCTCCGGCCCCTTGCCCACCGGGATCACGGTCTCGTTCCAGTTCTGCACCCCGGCGCGCTCGATCATGGTAATGCTGTCGGAACCGATGTTCGAGGTGAAGATCTGGCTCTCATCCGGCGTCACCAGCACCATGTGAGTGCTGTTCTGGCCCGTGCCCAGAAGCCAGTCGATCTGGTTTTGGATGGGGTCGTAACGGCCGATCAGCTTGTTCGCCTCCGCCGTGAAGTACAGTTTCCCGCCGGCGAACGCCAGCCCGTGCGGCCAGCGCAACGGGCCCAGGTCGAGCCGCCGTTCCTTCCGCGTTGCCAGGTCGATCACCGAGATGCTGTGGCCCGGGGTGGTGCCTCCGTAGTTGGAGGCAAACGCCAGCTTCCCATCGGTCGAAGCCACGACCTCATGCGGCGACTCGCCCGTAGGAACGCGCCCTACGACCTTTCGGGAAGCCGGGTCGACGATAGCCAGCGAGCCTTCCTTGTTGAGCACCAACAGCGCCGGAGAGGGCGTCTGCCCCGCCGCGTTCACGGCCGCTGTCAGGACCCCGGCCGCGATCGTCCATCGTGAGATTTTCTGAAGGCGCATCGCCTGTCATTCTATAATGCGGGGCAGGCAGCAACCGCTCCCTGAGTCTGAGTCCGAAAAGCTGCGAAAAAGAGGGTGGCCCAGGCGAAACCGCCTGCGCCACCACAACGAGCGCCGCGTTCTCAGAGGTGGGGCAGGCGCTTTCGCCCAATGCCACTTACTTTAAGCTGTAAAGCTCTTTGGAGCGTCTGCAAGGTGGTGGTAATCTTTTTCGAGAAGCGGCGGGAGATTTTCGGGACCTTGGTTTCCAAGCGATGCACAGCAAGAGAAAACCGTCCAGCGGTTGTGCGTCCAGTCACCTTGCGACAGCAGGCTTGGGTCGAGGTGCAGCCTACCGTGCTCGCAGGCGAGCGCAACGGAAAACGTTGCGAATGTGACTGTTGAAATAGGCGCCTTTGGAGTCGGCCTGCAAGAGACTCTGGTAGGTTTGGCGAGGAACCTGGAAATACTGGTAGACGGTACCGTCGCGAAATTCCAGTTGGAGGATGGTCTCGTCCTGGTCGTATGCCAGGCTGGCCAGCAAGCGGGACCGCACAGCCACGCCATCGGACAGGGGCTGGCAATCCGATGAGGAAGGCGCGGACTGGCGGATCGGGGTTGGCAGCGGCGGGGAAAAGTTCATGGCTTTTTTCGTTTGGGGAAGTTGTTTCTGCGGGCCCAGACCGCTCGGGGATAGGAGGGCCGCTGCGGACGACGCGGGAGTTTGCATTGGGCCACGCGACGCAGCATGCGGTCCAGCACGCGCCGGTAGGCTTCTGGGGAGTCGGCGGCCGTCAGACTGGGAAGGCAGGCGTTGACCACGTCCTGCACCCGCGAGAAACTCAGTTGGCGAGGATCGATTCCGGCGGCGTGGGCGGCGGCATACATGGTGCCGCGCACCAGATTGTAGGCCGCCACTGCCAGCACCAGTTCTTTGGCCACCATGTCCACACTCCGTGCAGTGAGCGAATGCAGATGTACGGTTTGCTTGAGGGAACGCAGATCGGTTTCGATATTCCACCGGTATCCATACAATTCCGCGATCTGCTGGGGCGGCAACTCGAGGGTTGTAAAGAGGTACAGTTGGACGGTTCGGCCCTGGCGGGTGACCTGGCAAGCGATCACACGGCCCCGTACACCAGCATCGGCCGGCAGATCGGGGTGATGGGCACGGTCCCAGCGCGAGGGGGTCCAATCGATCCGCTGATCGGTTTGCTGCGGGAGTCGGCCCTGGAGCAGGTGGCGGGCACGGGCATCGGTCAGTCGCACCACCACCGGATAGCGGCGCCGGTCGGCGTCATAGGCCGTAGAGAAAATCCCAAAGTTGCGATCCGCCACCACCACCGAACCCGCCGGTAACTGGCCGATACCCTCGGCGGCCAGGGCCTGCTCGCTGACCCTCTGGTCCCCGTACATCGGTCCCCAGCAGGGCTGCATGGCAAACCCGCTGATCACATCGTGTGCCACCACGATGCGCACTATCGGCCAGTGCGCGGGACCGCGCTGATTCTCGGCAGGCGGGTAGGCTTCCCGCAGTTCTGGGGTGGCAGGTAAGTCCAGGGAAGACCCATCCAACAGGAACACCTGGCGTCCCAACCCCGGTAGGGCCTCGGGGACATCCGCCATCAAATAGTTGAAAATCCGGTCCCCCAACTGTACGGCCACCTCTTGGCCCAAGCGTTGGCGCGCCCGGCAGTAGCCGCCGGTGTTGCTGGAAAGCGTCCCCTCTGCCAGACGCTTGTGGGCGGGCAACAACGCCTGCGGCCGCCCCTCCGCCACATCCTGAACGGTGGTGCTCAGCGTGCCCTTGGGGTCCAGACGCTGGCGCATCATCATCCACAGCGTCAGTTCGACGGTGTACACGCCGCCCTCGGCGCGCTTACCGGATGCTTTCCGCAGGGCCTGAAAAAACTCCGGCGGTGCGGCCGCCTGGTAGATTGCCAATGCTTCTAGCGCCGTTTGCCGGTCGACTGCAGGCTTCGTGGCTGTCGCGGCTCCAGACGCACCCACCAGAAAACTATAGCCTGACCGAGCGACTTTGTCCAGAGGTCACGCAACATTTTTTTAAAAAATGTTGCGGGCGGCCTCATTGTGGAGCTTTGCTGCTTAAAGTAAGCGGCATTGGGCGCTTTCGCCTGCCAACCTGCGATATACTTCCCCATATTCATGCGGCGAAGAACACTTCTCCGCTGGATCGCGTCCCTGGGTAGCGCGATCCGGCTTACCAGTCTCCGTGCCTGGGCCCAGACAGCCAGCTTCCCCGGCGATCAGACCCCGGCCCTCGGCGCCCTGGCCGCCATCGTCCTTCCGTCCGAGCTCGGCCTCGAGGGCATTCGCGCTGTCGCTCGGAACTTCGAACGATGGGTCCGCGAATATCGCCCCGGCGCCGAGATGGACCACGGCTACGGCTTCACCCGCCTCCGCAACAAGCCCGTTTCCCCCGCGCCCGCCTATCTCCGCCAACTCGAAGCCCTGGTGCCCGCCCTCACAAGCGGGGACGCGGCATCCAGCCGCCGAGCGGTGGAAGCGGCGCTCGAAGAAGCGAAAATCACCGACCTCCCGCGAAGCCCCGACGGCCGCCACATCGGCGCCGACCTCATGGCATTCTACTTCCGCGGCAGCGACGCCAACGACCTCTGCTACCGCGCCGCCATCGGACGCGACCGCTGCCGCTCGCTCGCCGGCTCCGACAATCCTCCGCCGGAGCTGCCGAAGCAGGAATTGCAGAAATGACGACTCACGAATGCGATGTCTGCATCATCGGCGGCGGTATCTCCTCCGCCATGCTCGCGCAGAAGCTCGCCGAGCTCCGCCCCGGCATTTCCATCACCGTCATCGAATCCGGAAAAAAGCTCTTCGATTTCGAAAACCGCATCGAGTACCGGCGCCGCAGCATCGACTACGCCGAGAACCCCTGGCCCGGCGACTTCATCGAGGACCAAGCCGCCAAGGGCGTCATCTCCCGCACCATGGCCGTCGGCGGATCGGCCCTGCACTGGGGCGGCACCTGCAACCGCTTCTCGGAAGAAGATCTGCGCCTCAAGTCCATGTACGGCCTCTATACCGATTGGCCCATCGACTGGAAGGAGCTCGAAGAGTTCTACTGCGAGGCCGAGCGCCGCCTGGGCGTCTCCGGCGAGCCCAGCCCGCTTCCCGAAGACTGGCGCTCCGAGCCCTACCCCATGCCCGCCATGGTGATGACTCACAATCTCAAGGAGCTCAAACAGTGGGGCGAAAAGAGCGGCATCCCGTTCTGGACCACCCCCCAGGCCAAGAACACCAGGCCCTACGACGGCCGCAACCAATGCATCCGCTGCAACACCTGCACCATCTGTCCCACCGGCGCCCGCTACTCACCCGACTTCACCTTCAAGCGCCTGCTCGCGCAGAAGAACTTCGCCCTCCACGATCAGACGCTCATCCGCAAGCTCATCCTGGACGACGGCAAGACTACCATGGCCGCCGCGCAGGCCGTGAATCGCGCACGGCCGGACGAGCCGATCGAATACCGCGCTCCGGTTTTCGTTCTGGCCTCGGGATACTGCTGGAGCCCGCACCTGTTGCTGCTCTCGCGCAACTCGCGTTTCCCTGATGGGCTCGCCAACCGCTCGGGGATGGTTGGCCGATACATGTGCGGCCACGCGTTCCTTTCCGCCATGATCGAGATCGACGCCAAAATCTACCCCGGCATGAACGAGCAGCACGGCCTGATCTCGCGCCAGTTTTTCCGATGCAAAACGGACCAGCCGTTCATCCGCCACGACCTGCGCATCTGGGAAAGCGCTTCCGGCCACGAGCCGCGCCTGCGCAGCGCCGATGGCCGCATCCTGCTCGGCGACAGCTTGCTTGCCGATTGGCGCGAGCGCGCCAAACGCGGCACCGCGCGCGTACGCGGCTACTACGACGTCCATCCCGACCGCGACAGTTCGCTCACCCTCGATGTCACGTCGCGCAACCGGTGGGGCGACCCACTTCCCAGCATCGCCCACAAGCCCGACGCCGCCACCGAATCCCGCCAGCAGTTCACGCGCCAGCATTTTCAGCAGCTCTTCCAAACCCTGGCCAAAGCCAACAACGGCAAGATGCTCTCCACCGGCGCTGGCAACTACTGGGACCATCCAGCCGGCGGCTGCCGCATGGGCGCCGACCCGTCCACCAGCGTCTGCGACAGCTTCGGCCAAACCCACGACCACGAAAATCTCTTCGTAGTCGGCTCCCCCACGCTCCCTAACGCCGGCTGCACCAACGGAACCCTGACCTTCGTAGCGCTGACTCTGCGCTCAGCCGACCGCATCGCCACCCATTTCCGGAGCCCCGCATGACGTCCGAAGTCACCCCTCGGCCGCCCTCTTCTCCGCTCCCTCTGGGCGCCAACCACCTCACGAAACTAAGTCCGCAACTCCACCGAAATCTCTTTTCTCTCCCTGCCTCCGCGCTTTCTCGGCGTCTCCGCGTCTCAGCGGTGAGCTTGATTTTCTCTTGCCTCCTCTCCTCCCCAGCCCCCGCCCAGGACTGGCCCACCTACGGCGGCGACCCCGGCGAAACCCACTACTCCCGCCTCGATCAAATCAACCGCGCCAACGTCCGCAACCTCCAGGTCGCCTGGGAGTGGAAGACCGGCGAGGCCCCGCTGCCCGAATTCAAAACCACGCCTGGCGCCTTCGAAGCCACGCCCCTCATGATCGGCGGCGTGCTCTACCTCAGCACGCCCTACAACCGCGTCGTCGCGCTCGACCCCGAAACTGGCCGCGAACGCTGGTCGTACGATCCCGAGGCTTACCGCGACGGCCAGGTCCCCAACGGCACGGGCTTCGTCCACCGCGGAGTCGCCGCCTGGCGCGACAGCAAAACCGGCCGCCTCCGCATCTTCATGAACAGCCGCTACCACCTCATCTCGCTCGATGCCGAAACCGGCCAGCCCGTCCGCGATTTCGGCGACAACGGCGTCGTCAACCTGGTCGCCGGCCTCCGCTGGGAGACCAATCCCAAGCACTACACCAACACCTCGCCGCCCGTCGTGTACAAGGACTTGGTCATCGTCGGCAATGGCGTTGCCGATCGCCTGGTCTATCCCAAGGACCCGCCCGGCGACGTGCGCGCCTTCGATGCCCGCACCGGCAAGCTCGCATGGACGTTTCACACCGTGCCGCTCGCGGGCGAGTTCGGCAGCGACACCTGGGGCAACGGGTCGGAGAAGTTCACGGGCCACACCAACGTCTGGGCGCCCATGACGCTCGACGACGCGCGCGGCCTGCTCTACCTGCCGGTCTCGACGCCCAGCAACGATTTCTACGGCGGAGCGCGCCCCGGACAGAACCTCTTCGCCGAATCCCTGGTGTGCCTCGATGCCGCCAACGGCAAGCGCAAATGGCACTACCAGTTGGTGCATCACGGCCTCTGGGACTACGATCCGCCCGGCCCTCCCGTCCTCGCCTCCATCCGCGTCGCCGGCAAACGCATCGACGCCGTGGTGCAGCTCACCAAGACCGGATGGGCCTTCGTCTTCGATCGCGTCTCGGGCAAGCCGGTCTGGCCCATCGAGGAGCGCCCCGTCCCCTCAAGCGAAGTCGCCGGCGAGAAGGCCTGGCCCACGCAGCCGTTTCCTACGAAGCCTCCGGCCTTCGAAGAGCAGGGTGTCACGCTCGATGACGCCTTCGACCTCACACCCGAGCTGAAGGCCGAAGCGCAGGCCGAAATGAAGAAGTACCGCCTCGGCCCCATTTACACCCCGCCCAGTTTCCAGGGATCGCTCGTCCGTCCCGGCGTGATCGGCGGCGCCAATTGGGGCGGCGGCGCGCTCGACCCCGAGACCGGAATCCTTAATATAAAGTCGAGCAACACCCCCGCCAACGCGCGCCTCAAGAAGGTGGACACTCCCATCCCCGGCGAACTGGATGCGGCCTACGTAATGGACACCGGCCCTACCACCTTTCACAACGGCCTGCCGCTCCTCAAGCCGCCCTTCGGCCACCTCACCGCGATCGATCTCAACAAGGGTGAGATCGTGTGGCGCGTGCCCTTCGGCGATGACGCCCGCCTGCGCGCCCACCCCGCGCTCAAGGACGTGAAACTGCCCGACCATCTCGGGGCCGCGGGCGCCCCCGGAGCGATTGTCACCAAGGCGGGCATCATCTTCGCCGGCGGCGGTGACACCCGCCTGTACGCCATCGACACCGCCAATGGCGAGGACCTCTGGAGCTTTCCGCTCGACCGCCGCACCACCGCCACTCCCATGACCTACCGCACGGTGAGTGGCCGTCAGTTCGTAGTAATCGCATCCGGCAACGGCAGAGACGCCACCCTGACCGCCTTCGCCTTGCCGATGTCGTAGCACAGGCATTCTCGCCTGTGAGTTGGGGTTCGGCCATTTTTGTGGGCCGGGCCGGCAGCCCAACGCCTCCAGTCCCTCCGGCCCGCGGCGGAGTCTGAGCCCCTCCCGCCCGCAACCCGCTGAAACCGAAGTCCAAACTTCGGAATTGGGTTCGAATCGTCAAACCGCGTCCCCCAGCCCCGTCGTGGGACCCGATAGCGGCAAGCCGGTGGCCTCCGAAGGCCCCCGCCGCCCGGTGGAGGCGCTCAAAAGCGCGTAAGTGCGGTTCTCCGGGCCTCAAAAACCCGAAATCGCATGCCGGAAATCACCAACTCGGCGCCTCGGACAGGTAAACTCTGCCTAAATCGGCTTGCCTCCCGGTGGCGCATTCGTCGATACTGCATTCGAGGAGACCATTCATGCAAGGTTATAACGCCCAGGACATGGCCCGTTCGTTTCGGACCGTTCGAGCCAACACCATCACGATTGCCGAGGAGATTCCCGAGGAGAGTTACGGCTTCCGTCCCGCCGAAGGCTCCCGCAGCGTAGCTGAAACCCTGGCCCACATCGCCGTCACCCCGCGCTTTGCCCAACGCCTGCACGGCGACCGCATAACGGCCTTGAACGTCTCGCTGTTCGCCGAGGCCATGCCGCGCATCATGGCCGAAGAGGCCGCGCTCACCACCAAGCCCCAGATCCTGGACGCCCTCCGCACCGGCGGCGAGGAGTTCGCGGCATTCCTCGAGACGCTCTCCGACGAGGCGCTCGACGAGCGCGTCCACATGCCTCCCGGCATGGAGCCTGCCAGCAAGACCCGCTTTGAAATGCTCCTCGGCGCGAAAGAGCACGAGATGCACCACCGCGCCCAACTGATGGTGGCCGAGCGGATGCTTGGCATCGTCCCCCATCTCACGCGCAACATGCAGGCCCGCATGGCCCAGTTCCAGCAACAACAGCAACAAAAAGCCGCCGCCGGCTAGCTCCGGCGCCGATAACACGTTCAAGCCTCCCAGACGCGCTTCGGTACCCCGTGGTCGCGGTCCTTCACACGGTCGTACAGATAGAACGTCGAGACGGTCCCGAGCGATTCGTTGTAGTAGCTCTCCTGGCCGAGGCCTTCTTTCAAATCCTCTTCGAATTCGTGCAAGGCCTTCAGATCATCGGCCAGCGCGGGCCTGTGCTTTCCTCCGGGTGTGTGGAAAAACTTCTGAAAGCCGCCATCCACCAATGCGCCGATTTCGCCGCCCATCAGCATCCCCGCGCGTCCCACGCTGCGCACTGTACCGCCGTCCTCATTCAGGTCGATCGCGCAATTCGCGCGGCTCACCCGCACCCCGCCGCCCGCGAGCGGGGCAACCGTGAAGCCTGCCTTGCGAAGATTCTCCATCCGCTCCTCGAACGTGAGATTCTTGGGACGCTCTCTGCGAAAGAACATAAATTTCATTATAGTGGGCATACAGATGGCATTCATACTTTCGCTGGATGAAGGCACCACCTCGGCGCGTGCCGCCTTGTACGACGCCGAGGGCCGCAACATCGGGATGGAATCCGCGCCCATCGCCTGCCGCTACCCGCAGCCTGGATGGGTGGAGCAGGACGCCAATGAAATCTGGCGCGTCCAGATCGAATCCGCCCGCCGGCTTCTCGAGCGGCATCGCGTCGGCGCGTCGGACATCGCGGGCATCGGGATTACCAACCAGCGCGAGACCACCGTGGTGTGGGACCGGAAAAGCGGCCAACCCGTCGCTCCCGCCATTGTATGGCAGTGCCGCCGCACCGCGGATTTCTGCGCGGAGCTCGCGCGATCCTCCGCCAGCGCGGAGATCACCCGAAGGACCGGCCTCGTGATCGACGCGTATTTCTCCGCCAGCAAAATCCGCTGGATTCTCGACCATGTCCCCGAGGCCATGGCCGGCGCCCGCGCGGGCGATCTGCTTTTCGGCAACATCGACACGTGGCTCATCTGGAATCTCACCGGCGGCGCGCTGCACATCACCGACTCTTCGAATGCGTCGCGCACCATGCTGATGGATCTGGATGGCTACTGGGACGACGATCTCCTGCGGATTTTCGATATCCCGCGAGCCATGCTGCCGCGCATCGTGCCCTCGAGTGCCGTAGCCGGCCACACTGCCGCCATCCATCTCGGTGGCGAAATCCCGATTGGGGGAATCGCCGGCGACCAGCAGGCCGCTCTCGCGGGACAGGCCTGCTTTCGCTCCGGCCTTTCCAAAAACACGTACGGCACCGGCTGTTTTGCGCTGCTGCACACCGGCGTGCACCGGCCCGTCTCGCGCAATCGGCTCTTGGCCACCCGCGCGGCCGATACCGGCACGGCTCCGCACGGGCCAACCCCGCAATTCGCCATCGAGGGCAGCGTCTTCGTGGCCGGGGCAGCCGTGCAGTGGCTTCGCGACGAGCTCGGCATCCTTCGCACCGCGGCCGAATCGGAGGGCATTGCCGCCTCCGTGCCTGCGACCGGAGGCGTCTATTTCGTCCCCGCGTTCGTCGGCTTGGGAGCCCCGCATTGGGACCCGGCGGCGCGCGGCATTCTCAGCGGCATCAGCCGCGCCACCGGCCGTGCCCACATCGTGCGCGCCGCGCTCGAAAGCATCGCCTACCAAACCCGCGAGTTGGTGGAGTGCATGGAGTCCGATGCCGGCGAATCGCTGCGCGAGCTGCGCGTCGATGGCGGCGCCGCGGTCAACAATTTCCTCATGCAGTTTCAGGCGGACATCCTGGGTAAGCCCATCGTACGCCCCGTGGACGTGGAGACCACCGCGCTGGGCGCCGCTTACTTAGCTGGGCTGGCCACCGGTTTCTGGAACAGCGTCGAGGACGTGGAGTCGTTCTGGCGCGCCGAAAGACGGTTCGAACCCCGCATGCCGCGGGCCGAATGTGAGCATTTGTACACTGGCTGGCGCTCCGCGGTGGCTCGCTGCCGTGCGCCTGAAATGTAAATTCATCGGATCGGCGTGCTGTTGGACGCCTTCTTACTGTATGTTGGAATCCATGAAGAAACTTGCTGTCTGTCTGTTTCTGAGCATCTCACCTCAACTGCTTCCGGCGGCGACCGGATACTGGGTCCACAATCTCGTCGCCGACGCGTCCACTACCGCTAAGGCGGATTTCTACGATACCCGCCTCATCAACCCGTGGGGCAACGTCACATCCGCGGCCAGTCCCTTCTGGGTGTGCGACTTTGGCATCTCGACCATTTACACGGCGAGCCCCACCAACACGACTGCTTTAGGAACTCCCAACCTTACCACGGCGCCGACTGTGCCGGGCGCCGGTGGCCCCCCCAACAAGGGCTCCTGCACCGGCATCGTGGCGAACATCGCGCCCGCCACCACGCCACCGACCTTTCCCGTCACCGCCCCCGGAAAGAACCCCGTGGCCGCGAGTTTCATCTTCGTGACCGAGGACGGCACCCTCTCCGCCTGGGCGAGTGGGGCCGATGCTACCCAGGCATTTATCCAGGTCGATAACTCCAAAACCTCCGCCTACAAAGGTCTCGCCCTGCTGACCACGCCCGCTCCCCAACTCTACGCCGCCAACTTCAAGACCGGAACCATCGACGTCTTTGATGCGAATTTCAAACCGGTCACTCTGGCCACCGGCGCATTCACGGATGCCTCGATCCCGGCGGGATTCGCTCCCTTCAACATTTGGCCCATCGGCGGCAAACTTTATGTCGCGTACGCCAAGCAGGACGCCAACAAGCAGTTCGACGTGGCCGGCCCCGGCAACGGCTACGTGGATGTCTTTGATGGCACCGGCAAGCTGCTTCAGTCTTTGCTTTCCGGAGGACCCGGCTTCTTGGGCGCTCCGGGCGCCCCGTTGAACTCCCCTTGGGGTATGGCTCTCGCGCCGGCCACCTTCGGTGCCTTCGCCAATGACCTGCTGGTCGGAAATTTCGAAGATGGCACGATCAATGCCTTCGACCCCAATACCGGCAGGTTCATCGGAGCGTTGACGGATGGCAGCGGCAACACCATCAAGATACCGGGCCTGTGGGCCCTCCTCTTCGGGAATGGCGGCAGCGGCGGCGACAAGGACACGCTTTACTTCACCGCTGGCCCGGGCGGCCAGAAGCATGGAATACTCGGCAGCATTTCGGCCAATCCCAACATTACCGCCAGCGCCGTGACCAACGCCGCGCAAGTTGCGGGCGGCATCGCCCCCAATACGTACGTCACCATCAGAGGCACCGACCTGGCAGCCACCAAGCGCAACTGGGCGACGTCCGATTTCGGGACCAGCGGGACGGCCCTGCCGACGGCGCTTGACGGAGTGAGCGTAACTTTGAACGGCGCGCCGGCATACGTTGAATACATCGGCCCGGTATTTATCAACATTCTGACGCCCCCTGACCTTCCCACCAGCGGGCAGATCGCCGTGGTCGTGACCGACAACGGTTTGGTCAGCGGCTCCGTCAATGTGACGGCGCAGCCAGTGGCGCCTGCGTTCTTCCTGGCCGACACCGCCGGCCACATTCAGGCGCAACACGCCAATTACTCTTCGGTGGGGTCCACCGCGCCCGCTACGCCGGCCGCGCCGGGCGAGACGATTATTCTGTACGGCAACGGCTTTGGTGTCACGAATCCCGCCGCCGTGAAAGGCCAGTTGCTATCCGCAGACGCTCCACTGGTGGCGCCGCCAACCGTCACCATCGGTGGCGCCAGCGCCAACGTGGTGTTCTCGGGCCTCATCGAGACCGGGCTGTACCAACTGAACGTTACGGTGCCCACGCCTTTGCCCAACGGCGACGCCGCGGTCGTGGCAATGGTCGGCGGCGTGAGTTCTCCGTCCGGCGCTTTGATCACGATCAAGAATTAAGCCGCCTGCCCACGGTGGCGGCTCCAAACGGAAATATTGCCGGTTAGCCTTTGGCTTTCGATCGCGCCAGCTTGAAGGCGCTCAGAGCCGAGTCCCGGTAGACCTTCTTTAACACGTCATCCGGCAGGCCCATACCGTACATCGGCCAGTGGTAGTTGAAGTTAAAGTAAAAATCCTGGTCGTAGAAGTGTTCGTCGGTCGTTTCCAGAATCCTGTAGGTCAGGCTGAACAGGTGCTGGCTGAAGGGGATATCCGTGCCGTAGGTCACCCGGTGCGCCCACTTTTTCAGGAACTCCGCCGTGGTTCGCGGGATCGTGCACGTCTCGTGGAAGCGCGCCGAGAAGTCGACGTAAAAATTGGGATTGCGCTCGAAGATCTGACCCAGCCGGGTAAGGTCATAATCCAGGTTGGCGAGGTGGCTGGCGATGAAAACCGTCCTGGGGTGCCTCTTCGCCGCCGCCTCGTAACTCTCGATCAGCTCGTTGTGCCCCATGATTCCTGGCTTATTGTCCAGCCGCCAACTATAGCCGTTCATGAGGCCGTCGTTAAACCTGTTCTGCGGCAGGTAGGACCAGTACGGGTCGGACACGTGGAGGTTGACCGGCATGCCCAGGTCCGCGCACTTCTCCCAGATGGCATCCAATTGCGGCGCATCGGGGTGGAACCCTTGGACCGGAGTACGCGGCTGCTGAGCCCCCGAAGTTGCGCCTCTACCCGCGCGGCCCGAGCCCATGGTGCCCCGCCAGTTCGGTGGACCGACCATGACACCCCCGATGCCCATGCCTTTGTCATGGAGCTCTCCGACGCCCACGGCGCCCATCTTGTGGCAGCGTTCCAGTTCCGCGATGGTGGCGTCCGGACGCCATCCCGGCTGGTCGCAGCCCCTCATGTCGAGGCCGGTATATACGTAGAAGCGCTTCGGATGACTGGAGTAGAGTTTGTAACCGTCATCGAAGGCGTTGGCACGGTAGGTAGGGCCTTCGCCCACTCCGATGAAGGCAACCGAACATTCCAATCCGGCCGCATCCATGATTTTGACTTCCTGTTCGAGTTGCTCCGGGGTCCTGGACTGGGCGTGGTGATGGCAATCGATGGCCGGATATTTGGCCTTCTGGATCTCCGAAACGTGAATCTTATAAATGGATTTGGGACGGTAATCCTTAAGCATCAACTGGTCGGGCAGCACCGTGTCAAGATCGACGGCCGGCGGCGCGGCATCCTGCGTCTGGGCGGCTCCCGGGCGCATGGCCAGTCCCGTGCTGGAAAGCATCATCCAGTCTCTGCGGTTCATTCTGAAACGATTCCTCATTTTCCATCTCCTATGCGCAAATCGGACCACCGCTCAGTATATCGCCGCGCATGCATGCGAACGCGAACCCGAAGGGTACGGATTGAATTTCTACAGAGTCGACTCGCAGACGCGATTTCGAAGCTCGGCCAATTCAGGACATCGCTCCAGGAGACCCTGATAGTTTGCCAGGGTCTCCTTCATCAGCAAGTCCCGCCCACCGCTCGCGCGCCGCGGGTCGCCGAACTGGCTCAAGAAGGGCGCGAACACGCTCTCTTTGACCGACGTATCGGCCCTCACCTCGCTCCACGGTCGTCCGAGCTTCGTCACGTGGCCGGCCAGAAGCCACACCTCCACTTCCTCTTTTGCGCCGCAGCAAAGGAGGGTACGCGTGTTCGAACCCCGAAACCTTGGGATTCGTCAAGACGGTCACGCGGGCATTTGCTTTGCCGCAGTCTTCCAGGATGCGCTCAACCAGTGGCTGGAGAATGGCCCCGTTGTACGTGGGTCTTCCGGAATGACCAGCACGTTGCAGCTCAAATCGCGGTTTCCAACCACCCCTCCGCAAACAGATCGGCGGCCGGCTGTTTGCGCGCCAGGTCCTGAAACC
>Ga0116223_10003587_pt1 | contig 13816 bp, 14 predicted proteins | sample Sb_taG_3_FD_90092 | JGI IMG/M metagenome (GOLD analysis project Ga0116223, IMG submission 90092) | Peat soil microbial communities from Weissenstadt, Germany - Sb_50d_a_PC metaG | ecosystem: Environmental > Terrestrial > Soil > Wetlands > Peat | place: Germany: Weissenstadt | collected 2010-09-21 | reverse complement strand
GGTATACCACTGGCCTGATCATCGAGAAGACGCTGTCGGTCGCGGCGAGCCTCGATCAGCTTGAGCTGCGACGCGCCGTGTTCAGCCTTTCAAATGAGCTCAAGACACTTGACGGGACCTTTGCGCTCGACGAAATGGGCGGTCAGATCGGCGAGCTGACCCCGCTCGGGCAACTCGCGCTCGACGATCACGGCCACATCAAATTCATCTCGATCTATCCGCACGAAACCGCTACCGGCAAGCCGGTTTATCCGCGTCCATGATTGCCGCGCGATCGGAAAACGGATGCCGGGAGTGACCCGCCGATGCTGACCTACGCGCTCGTCGCCGGTGTACTGTTCGGTCTCTACTTCAGCCTGGTCGGAATTGGCCTTAATCTCGTGTTCGGCGTCATGCGCATCGTCAATCTGGCGCATGGCGACTGCCTGATGCTTGGCGCGTTCATTGCGGTCGGCGTTGTGGCCGTTATGGAGATTGATCCGTTGTTCGCGGTGCCGCTCGCCTTTGTGATCTTCCTGATCGCGGGAATGTTGTTGTATTGGGTATTGGTGCCGCGGCTGCAGGGTTCGACGAACCCGGAAATGCTGTCGATCATCCTGTTCTTCGGGCTGTCGCAGGTGATCGAGGCCGTGACGACGATTTTCCTCGGCACCAGCGAGCGCTCCATACAAAGCCGCGCGCTTGGTACGGTGTTTTCGACCATCAAGGTCAAATTGTTCGGCGGCAAGCCGGATAGCGGCGGGCCGGTCCTGATCTTCGGCAAGGGATTTCCGGCCTCCTGGGTGATGGCGGCCGTCACCAGTTTGATCGCGATCGCGCTGGTCTATGCCTATTTGTACCGCACCCGCCTGGGGACGTTGACGCGGGCGGTGATGTCGCGGCGCGACGAGGCCTTCGCGACCGGCATCGACGTCGATCGGGTTTCCGCCGCCGCCTTCGGTATTGGTTTGGGGTTAGCCGCGGTCGCCGGCATATTCGCGCCCTTCATGTTCGGCTCGGTGACGCCGGCTTTCGGTGCGGACGCAACCGTGACATCGTTTGCGATCGTGGTGCTGGGATCGCTCGGCAATCCCTTGGGTACCGCGCTTGGCGGCGTGGTTTATGGCATCTGCTATATGGTGGTGCAGACCTATCTCAGCTCATGGGCGGATTTGCTGCCCTATGTGCTCTTGATTTTCATCCTGCTGCTTCGTCCGAGCGGTCTGCTCGGAAGGCGGGTGCGCGTTGCCTAGCGCCTTCAAGCATACGCTGTTCATCGTCGTGCCGCTGCTCGCCATCTTTGCGATCCTGCCGGGCGTCTATCAAAATCATCTGTTGCTGTTCAACTTCGTGATCTTTCTGATCCTCGCCCAGGGCGTGAACATCATCTATGGCTTCACCGGCTATCTGCCGTTCGGTTACGTCGGCTTCTTCGGCGCCGGAGCCTACGGCTTTGCAATCATGGTGATGCACTATCAGGCGCCGGCCATACTTGCGGTGCTTGTCGGCGGATTGGTCGGGGTCGCGCTCGGGTTGTTGCTGACGCCGCTGTTGCGGCTCTCCGGCGCCTATTTCGCTATCGCCAACCTCGCGGCCTCGCTCGCGGTTCTTCACTTTGTCGCCAATCCGGCGCTTGAAAGCATCACGCGTGGTCCCGAGGGCGTCTCGCTCACGGGCACGTTCAATCCGACGCTTGCTTACGCTGCCGCGATTGTCGTGCTGGCGTTGACGCTTGGAGCTGTCGTGTTCCTGAAAAACTCGCGCTTCGGCCTTGCGCTGCAGGCGGTGCGGGAAGACGCCGTCAGTGCGTCGATGGCAGGCGTCAACGTCGTGCGCATGCGCATGATCGCCTGGCTTGCTTCGGCGCTGGTGGCGGGTCTCGCCGGTGGCGTCTACGCCTGGTACGTTTCGGTATTCTATCCGGAAAACGTCTTCAGCGGCGAGTTTAGCATTTTCGCCATCGTCTTTGCGTTGTTCGGCGGGGTGGCGACGATTTCGGGGCCGATTGTCGGCGTCGTCATCCTGTATGGCATCTACAATCTGATCGGATTCACAACGCCGCAATATTTCCAGTTGATCTATGGCCTCCTGATCATGGGGCTTGTGCTGTTCCTTCCCGCGGGCCTTGTGTCGCTCGCAACCCGCCGGGGCTGGCATGTCCCCTGACAAGGCACCCATTCTCACCGTCTCGAAGCTGGTGAAGCGTTTCGGCGGCTTTTACGCGCTCGACGGGCTAAGTTTCCATATCGCGTCCGGCGAAATTCTTGGATTGGTCGGCCCCAACGGTTCCGGCAAGACCACCGCGATCAACGTGATCTCCGGTCTTTACGCCCCCGACGGCGGCGACGTCGCGCTCGATGGCTCCTCGATCGGCGGGGTGGCATCGCACAGACTGGTGCATCGCGGCATCAACCGCACCTTCCAGATTCCCAAACCCTTCCTGTCGCTGACGGTGCGGCAGAACATCGAGGTTGCGCTGGCCTATGGGCGGGCGGCGGTGACGCCGCCGTCCATGGCCGAGCTTCTTGACGAATACCGGCTGACCGGGGTCGCCGATCGTCCGGCGGCCGATCTCAACAACGCGCAACAGAAAATGCTCGATCTGGTGCGTGCACTCGCGACGCGGCCGCGGCTATTGTTGCTCGACGAACTCGCCGCCGGACTCAATCCGGCGGAGCTTGACTGGATCGCAGAGCGCATCAAGGCGCTGGCGCAAGGCGGAATGGCGATCATTGTGGTGGAGCATCTGATGGGCTTCATCGAGCACATCACCGATCGTGTCATTGTGATGAATGCGGGCAAGGAGATTTTCGAAGGCACGCTCGCGGTCGCGGTGCAAGTTCCGCAGGTGATCGAGGTGTTCCTGGGAGGCGAACATGCCGCCTGACGCAGCACCGCTCCTGAAGGCGGATGGCGTCGATGCGGGTTATGGCACCATGCAGGTGCTGTGGGGTGTCGATCTCGATGTTCGCGCCGGCGAGACCGTGCTGCTGTTGGGGGCGAACGGCGCCGGCAAGACGACCTTTCTAAAATCGTTGGTTGGCCTGGTTGAGGCGCGGCATGGCAGCATCAAACTCGGCGGCGAGGACGTGACGCGGATGCGCTCCAGCGCGCGGATGCGGCTCGGCATGACCTATATGTCGGAGCTTGCGGTTTTCCCGGACCTCTCGATCGAGGAAAATATCCGCATCGGCGCCCAGGCGCTGGGGCACGTCGATTCCGCCGCCCGCGTCGAGGAACTCTATGTCACATTCCCGGCCTTGCGTGAAAAGCGCCGCGCGCCCGCGTCCAGCCTTTCCGGCGGACAGCGCAAAATGCTCGGTATCGCCAAGGCGTTGGCCGCGGAGCCTCGTCTTTTGGTGATGGATGAGCCGTCGGCCGGGCTATCGCCGCTGTTCGTCAAGGAGGTGATCCGGATCCTGAGCGACCTGCGCGGAAGGGGACTTGCTTTGTTGATCGCCGAGCAGAATATCGGCTTTCTTGAAGTGGCGACGCGTGTGTTCGTGCTGGAGGGCGGGCGTATCCGCTTTTCCGGAACGGTGGCGGAAATGACCGACAATGAGGCGTTGCGGCGCGCATATTTCGGGCTGAAGTGATGCGAACGATCAGGATCGGGTCAGGCGCGGGCTATTCGGGCGATCGCATCGAGCCCGCGGTCGAACTCGCCGAAAAAGGCAACATCCAGTATCTGGTGTTCGAATGCCTCGGCGAGCGCACCGTTGCATTGGCGCAGCAGGCGCGGATGAAAAATCCGGAGAGCGGCTACGATCCGTTACTGGAAGAGCGCATGCGCGCGGTGCTGCCGGTCTGCGCGTCCAAGACAATCAAGATCGTCACCAATATGGGCGCGGCCAATCCGCTCGGCGCAGCCCGCAAGACTGCCGAGATCGCCAAATCGCTGGGACTTTCTTCGCTGAAGATCGCCGCCGTCATCGGCGATGACGTGCTCGATGCCTGCAAGGAAGGCGACCTTCCGATCATGGAGTTCGAAGGCTCGATCAAAAAGCTCGGCAACCGGCTGCTGTCGGCCAATGCCTATCTCGGCGCCGGGCCGATGGCGGAGGCGTTATCCGCGGGCGCTGATATCGTGATCACCGGGCGAGCGTCAGATCCCGCGTTGTTTCTCGCGCCGATGATCCATGCCTTCGGTTGGGCGATGAATGACTGGAACCTGCTGGGGCAGGGTACCGTCGCCGGCCATTTGCTCGAATGCGCGGGCCAGATCACCGGCGGCTACTTCGCGGACCCCGGTTACAAGGATGTTCCGGATCTGGCGCGGCTCGGCTTTCCCATCGGCGAGGTCGGCGAGGACGGTAGCCTCGTCATCACCAAGGTCGCAGGCTCAGGCGGCGCGGTGACCGCGCGAACCTGCAAGGAGCAACTGCTCTATGAGGTGCACGATCCCACCCAATATATCCAGCCGGACGTGACGGCGGATTTCTCGCAGGTAAAGGTCGAGGAGATCGGAAAAGACCGCGTGCGCGTCAGCGGTGGACGCGGCAGCAAGCGTCGGGCGACGCTGAAGGTGTCGGTCGGCTATGTCGACAGCTTTATCGGCGAAGGCCAGATTTCCTATGCCGGCCCCGGCGCTTTGGCGCGCGGGCGGCTTGCACTCGAAATCGTTCGCGAGCGGCTGAAACTCACAGGCGTCGCGGCCAGCGAATTGCGGTTCGAGCTGATCGGCGTCGATTCCCTCCACGGCCCCCAAGTCTCCGCGCGGACAAGCGAACCCTATGAGGTGCGCGTGCGCGTCGCCGGCCGCACCGAAAATCTCCGCGAGGCGGTCAGAATCGGCAACGAGGTTGAAACGCTCTACACCAATGGTCCGGCCGCCGGCGGCGGGGCCTTCAAATCGGCGCGGGACGTCGTTGCGGTGGCTTCCGTCTTGCTGCCGCGCGAACTGCCGAAGCCGCAGATTCAATTCGTCGGGGGCGGATAGCGATGAAGCTGCGCGAGATCGCCCATTCCCGCACCGGCGACAAGGGCAACACGTCAAATATCTCCGTGATCGCTTATGACGGGAAACATTATCCGCTGTTGCTTGAACAAGTCACGAGCGCGCGCGTGAAAGCTCACTTTGCCGGCGTTGTCGAAGGTGAAGTTGTCCGCTATGAGCTGCCAAACATTTCAGCGCTGAATTTCGTCATGAGCCAGGCGCTGGGCGGTGGGGTGACACGGTCGCTGGCGCTCGATGCGCATGGCAAATCGCTGAGCTCGGCGTTACTCGATCTGGAAATCGAAACCGTTCCGGACGATAAATAGTCGAACGCTGAGGCGACAGAACCATGCCGAATACCCCGACGCTTGCCGCGCTGGCTGACGATCTCGAAGGTGGCCGCATCAACGCGCGAAAACTTGTCGACGAGTGTCTCGCCCGAATCGCCGACAAGTCGGGCGAGGGTTCACGGGCCTTCATTCATGTCGATATCGAAGCCGCGATCGAGGCGGCCAAGGCGATGGATCGGCTGCGCCAGGTCAAGGCCGCGCCGTCGCGCTTTGCCGGCATTCCCGTCTCGATCAAGGATCTGTTTGACATCAGGGGGCAGGTGACCCGCGCTGGCTCCCGCGCGCTGGAGGACTCGGCGCCGGCGGAAACCGATGCTCCGGTAGTGGCGCGGCTGCGCCGTGCCGGCTTCATCGTGATCGGCCGCACCAACATGACCGAGTTCGCCTATTCCGGCATCGGCATCAATCCGCATTACGGCACGCCGAAAAGTATCTGGAAGCGCAGAGTCGGCCACGTGCCCGGCGGATCGTCCTCGGGCGCGGCGGTGTCGGTCGCAGATGGCATGGCGCATGGCGCGCTTGGCACCGATACCGGCGGATCGTGCCGGATTCCGGCCGCCTATAACGGCATTGTCGGCTTCAAGCCGACACAACGGCGCGTGCCGCGCGAGGGTGGCGTGCCGCTTTCGTTCACGCTCGACAGTTTCGGGCCGCTTGCACGCACGGTTGGCTGCTGCGCGGTGCTCGATGCGGTGCTGGCCAATGAACCCGTGCAGCCGCTACAGCCGCGCCCGATCAAGGGCATGCGGCTGGCGGTGCCGACCACCGTCGCGCTCGACGAGCTTGATGATGAGGTGGCACGAAGCTTCGAGAGGACGCTGGAAACGCTGTCGCGTCACGGCGCGCTGATCGAGCGGATCGCGGTGCCGGAATTCCTCGATGTCGGGGTGATGAACGCCAAAGGCGGCTTTGCCGCGGCGGAAAGCTACGCCTGGCACCGTTATCTGATCGCCAGCCATGGCGATATCTACGACCCCCGCGTTTCCCAGCGGATCCTGCGCGGCGAGGCCATCAGCGCCGCCGACTATATCGATCTCCTGGAAGCGCGGAAGTCGCTGATTGCGCGCGCCACGGTTCGTCTTGCGCCCTATGATGCCGTGGCGATGCCGACCACCGCAAATACGCCGCCGCGGATCGCCGATCTCGCCGACGACAAGGCCTTTGCACGAGCGAACCTGCTGTCGCTGCGTAATTGCACGCTGATCAACATGATCGACGGCTGCGCCGTTTCGCTGCCCTGTCATCGCGAGGGCGAAGTGCCGGTCGGATTGATGCTTGCCGCGTCCGGCGGATCGGATCGGCGGATCTTCGAATTGGCGGCGGCAATGGAGGCTGTGATCCGTGTTTGACCTGACATTCACCGTCGACGCCCAGGACACCACGACCCCGCTGACGCTCGCCATCGACCAGGCGGTGATTGCGGGCTGGACCGGGCGCGATCCGGTGGCCCGCGACAAGCACATCGCCGAGCTGGAGGCGATCGGGATCGCGCGGCCGGCGACGACGCCGATCTACTATCGGGTTTCGGCGCGGCGGCTCACCACCACCGATAGCATCGAAGTCTGCGGCGGCAATTCCAGCGGCGAGGTCGAGTTCGTGCTGATCGGCTGGCAGGGACGGGTCTTCGTCGGTCTTGGATCGGATCACACCGACCGCAAGGTCGAGACCTACAGCGTCACGGTGTCCAAGCAGATGTGCGACAAGGTGATGGCACCGGTGCTGTGGGAGCTAGAGGACGTCGTCGATCACTGGGACCGGATGATCCTGCGTTCCCGTGCCTGGATGGACGGCGAGCGCGTCCTTTATCAGGAGGGTACGCTCGACAGCATGCTGTCGGTCAAGGAACTCCTTCGCGGCTGTTTTGCCGATGGGAGACTGCCCGATGGCTGCGCCATGTTCGGCGGCACCTTCGCGGCCAATGGCGGTATCCGGCCCGCCAGCCGGTTCGAGTATGAACTCGAGGACCCCGTTCTCAAGCGAAGTATCCGGCACGCTTATGACGTGATTGAGTTGCCGGTGTTGGGGTGAGGGCCTAAGCGAGAATGTGACGAGGGCAATCACACCGTCATTGCGAGCGAAGCGAAGCAATCCATCAAGCCGCAAAGCAAGACTGGATTGCTTCGTCGCAAGCGCTCCTCGCAATGACGGGGATAGGGCGTAGCCCTGGCGGAAATCGGGTGGCGTTCCGCATCCCGATTTGCGAAAATCGTACGCATGAAATCAGCTGCACAACATATCGATCGTTCCGTATCTCCCTCCAATATCGCCGCGCGCGTGGCCGCGATCGACTGGACACAGGTAGCCAACGACCTCGACGCACAAGGTTGCGCCGTCCTGAAAGGACTGCTCGTGACGGAAGAATGCCGCGCGCTCGCAGCTCTTTATCCCGACGATGCGCACTTCCGCAGCCGCGTGGTGATGGGACGCCACGGCTTTGGCCGGGGGGAGTACAAATATTTTTCCTATCCGCTTCCCGAATTGATCGCGGAATTGCGGCCGGCGCTGTACGCGGAACTCCACGGCATTGCCGATCGCTGGAACGAGACCATGGGCATCGATATCCGTTATCCCGAAAGTCATGACGCATTTCTCGACCGATGCCACGCCGCCGGACAGACGAGGCCGACGCCGCTGCTGTTGCAATATGGACCTGATGACTACAACTGCCTGCATCAGGACCTCTACGGCGAGCATGTATTCCCGATACAGGTCGCGATCCTGCTGTCGGAACCGGGGCGCGATTTCTCAGGCGGTGAATTCGTGTTGACCGAACAGCGGCCGCGCATGCAGTCGCGGGCCGAAGTGGTGCCGCTTTGCCAGGGCGACGCGGTGGCTTTTGCTGTGCACGTCAGGCCGGTCAAGGGGACGCGCGGATTCTATCGCGTTAATATGCGCCATGGCGTGAGCCGGATCCGGTCCGGCCATCGTCACACACTGGGCGTAATCTTTCACGATGCGAAATAAGGGCGAGCCGCATTGACGGTTGACTTGTTTGCGGGCGTTGGCGACGTGCGTCCCGCGCAGGAGCCGATGGCGGAGGGAGCATTCCTTCTGCGCGGATTTGTCGGCTCCACTGAGACCGAACTGCTCGCCGTGTTGCGAGATATCGTGGCACAATCGCCGTTTCGTCACATGGTGACCCCGGGCGGCCATCGGATGTCGGTGGCGATGACCAATTGCGGAAGCGCCGGGTGGATCACGGATCGAGCCGGCTACCGCTATGGCGCCAACGACCCCGAATCCGGAAAACCCTGGCCGGCGATGCCGCCACTCCTTCTCGGCCTCGCAAGCCGAGCGGCCGATCGCGCAGGCTTTGCCCCCTTCTCACCGGAAGTGTGTCTGATCAACCGCTATGTCCCCGGTGCGCGCATGTCCCTGCATCAGGACAGGGACGAGCTTGATTTCGGCGCGCCGATCGTCTCGGTGTCGCTCGGCCTGCCCGCGACCTTTCTGTTCGGCGGACTGAAGCGTGGCGACAAACCGCGCCGGTTCCGGCTGGAGCACGGCGACGTCGCCGTGTGGGGCGGGCCGGCGCGGCTCAACTTTCACGGTGTTGCTCCGCTTGCCGACGGCGAGCATCCCGTGATGGGCCGGCAGCGTATCAACCTCACATTCCGGAAGGTGCGATGAGCTGCTGTCATTCCGGCATGGTCCCAACGGGTCCGCGCAAAGCGCGGCCCGATGACAGGCTCCGGACCGGACCTCAGATGCGCAATTGCGCATCGGGGAATTTCGAGATTCCGGTTTCGCTCGTTTCACTCGCGCCCCGGAATGACATAAAATCAGGGCTTCGCCGGATGAATGTAGGCCCACGGGCTGACTTCAGAATCCCGGGGCACTTCGATATCGATCAGGTATGGACCGCCGGCTCCGAGGGCTTTCTCCAGCTCGGTGCGAAACGCATCGGGCGAGGCGACGCGCGCAGCGCCGACGCCAAAGGATTCCGCGAGCTTGACGAAATCAGGATTGACCAGGTCGGCCGCCACCACGCGGCCATCGAAACGTTCGCGCTGGTCGCGCCGCACATTGCCATAGGCGTTGTTGTTGAACACCAGCACGACCACGCCGATGTTGAACTGCACCGCCGTTGCCAGTTCCTGCACGCCGAACATGAACCCGCCATCGCCGGTGATGGCGACGACCGGCCGGTCCGGATGCGCGACCTTGGCGCCCAGCGCCGTTGGGAAACCCGAGCCGAGCGTGCCCTGATAACCCGAGGTGATGAAGGTGCGTGGCTCGTAGATCGGAAAGCCGTACCAGGAGGCAAAGCCGACCTGCGACAATTCATCGGTGACGATGGCGTTTGACGGCAGCACCTCACGCAGAATGTTGAGATAAGCCATTTGCGGCTGAACCCGCTGAATCTCCTTGTGCGCCGCCGCCGAGGCCTCGCGGATCGCGACGCGGCGGCCGCTGGTTTTCGCGTAACCAATTTTTCGAACCGCCGCCAGCAACTCGCTTGTGCCGGCCTTGGCATCGGCGACCACGGCGGCATCCGGCGTGTACCTTCGCATTTCCGTCGGGTCGATATCGATGCGAATCGATTTCAGCCCGTCGGGACGATATGGCCAGCGCGACATCGTCGGCAATTCCAGCCGCGTTCCGATCCCGATCATGAGATCGGTCTTCGGCCACAGCCGATAGGCCGCCGCCATCGTCAATCCGAGTTCGTGGGCGTTGGAAACGATGCCGCGGCCGCTGCGAAATGCCACCACCGGTGCGTCGATTAGTTCGGCGAGTTCCAGAATCTCATCGCGCGCGTGGATCGCGCCGCTGCCGACGAAGATCATCGGCGTCTTGCTGTCGGCGATCAATGCGGCGGCCGACTTGATGCGGTCCGGATCGGGCAGCGGTGCCGGGAAAGGGTCGAACACCTTTGCCGGGCCTACCTCCGCGCGCTGCGTGAACACGTCCCACGGCATTTCCAGCGAAACGGGTCCGCGGCGTCCCGACAACATTTCCTGAAAGGCACGGGAAACCGCCGCCGGGGCAGCATCCGGATATTCGATTCGCTCGGCCCACTTCACAAAAGTCCGCAGTGTAGCGAGTTGATCCGGCATTTCGTGGAGGTGGCCGCGGCCCTTGCCGAGAAATTGTGTCGGCACCTGTCCGGTGAGGCAGAGCACCGGTTCGTTCGATCCGAATGCCGTCAACAGGGCCGCGCCCGCGTTGAGCACGCCGGGACCCGGCACCACGCTGAACACGCCGGGCTTTCCGGTAGATCGCGCGTAACCGTAGGCCATGTAACCGCAGGCTTGTTCGTGCCGCGCGCCGATGACTTTCAGCTGCGCTTGCTGGAATGCGTCGAACAGCCCGTAGATCTGCGCCCCCGGCAGACCGAACACGGTGTCGACGCCGTGTGCGACAAGGCCGCTGACGATGGCTTCGCCGCCGGAACTCAGGGTCATGGCATCATTCCATCGTTTGCCGGCATCACGCGGCCTCGTCGATCACGCCGTTGCGCAGCACGCCGATATTTTCGGCCTCCACCTCGACGACGTCGCCTGGCTTCAGATAGCGCGGCGGATCGAACCGCGCGCCGGCACCGGTCGGTGTCCCCGTGACGATGACATCACCGGGCACAAGCGTTGTGAAGGTGGAGAGATAGCGGATCAGGTAACGAAACCCGAAAATCAGCCGTGAGGTGCGGTCGTCCTGCCGCGTTTCGCCATTGACCCGCGTCGTCAACCTGATGTCGGCGATCTCTGATTCATCCGTATAGGGAACAAGCCACGGACCGAGGCTGCCGGTCGAATCGAAATTCTTGCCCTGGGTGACGTTGAACTTCGCATGTCGCACCCAATCGCGGATGGTGCCTTCGTTGCACAGCGTGACCGCGGCGATGTGGTCGAGCGCGTTGCTCTCCGAGATGTGCCGGCCGGCCTTGCCGATCACCAGCACCAATTCGCCCTCATAGTCGAGCTGTGCGGAGGCCTTCGGGCGCACCAGTGGCGTTTCGTGACCGACGAACGAGCGCGGCGTTCGCATGAACAGGCTCGGATATTTCGGCGCGTCCTGACCGTCTTTATATTCGGCGTTGCGGTCGGGATAATTCACGCCGATGCAGATGATCTTCTCCGGCGCCGGAATCGGCGGCAGCCAAATGATGGAATCGAGCCCGTAGTTTACTTCATGCCGGGCCGAATCCTCGGCAAGTCTGGTCAGTGCACCAGCCGCAATGACTTCGCGCAGCGTGGGAAATTCCTTGCCCCAGCGCGCGGACAGATCGACGATCCCGCGATCGGTCACGGCGCCGTATTTGGTCGAGCCATCGACGGCGAAGGTGGCGATGCGGGGAGAGGTCATGAAGCGTCCAGCAATGATGCGAAAGGCCCCTAACGGGGTGTCATGCCCTTGGCCTTGATGACCGAGGCAGCGGCAGGTGAGGTGAGGAAGTCGATGAACTCCTTTGCCGCGGCGGGCTCCTTGGCATCGGCCGCGACGGCCGCCGGAAAGGCCAGCTCCTGTTGCACTTCGGCCGGAAATTGACCGGCGATTTCGACGCCGGGCGCGGTCAACAGGTTGTTCACAAACACCGCGAGTTCCGCATCGCCGTTGACGAGCGCCGGGACGATTTGTGCCGGTGAGGTTTGCACGACGGTCTTGGCCTTCATTGCCTCATCGATGCCGAGGCGCTCGAACACCTTCAGGATATAGGCGCCGGCGGCGCTGGCCGGCAGAAAGGTGATGGATTTTGCGTCGAGCAGGGTCTTCTTGAAGGCTTCCAGCGTGCTGACATCGGGCTTCGGAGTGCCGGCGCGCACCGCTATCCCGAACCCGACGCGGGCGACTTCAATGGTCGGTCCGAACTTGGCCTTGGCGGCGTCGTTTTTGAAGACATCGATGGGAACGATGCCGAGGTCGAACGGCTGGCCGGAAGTCGCGAGCTTGATCAGGTTGGGGGCGGTGTCGAAATGAATCACGAGCTTGTGCCCCGAGGCGCGCTCGAATTGCGGGCCGAGTTCGTTCAGCACGCCGGTCATTGAGCCGCCGGCGAGTACCTTCAATTCGGCGGCGTGCAGGCCGCTCATCGGCGACAGTACGGGCGCCATACCCAGCATCGAGGCGGCCGCGGCAAGCAAAGACATTTTCATGAGGTTCCCTTGATTTAGTCGGCAACTGTGACATCGGCGACAAACTGCGGCTCACGCACAGCCTGTCCTGGAAACGGCGATCCCTGCTCGAACCACGAGCGCGGGGCGGGCGAGCCCCATAGCGTCTGCCGGCGCGGATCCTTCAGCGACCAGCGCATCGGTGCGTGGTCGTGATCGCCGGTGAAGTAGTCGCTGGTATAGAGCTCCAGGCGGTGGCCGTCGGGGTCCCTGACATAGAGAAAGAAAGCGTTCGAGATGCCATGGCGCCCGGGGCCGCGCTCGATATTCCTGAGATAGCCGCTCGAGGCCATGACGTCGCACAGATGCAGGATGTTCATCGCGGTCGGCACCCAATAGGCGAAGTGGTGCAGGCGAGGGCCTCTGCCATTGGTGATGGCGAAGTCGTGCACATTGCCCTTGCGATGCAGCCAGGCCGCCGCGATGCGCCCCTGCGCTCCGTCTTCCTCCGCGTATTCGGTCAACCGGAAGCCCAGCCGCACATAGAAGTCGAGAGTGTCCTGAACCTCGGCCGCGAAGACATTGAAATGGTCGAGCCGCTGCGGGTGGCAGCCCTTGTAGAGGTCGTATCGCCGCAACAGATGCGGGCGCTTTTCCATCGATGCATAAAGCTCGATCTTGAAGCCGAAGGGATCGGAGAATTGCAGCGTGCGGCCCTGAAACGGCTGCTCGGCGAACGCGCGAACGATGCCGTTTTCGGAAAGAAAGGCCGCCGCCTTGTCGAGGTCCTGCTCGCTGCCGACCTTGAAGCCGAGGCGATTGCAGCCGGCGTTGGCCGCCTTGCGCAGCACCAGCGAGTGATGCTGCTGCTCCTCGCTGCCGCGCAGATAGATCGCGTTGTCGTCGCGGTCCTCGACATGCAGGCCGATGGCATTTTCGTAGAATTCGCCGCTGGCGTTCAAGTCCACCACGTCGAGCACGGCATGGCTGCACCTGACGATGTTGAACGGCGGATCGAAGATGTGCGTCGGCACGGGCATGTGATGCTTTTCCAATCCTCAACTAACCCTCATGGTGAGGAGGCGCTTCTTTAGCGCCGTCTCGAACCATGAGGCCGGGTAGCTCATCCTTCGAGACGCGCGCAAGAACGCGCTCCTCAGGATGAGGACTGCGTTCCCCGGACGCTGCGCAGCGCGCGAAGCGGTGCGCTGCTGATCCGGGGTCTATTGGGTCCCGGCTCTGCGGTGCATCGTGAAGAACGCTGCACTGCGTCCGGGACACGGGGCGCATTGCTTCACAGGCTCTCAGGATGAGGGGAGCTTGCCTATCACCCATGCGCGTTTTCCGCCTTCAATGCGCCGTGGATATTATTGCGCTTCCAGCTGGTCTCCTTGTCGTTGATCTGCATTTCGAACGACAGCGCGAACTGGCTGGTGGCAAAGACTGGATCGAGGTAATCGGACAGGATGCGGAAAATATGCTCGCCGGCCTTTTGACGC
>Ga0116223_10003586_pt1 | contig 13817 bp, 6 predicted proteins | sample Sb_taG_3_FD_90092 | JGI IMG/M metagenome (GOLD analysis project Ga0116223, IMG submission 90092) | Peat soil microbial communities from Weissenstadt, Germany - Sb_50d_a_PC metaG | ecosystem: Environmental > Terrestrial > Soil > Wetlands > Peat | place: Germany: Weissenstadt | collected 2010-09-21 | reverse complement strand
TGTGGAAGTGTGCGACCAGGAACAGGCCGTTGTGGAGCTGGAAGTCGGCGGGCGGAACCGCAAGCAGTACGCCGGCCATGCCACCAATGGTGAACGTCACCATGAATCCCAGGGTCCAGAGCACCGGGGTGGTGAACTGCAGGCGACCGCGGTAGATCGTGAACAGCCAGTTGAAGATCTTCAAACCGGTGGGCACCGCGATGATCATGGTCGCGATGCCAAACACCGCATTGACATCGGGACCGGCACCCATGGTGAAAAAGTGGTGCAACCAGACCGTGAAAGACAAAACGGTGATTGCCACGGTCGCGTACACCATAGAGGTGTACCCGAAGAGCTTTTTCCGGGCGAAGGTTGCCGTGACCTCCGAGAACACGCCGAACGCCGGCAGAATCAGGATGTAGACCTCGGGGTGGCCCCAGATCCATAGCAGGTTCGGGTACATCATCACGTTGCCGCCCGCCTCGTTCGTGAAAAAGTGCATGCCCAGGTAGCGGTCCAGAGTCAGCATCGCCAGCGTTCCCGTCAGCGCCGGAAACGAAACGATGATCAGCACGCAGGTGCACAGCGTCGTCCAGACGAACACGGGCATCTTCATCAGCGTCATGCCGGGCGCGCGCAGCTTGACGATGGTCACCAAGAAATTGATGCCGGTCAGCAGCGTCCCGACCCCGCTGATCTGCAGGCTCCATATCCAGTAGTCGACCCCCGGCCCCGGGCTGTATTTCGTCTCGGACAGCGGCGGGTAGCCGGTCCAGCCGGCCTGAGAGAATTCCCCGACCCCGAGCGAGATCATCACTAGGGCGGCACCGACCGCGGTGAGCCAGAAACTGACGGAATTCAGGAACGGGAAGGCGACATCGCGGGCGCCGATCTGCAGCGGCACGACGATGTTCATGAGCCCGACCAGGAACGGCATCGCCATGAACAACACCATGATCGTGCCGTGCGCGGTGAAGATCTGGTCGTAGTGTCCCGCCGGCAGGTAACCGAAGGAATCGCCGACCGCGAGAATCTGCTGCAGTCGCATCATGATCGCATCCGCGAAACCGCGCAGCAGCATCACCAGCGAAAGCACGATGTACATGACGCCGATCCGCTTGTGATCGACGGAACACAGCCACTCGGTCCACAGGTAGTTCCACTTGCGCAAGTGCGTGATCAGCGCCATGACCGCCACGGTCAAAACGGCAGATATCCCGAGCGCGCCGACGATGATCGGATTGCCGTAGGGAATTGCCGAAAGATCGAGTTGTCCGAACACTTCGACTAGCCTCCTGTTGTCAGCGCTGTTGCCGGCCTGCGCCTACGCGGCGAACCGGGGAAAGCGGCAAGCGGCAGTAGTGGCGCAAGCTCATGGGTGCGCCATTTCCCCCGCGTGCCGGGAAGCAGATCCGCCGGCATGCGAGGCTTGCGCACCGGTCGCGGTCTCCAGTGCGGACAGGGCCGCAGGATGAACCGCCGGCGCATACTTGCCCATGATGTCCGCAAAGAGTTGCGGTTGGACCGACGAAAAGTATTCGGTCGGGTGCCCCGCGCCCGGTGCCGTCGGTACCGCAAGTCGTTCGTAGTCCGCGCGATGCAGCGCGACGGGCGACTGCCGCACTTTGTGCAGCCATTGGCCGAAGGCGTCCTGGCTCATGCCGATGGCCTGAAAGCGCATGCCGGAGAATCCCTCACCGCTGAATTGCGAGGACATCCCGTCGTAGACCCCCGGGCGATCCGCAACAAGGTTGAGCCGGGTCTGCATGCCCGCCATGGCGTACACCTGGCCGCCAAGTTGGGGGATATAGAAGGAATTCATCACCGTGTCCGACGTGATGTGAAAGCTCACGGGCACTCCCACGGGCATGGCAAGCTCGTTGAGGACCGCGACGTTCTGATCCGGATAGATGAATAGCCACTTCCAGTCGAGCGCAATGGCCTCGACACGGATCGGTTCGGCACTCGAAACGAGCGGGCGCGCAGGATCGAGCTGGAACGACGAAGTCCAGACACGAACGGCAAGGGCGATGACGACCAGGGTCGGAATGGTCCAGGCCACCAGTTCGACCGTCGTGGAATGCGACCAATCGGGCGCATAGACCGCCTTCTGGTTGGATTCGCGGTACCGCCAGGCGAACACCAGTGTGAGAACGATGACCGGGACGACGACCAACAGCATCAGTACGCAGGCGAAAACGATCACCGATTTTTCTTGTGCGCCAACCTCCCCGGCCGGTGACAGCACGGCCATCTCGCTGCATCCGGCGAGCAGCAGGGCGGCGCAGCAAACCCAGGCCCCCGATACCAAAGCCCGCACCAGCGCCGGCGTCCGGGAGCCTGCCCGGAGCTGGGCACGCAATCGCGCAGCGGCGGGCGGCGGCGTCGCCTTCTCCGGCGCGCCCAGCCCAGACGCGTCTGCGGCAGGCGCAAGCGGTGCCACCATGCAATGTAAATGCCGCGGGGTAATAGCAAATCTCCTGGCTCGGGCCGGTGCGGGTTTGCGTCCACCTAACCGGGTCGTTCTGCCTGGCGTCGAGCGAAAAAGTCCGTACGCGCTGAAACACGCAGGACCTTACGCGGACGACCTATTCGTGGATCGCTGAAGTACCGGGGGAAATTTCCACATTCCCGAGGTTTCCGCGCGCATCGCGCGGTATGCCCCGGTGTATGCCCTAAAGTCGGCGCGTTTGCTGCCGAAACCCAGACATGCCGTATCCGATTCGGCGAACCCTCTTCCAAACAGGAGCAAACATGCAAGCCTGGCACAGCATCAAGTTCTTCCTGAACATGCTCACCGTGTTGACCGTTTTGGGTGTGGTATTCATGGCAGTAGCTTGAATATCCCAGCAGCGCACCGGCTGCCGACACTGCGCTGAGCTCGCCATTGCATCGGCCTCTGACAGAGGGATGCGTAGTCGTATGGCGCGCCTATCGGACGGCCCTTGGCCTCCCACGGGCCGAGCTTGCGTAATAACGTGCCGTCACCAGCGATGACGGTGCTGAGCCCGCTGTTTGCCGCGCGGATCAACCCCTGAAAAGCCATCCCTGTTCGAGCGGACGCCGCCATGCTGCGCGATGAAAGCCGGCATTTTTTGGCCGACCGCGCAATTGTTGTTTGTTCCGTGGCCTTTTCCGTCGATCCGGAAATTTGGTACCGGTGAGAATCCGGACCCGCGCGCGCTCCGGTCTCGTGACGAGTTGCATCACGACGACCGAACGAATCGCGCTTCGTGCCCCATAGCTCCTTCGCAATTGCTCCCCCGCGAAACGAGCGGCACGCAATGCATTGCCGGCGCAAGTTGGAATAGGCTCGATGTGACTCCAAGGAGCAAATCCCTGCGCGTGGCTTTCGAGCAAAACGCATTCAGCAAATCACCGGCCCTGGCCCGGTCACTCATGGCACAGCTACCTTACCGCGGCGAGGCCCTTCCACCGCAGAAGGTCGATTCCAAAGGCCGGCCTCATCGAGGCGATGACGGACGCCGAGTGCGCCATTGCACATGTCGCGCTGTTGTCCCTCGTCGGGCGCGCCCGTTTCTCCGCTGACACTTACTCTTTCCAACTCCGCCGCGTACACTGCGGCGCGAAGCCTGTGGTTACGGGTTCGACCCTGCGGTTTGCCGATCATGTCGATCGACGTGATCGGCAAATCGAAATATCCGTGTCCGCTTTTCGCCCGAGCATGGCATCCAGAACACCCAGCCGAACTGCGCCGGACCCAATCGATCTCATCGTGCAGGTCAACCGCGGCCGGTCACCGCAGCTGCTGCAGCGCAAGTTCGACGCCATGGCACAGGACCGCTTCGTCTTCTTGCGCGCTACCGCCATGCTCGGACATCGCGCCGTGGACCTTGCCGCGCTGCCGGCGGCACCGCTGGGCTGGGTGTGCGGGGATCTGCACCTGCAGAACTTCGGCTGTTACCGCGGCCAGAACCGCCTGGTGTATTTCGACCTGAACGATTTCGATGAGGCTGCGCGGCTGCCGGTCTCCGTGGACCTGCTTCGCTTTCTCGGGAGCATCTGCACCGCGGCCCCGGGGATGGGCATGGAGCGGCTTGCGGCGGGCTCGATGATGCAACTCGCCTTGGGTGCGTACGCCGCCGCGCTGGCGCGCGGCAAGGCATTCTGGCTCCAGCGCGAAACGGCCAGCGGTCCGATTCTCGCCCTGCTCAAGCAGGTGGCTGCACGCAAACGACGCAGCCTGCTGGCCGCGCGCACGCATGTCGTAGGGTCGCGCCGGCAGATCAGCCTGGACGGCGCGCGCTATCTTCCGGTGCCGGGCCGCGCCGCGGTGCGTGCCCATATCGGCCATGCCCTTCAGGCGCTGGCCGACCAATTCGCCGATCGCGAGTTCTTTCGCCAACGCGATATCGCGTTTCGCGTCGCCGGCGTGGGCAGTCTAGGTGTTCCGCGCTACGTGGCCCTGGTGCGGGGCAAAGGCGACCCCGATCGCAATGCCCTGATCGATTTCAAGCGGGCAGTCGCATCGAGCGCGGCGCAGGCATTGCCGCAGTATCCGCAGCCCGCGTGGTCCAACGAGGCAGCGCGGGTTATCGGCATCCAGGACATCTGCCAGGCCGCCTCTCCCGCGTACCTCTCGGCCATGTTCCTGGGCGCTGCGCCCTTCGTGGTTCGGGAACTGCAGCCGGTCGAGGACAAGATGGCGCTTGCGCCCCTGGCGCGGCGCATCGACCGACTCGACGAGACGCTGCAGGCCATGGCCAGGCTGGCCGCGTACGCGCAACTGCGCAGCGCGGGACGAACTGGCGCCGCCGGCGTCGATGATCTCATCGAATTCGGCAACGAGCTGCGTGCGCGACCGCGCCGCTGGGTCGATGCAGCGCGCTCGGTCGACGCTGCCAACAGCGCCGCCTTCGCGACGTTTCGCACGGCCTGGCAGACGGGCGACGAGCGCCTGCATGCGCTGTGCATCGTTCGTGGAACCGGCGCCAGCGGGCCCGGCGCAAGCAAGCTCGTCGGGCGCAAAGTCGCGGCAGGCAAGTTCCGCGTGCATCCCTAAGGCAGCAGCCGATGGCAATGAGCGGCGGACCCGGCATCGCCCTTCGCCCGGACGGCGAGAAGCTCGGCGGGCTGTCCGTTTCGTGGCGCTATTCGGGGTTTACCGGGTGCGAGACGAAAACGCGGGCTTCTGCTATAGTTGCGCTCGTGGCTTGAGACCAGCGCGGTCGCTCCGTTCGACCGCCTCGCCACAGTCAATCTTGACTCGCAGTTCCTCACCCGTTCGTCTGCAATTGGCTGGTCGATGAACGTCTCGCTTCTTCGAGAAGCGACGGCAGGCCGACCCTAGAAAGTTTTTCCATGTCTTTTGAAAACCTCGGTTTGTCCGATGCGCTTGTGCGCGCTGTCGCCGACGCCGGATATACCCAACCCACCCCGATTCAAAGCCAGGCCATCCCGGTCGTGCTCTCCGGTGCGGACCTGCTCGCCGGAGCCCAGACGGGCACCGGCAAGACAGCGGCCTTCGTGCTGCCAATCTTGCAGCGCCTGATGAGTACCACGCCCGCCGCGCGCACGGCCGAAACGGGCAAGCGCGGGCCCGCCCACCGGATTCGCGTCCTGATTATCACGCCAACCCGCGAGCTTGCGGCCCAGGTGGAAGAGAGCGTGCGCACCTACGGTAAGCATTCCAGCATCTCGTCCTGCGCCGTGTTCGGCGGCGTATCGATCAACCCGCAGATCGACCGCCTGCGTCGCGGCGTCGACATCCTGGTGGCAACACCGGGACGTCTGCTCGACCATTGCGGCCAACGCACGCTCGATCTGTCGGCGGTCGAGATCCTCGTCCTCGACGAAGCCGATCGCATGCTCGATATGGGTTTTATCCCGGATATCAAGCGCATACTCGCGATCTTGCCCAAACGCCGCCAGAACTTGCTGTTCTCCGCCACGTTCGCCGATCCCATTCGCGCGCTGGCCGATAGCCTGCTCAGTTCTCCCGCCAGTATTCAAGTCACGCCGCGCAATTCCACGGTCGAGGCGGTGGCCCAGACGGCGCATCCCGTCGACGCCGCGCGCAAGGCCGAACTGCTCGTGCACCTGGTCAAGGAGGGCAACTGGTTCCAGGTGCTCGTATTCACCCGGACCAAGCATGGCGCCAACAAACTGGCGGCGCGCCTGGAAAAGAGCGAAGTTCCGGCCCTGGCGATCCACGGCAACAAGAGCCAAAACGCGCGCACCCGAGCGCTGGCCGACTTCAAGAATGGCAAGCTGCAGGTGCTGGTCGCCACGGACATCGCGGCACGCGGGCTCGACATCGAGAATCTGCCTCACGTAGTGAACTTCGAACTGCCGCACGTTCCCGAGGACTACATTCACCGGATCGGCCGCACCGGCCGCGCGGGCGCTAGCGGCGAGGCGATCTCGCTGGTCAGCGGCGAAGAAAATGGCCGGCTGCGCGATATCGAACGCTTGATCAAGCGCTCGATTACGCGTGTTGTTGTGCCCGGTTTCGAAGCAGGTCGACCCGGTGTCCAGGCGGCCGGGGAGATCGAGTCGGACCAACGTCCTTCACGCGCAAACTCCACGCCGCGCGCCCCGAGTTCATCGCACAAGCGGCCGGCAACCGGTTCGCGTGGTAAAGGTCCGCGCGGCAACGTTGCGCGCGCAAATGGGTCCAGCGACCGTTACGCACCGCGCCCCGACGGTGCGCGTTCTTCGGGCGCACGGCCGGGCGGAGCCAGAGCCGGGACGCCGGCACGTGGCGAAGTCAACGGCAACCGCGCGCGGCCGGACTCCGATGGCAACCGCGCACGGCCGGACGCCGATGGCAACCGTGTTCCCTCGAACAAGGAATCGGATGCGCGGCCCGGATCCGCGCACTTTGAGCGAAATGCTACTTCGTCCCGCGCCACTGGCACCGGCCGCAACGCCGACCGGCGCGGCAACGCGCGCCCCAGCGGCGAAGCGTCCTCCTTGGTGCGCAGCAATTTGCCGCCAGGATGGAGTGCCGGATCGCAAGCGCGCCGCGGTCGCTGATCTCGGTGGTTTCCAAGAATCGCCCGCGGGTGTCGGGGTCGCGCAACCCGGTCCGCGGGCCTTGCATCGATCAGGCGATCAAAACATCGCGCAATCCTTCATAGCCGGCTTCCGTGCGTTCGAACAGTTGCAGGTAAAACTCCGGCGCGAGTTGCAGTCGTTCCCAGGCGGCCAGCTGCAGCGGTGGTACCAGGTCTCCCGCCGTGCGGGTCAAGTCGAGGGCGTGCGCGATGCCATCTGCGCTGTGGACGATGTCGGCAAGCGCAACGGCCGTCGCGCGATGGTCTCCAGCCGGATCATGGTGCTGGCGTATTGCCTCGACCACAAGGTCGGCAAAATGCCAGTGCGCCGCGATCCAGGCACCGACCTCGGGGTGCCCGATACCCAGTACGCAGCGCTCGGCCTCGTGCATGGCGCAATCGCGCTCCTTGGCAAACGCGATCGCACTGGCAAGCTCGCGCGGATAGTAGGTCGCAAGCGCCAGACGACCGATGTCATGCAGCAGGCCGGCGGTGAATGCCAGGGTTTGCGAAGATTCGCATTCGCGTGCCAGCTCCTGCGAACAAATTGCCGTTCCCAGGGAATGCTCCCAGAAGCCGTGGAAATCGAAGCCTTCGCAGGCAGGCGGGGCGATGCTGTGCATGACCGCCGCCGTCGTAAGCAGCGCACCGACCGTGCGCAATCCGATGAGGCGCACCGCGTCGTGGACGCTGCCGATGGAGCCGGATATTCCGTAAAACGGCGAGTTCGCCGCGCGCAGGATCTTCGTTACCATGGCGGGGTCGATGGCGATCTTGCGCGCGAACGCCTCCAGAGCCAGGTTCTCGTCGTTGATTGCCTGCATGATCTCGTGCACGGCCTTAGGCAGCGCGGGCAGCTCCCGCACCCTTGCGCGAACGTCCTCGGCGTTGATGGCGGTGTTCATTACTGCGCCCCGGAGCGATATCGCCGCATCAGGTGGATCAGCGGGTGAACGTGTCCATCGCGCAGCCACAGACGAAACAGTTCGCGCAGCCGGGCATCGGCTTGTGCGGTTGCTGCACTGGGGCTGCCGGTGCCGGTTTCGGCGCCCGGTGGCGTTGGACGCCCGCGCGCTACGCTCATCAGGTGCATGCCCCTACGACGGGCGCTTCGATCGGCAGCAAGATGACCAGACGGCTCTTGGCCGCTGTCTCGGAACGCATTGTTCGCACCAGCGCGTGAAATTGACTTCCACCGATTTCGATTCGGCAGGCAGCACCGTCCGTCTTCTGCAGAATCTGAAGTAGCGGTGCCGGCAGGGCGGTATGCGCGGGGCAGCCGATGGCGCAGGCCAGCTGCGGAAGGATCCCGTCGCAGTCGCCCTTGACGAACGCGATCAAGCCGTCGGGGTCGACGCCGACGAGCGTGGCCGGAACGCTGTCGAGGATTTCCCGGGCGCTGTCTGCGCTACGCTCAAGGACATGCGCGTGGTCGCCTTGTTGTGCCAGGCTGCGTTGCAGATGCTTGTTCCGACTTACGAGACTGGCATTGGCATTTTGGACTTCCCGCGCCAAGCGCCAGTTCTCCTCGGCCGTCTCCTTTTGCTGGAAGGCCGCGGCAAGGTGTGCGCGCAGGCGCTGGTCGTCCCAGGGCTTGGTCAGAAATCGGTAGATGGCCCCATCGTTGAGCGCATCGATGATCGACTGCAGGTCAGTAAGACCGGCCAGGACCATCCGTACCGTGGCCGGATACAAGTCCTTGGCACGCCGCAGGAACTCCACACCGGTCATGCCGGGCATGCGGTAATCGGAAACGATCACGTCGACCGGCGTTTCGGCCAGTCGTTGCAGCCCCTCGGCTGCGCTGCGGGCGCACACGATCCGGTAACCATCGCCGCGGAGCAGACGCTGAAGCGAGGAAAGAATTCTTTCCTCGTCGTCCACCAGCAGCAGCGTGCGGACGCGGTTTGATCGAGTCATGAACTGTTCGGGCAGGCGGCGATTCTCGCGCAGCATTGCTTCGAGCGCATCCGCCGGCACGGGCCGGCTGAAGTAGTACCCCTGAATAAGATCGCAGCCATTGGCCGCCAGCAGACCCAGCTGAACCTCGTTTTCCACGCCCTCCGCGAGCACACGCAATTGCAGGCTGTGCGCCATCGTGATGATGGCGCGCGTGACCGATACGTCCTCGGTCGCAGCCGTGACGTCGGACACGAAGGAACGGTCGATCTTGACGACATCGATCGGCATCTGGTGCAGACGGTTCAGACTCGAATAGCCCGTGCCGAAATCGTCGAGCGCGATTTCGAACCCTATCGCCTTGAGCTCGTGCAAGACCTGGGCCGCGTGCTGCGAATCCTCCATGAGCATGCTTTCCGTGATTTCCAGTCCCAGCCACGACGGATCGCAAGCGCAATCGAAGGCAATCGCCTGGATGCGCGCGGCGATATCGGGTTGGCTAAGCTGGCGCAGCGACAGGTTGACGGCGATGCGCGGCGCACGTAGCTTGGCTTGCCGCCAGGCCGCGGCCTGGCGGCAAGCCTGGTGCAGGACCCACTCGCCGATCGATACGATGAGGTCGGTGCGCTCCGCCAGCGGGATGAACTCCGCAGGCGGCACCGCGCCGAACTGGTGCGAATTCCACCGCAGCAGGGCCTCGACCGCGACGATTTCCCCCGTGCGCAGCTCCACCTCGGGCTGATATGCGAGCTCCAGTTCACCGAGCTCGAGCGCGCGGCACAGGGCCGATTCCAGACCGAGCTCACGCATCGCGCGTGCGCTCTTTTGGGGGCCGAAAAAGGAAATCTCGCTTCCCTGGCCAGCGCCGTTGCTGATGCGGGCCGTCTGGGCGTGCTCCAGAAGGGTACGCGCGTCGTCGCCATCGCCGGGAAACATGGCGATCCCGATAATGCATTGGGGTATCACCTCGGTTGTGCCGATCGTTGCCGGCGATTGCAGCGCGGAGCGGATGATTTGCGCGCGGGCGATGACCGCCTCTGCGTCGCCGGAGTTCTCCGGGTCGAGCAGGACCGCGAATTCGCCGCCGCCGAGCCGGGCGGCAAGGTCGCGGCCCGTGCACGCACCGTGCAGCCGAGCGGCGATCGTCATGGCCAGGGTATCGCTGGCCCCGAATCCCATGGTGTCTTTGACTTCTTCGATCCTGGTCACGTCGATGGCTAGGATGCTAAATCCCTTCGCGTCCGAACGCGCTGCCTGGATCGCGAAGCCGATTTCGTCCAGGAGCGAAGCGCGGTTGGGCAGGCCGGTGACCTCGTCGTAGTACGCGAGTTCCTGGATCCGATGCTCCGCATCCCGCTGCGCGGTGATGTCCTGCAGGAAGGCGATGCCGCGGTTCATGTCGCCGTCGAGACCCAGTACGCCGCGGTGGCGAACAATCAGGTGCTTGCCATCGGCGCAGACGATCCTGTGTTGGAATTCGAACGGTTCGTCGCTCTGGGCATTGCGCCAGAAGGCGGACACGAATACGCGGTCCTCCGGCGGGATCCAGGCACACGCATCCAGCCGATCCGCGATCAGGGATTTCGCGGACAGGCCGAGCAGACCACAAAGGCCGCCGGTGGCGACGATTTTTCCTTCGGGGAGCTCGATCTCGAACGATCCGGACCGGCTGAGCGATTCGGTCCGGGCCAACATGCGCGCATTCCATTCGCCCATCTGCAGCGCTTGCTTGTGCTCGCTGATGTCGTACAGGGTGACCAGATTCGCAGGGGCGCCGTCGAACTCGATTTTTCGGCCGCAGACTCGCGCATCAAATGTCGTACCGTTCTTGCGCCGGCAGCCGATGTCGTAGGGCCTGCCGGGCTGGCCCTGCAGGCGTAGCCGGACCTGCTCTTCAACCCGCGGCCGATCCTCCGGCGCAACCACCTCGATTGCACGGCTGCCGATCAATTCATCGATCGAATAGCCGACCAGTTCCGCTAAGTAGGCATTTGTGTACCGAAGAACGCCGTGCTGGACGATAAGTAGCCCAGTCTGGGCTTCGTTAATCAGCGAGGATGCCTGCGCATCCAATCCGACGGGGCAAAGCGCAGCCGCCGGGTGCGATTCCGTACGGGTGGAATTGGAATTTGCGAAAAGCGAGCGCACGTCTTGGCTTCCTGGCGCACGGTGTTTCGCAGTACCGTCCTGCAGTGCGTCAAGGGTTGAATATGCGCCCGTTGCGTGCCGTCGAAAGGGGGAATAACGAGGTCTGCAGGCAGCACCTCTGACCTACGCTTTCGGCCGGGGCCGGAAGGTCCTTTGGCCGATGTTGCGACGCAACGCAAGACATGGCACTGCGCCTCAATCCTTTGCGTCGGGAATGAAGCGCAATGCCACGCCGTTGTTGCAGAATCGCTGGCCGGTGGGATCGGGACCATCGTCAAAGACGTGGCCATGATGGCCCCCGCAGTGCGCGCAGTGATACTTGGCGCACGGATAGGCGAGAGCGTCGTCGCGTTTGCACGTGCGCCCGGCAAGGCTGCGTAAAAGCTGACTATCTGCTACCCCGCCATGTCCGCAAGGCCTGTCCCGTAGGGGTATTGCAGGCCGCGATCGCGGCCGGTGTCCCATGACCGACGATGCGTCCGCCCGCATCGCCTCCATCCGGGCCCAGATCGATGATCCAGTCGGCCTGCGCGATCATGTCGAGATTGTGTTCGACGATGAGGACCGTGTGTCCGGCATCGACCAGGCGGTGCAGCGCTTGCAGCAGCATCTGCACGTCCGCCATCGACAGTCCTACCGTGGGTTCGTCGAGGACGTAGAGCGTGCCACCGGCGGCGGTTCCAGCGGGACCGCCGGCACCGGCCCCACGCCGCGGCAGCGCCGATGTCCGGTCCGCGCGTGCCTTGGCCAATTCGGTGACGAGTTTGATGCGCTGCGCCTCGCCGCCGGAGAGCGTCGGCGAGGCTTGGCCTAGCGTCAGGTATCCCAGGCCCACCTCCTGCAGCAGGCGCAACGTGTGTGCGATTGGTGCGCTGGTGGCAAAGAACGCCGCCGCCTCGTCGATCTCCATTTTCAGCACGTCGCCGATGCTCTTGCCGCGCCACAGGATCTCCAGCGTCGTCTTCTCGAAGCGCTGGCCGCCGCAGCTGTCACAGACGACCTTGACGTCCGGCAAGAAGCTCATCTCGATCGTCTGCAGCCCTTGTCCTTCGCAGACCGGGCAGCGTCCCCCCGCCGTGTTGAAGGAAAACCGGCTGGCGCTGAACCCGCGGACCTTGGCCTCCGTGGTCTCGGCGTAGCGTTTGCGAATCGCATCCCATATGCCGACATAGGTCGCCGTGCACGATCGCGGGGTTTTGCCGATCGGGGTTTGGTCGACTTCCAACACCCGCGCGACCCGTTCCCAGCCGGTGATGGCACCGCACCCGTGCCAACGTGGTGTCAGTCCGCGAGCGGCCGAATCCGCCCGGCGCTTGCCGCGGGCGCCAGCATCGGCGAGCGTACGGCGAAGGTTGCTTAGCAGCACATCGCGCGCGAGAGTCGATTTGCCGCTGCCCGAAACTCCCGTCACCACAATCAGGCGCCCGAGCGGAAAATCCACGTCCACGTTGCGCAGGTTGTGCAGCCCCGCCCCGTGCAGTCCGAGCACCGGTGACTGGGCGTCGACCGGGCGCGGCGTAGTTGCCTGTCGTGTGGCGCCGGGTCGCAGGAAAAGGCCGGTGATCGATTCCGGGCAATCGATCAGGTCCTGAACGCTGCCCTGGGCAACCACCCGGCCGCCGCGTGATCCGGCACCCGGTCCGATGTCGATGAGGTGCTGCGCTGCACGTATCGTGTCCTCGTCGTGCTCGACCACCACCAGGGTATTGCCGCGCGACTCGAGCTTGTGCAGGGCCCGCAGCAGGATGCCGTTGTCGCGTGGGTGCAGGCCGATGGTAGGTTCGTCCAGTACGTAACACACGCCCTGGAGATTCGAACCCAGCTGCGCCGCGAGCCGGATGCGCTGGGCTTCGCCGCCGGAGAGCGTCGGCGCAGCGCGGTCCAGTGCCAGATACGGCAAGCCGACCTCCATGAGAAAGTCCAGGCGAGCGCGAATTTCCGCGACGACGTCCCGGGCGATTTGCGCAGCGCGTCCACTCAGCTCCAGCCCGCTGACCCACTGCTGGGCCTGCTCGACCGTCATCGCTCCCAGGTCGGCGATCGAGCGCTGATCGAACCGTACCGCAAGGGAGATCGGATTGAGGCGGCGACCGGCGCAGACGGGGCAGGGCGCCTCCTCGCCTTCGTACCATTCGTTCCACCAGATTTCCTCGCCGGTATGCTCCGCCGCGAATCCGGAAAGCTGCAGCCCGGTGCCGTAGCAGCTTGTGCACCAGCCGTGCTTGGAGTTGTACGAGAACATGCGCGGATCGGGTTCCGGGAACGACTTGCCGCAACCCGAACATGCGCGATGGATCGAGAACACGCGCCGCTCTAGCGCCGGATCGCTGCGACCCTGCTCGATGGCCTGGCGCAAGGCGTCCATCGGCCAGGCGGCCTCGACCACGCCGTGGCCGTGCTCGAGCGCCGATCGCACCAGCGAGCGCAGGTCCTCCTCGTGTTCTGGATGCACCACGAGGCTGCCGACCGGCAGATCGATCGAGTGCTCCCGAAATCGGTCGAGCCGCTCCCATGGTCGGGTGGGGACGAAGCGCCCGTCCACGCGCAGATGCGTGAACCCCTTGTTTGCCGCCCAGCGCGCTAATTCCGTGTACAGCCCTTTGCGATGGACGATCAACGGCGCGAGAATTCCGATCTCGCGGCCACGCCATTCGCGCAGGATGGCGGCGACAATGGCGTCAAAGGACTGGGGCTGCACCGCAATATTGCAGTCCGGGCAGTACTGGACGCCGAGCTTGACGAACAGCAGGCGCAGGAAGTGGTGCAGCT
>Ga0116223_10003583_pt1 | contig 13824 bp, 10 predicted proteins | sample Sb_taG_3_FD_90092 | JGI IMG/M metagenome (GOLD analysis project Ga0116223, IMG submission 90092) | Peat soil microbial communities from Weissenstadt, Germany - Sb_50d_a_PC metaG | ecosystem: Environmental > Terrestrial > Soil > Wetlands > Peat | place: Germany: Weissenstadt | collected 2010-09-21 | reverse complement strand
TCTTTTTGATCCGAATGAGCACGTCATTGGGACCGTAGGTCGGTTCAGGGATCTCCTGTAGCCAGATGCCCTTCTGAGCCTTCGCTTTGACCAACGCTTTCATCGAATTTCCTTAAGTGACGATGCCGAGCTCGCGCCCGGCTTGTGCAAAAGCCCGGATCGCCTGATCGATCTGATCGGCGGTGTGTGCACGGACTTGGGCGCGCTGGGGGCAACTCAGAACGCGCTCAAGTTTGAGCAATCCCTGCGCCCGTAGATCAGCTAGCGATGCGCTCGCGGTTTGGTCAAATGCGGATCCAGTCATTCACCCTCCTGGAAAAACCTGTCGCATTCAGTCGTGTATGCACGATACACTATACTGAACACATGTTTCATATCAAGAACACCCGTTCCAGAAGTCAGGATTTGATGTCCGTGAGAGTGGTCACATGACAGAACACCGAACAGTCGGTAAAGGGATAAAGGAGCCGCCCCGGGTCGGAGCAGCGCTTGCCGCCGCGCGCGCGAGTCGGGCACTCTCGATGGACGCGCTTTCGCGCCAGTCGGGCGTGTCCAAATCCATGCTCTCGCAGATCGAACGCGGGCGGGCGAATCCGACGGTGGCCGTTGTGTGGCGTCTCGCGAACGCGTTGGGCGTGCCGCTAGTGGAGCTATTAGGGGAAGCGGCGGCGGGGGAAGGGGGTGCGATCCAGGCGTTGCATGTTCAGGACGTTCCCGTGATGAGAAGTCGCGATGGACGGTGCACCCTTCGAGTGTTGAGTCCTGTGGAACTCGCCGGCCGGGTTGAGTGGTATCAGCTCGAGTGCCAGCCTGGTGGGATGCTAGACAGTAAGGCGCACGCCGCTGGTGCGCGCGAACACCTCACCGTCATGACAGGCAGCATCGAAGCCGTGTCGGGGGGTGAACGGGCGCGGGGGAGCACCGGCGATACGCTGCGGTACCGAGCTGATCGCGCACATCGACTCCGCAACGTGGGCCGCGCAAAGGCCGTGGCGCTGCTGGTAGTGGAGTTCGACTCCACGCGCGCGTGAGCGGTCAGCTCGCGAGGACGATCGTCCTCAAGTTTGGCAGCTCTGTACTAAGAGACCTGGCCGATATCCCTTCGGCAGTTCACGAAATCTACCGTTGGTACCGAGACGGTTACCGGGTATTGGCCGTGGTTTCGGCGCTGGGCGCGCAGACGAACGCGCTCTTGGCGGAGGCACAGGAGCTCTGTGCTGACCCGGACGAGTTTGCCACGGCTGAGCTGTTGGCCACCGGCGAGCGTCGCTCGGCCGCCCTGTTAGGTATCGGATTGGACCGCGCGGGCGTTCCCGCTCGAGTGATCGATCCCCGAACCATCGGATTGGTGGCCACTGGCCGCGCTCTCGCAAGCGATCCCGTCGCCGTCAACAAGGGGCATGTGCAGCTTCTCTTTGATACAGCGCCGGTCCTTGTGCTGCCTGGCTTCTTTGCCTATGACGGGGAGGGACGGGTGGCGCTCCTAGGTCGCGGGGGTTCGGACTTGTCGGCGGCCTTCTTGCACGTGGCACTGGGTGCGGAGCGCTGTCGTCTGCTCAAGGATGTCGACGGCGTGTATGAGAAGGACCCCGCGGTCACCGGCACGACTACCCAACGCTTCGCGGCGCTCCCTTACGACAAGGCGCTTAAGATTGCCGCACCGCTCATTCAGCCCAAGGCGGTGGAGTACTTGGCGCGGAACTCCCGCCCAGCGGAAGTGGCCGCGCTGGGGTTGCCGTACGAGACGCGTGGTCACGCGCAGGGCGAAACCATCGCACCCTGCGGCTCCTGCCCGGCGCTACGTATCGTCCTATTGGGGCTCGGACACGTAGGCGGGGGCGTGTTCGAGCGGCTGAAGCGGATACCAGAGCACTTCACGCTCCTCGGGGCCTTGGTGCGCCATCCGGTCAAATACGGATCTCTTGATGCCCCTGCAGACTTTGTGACCGCCGATGCGGAGGCGCTCCTCGCACAAAGTCCGGATGTGGTCGTTGAATTGCTCCCGGGGCTTGAGCCCGCTCAATCGCTCATTGAGCGCGCGAGGAATCAGGGCGCGCACATCGTCTCCGCGAACAAACAGGTCGTGAATGCGCGACGGGGTGGTGAGGCGTCAGTCGCCGTCACCTGCGGATCCGAGATGCTCTTTTCCGCAGCGGTTGGGGGGAGCGCGCCGATGATCGAAGCGGTGCGCCGGGCGGCGCGGGAGCGCTCAGTCCTGAGTCTCGCGGGTGTTCTCAACGGCACCTGCAATGTGATACTGGACCGGTGGTCGGCCGGCCACTCGCTAGCTGAAGCGCTGGCGGAAGCGAAGCGGCGCGGTTTTGCGGAAGCCGACCCCAGCGAAGACATCTCCGGACGCGATACCGCTCGAAAGCTTTCCATACTCGCGCGGGCAGCGTTCCGGCAGGAACTCGCACTCACCGGCGTGCAGGCACTGACCGAAGAGGCGTTGTCGACTTTCGCGGGTGCTCGGGACGAGGGCCGGGTGATCCGTCTCGTTGCGCGTGCCCAGCGGCTCAAGGTGGAAGAGACGCGCGTCGCGACCGGTATCGTTCAGCTTGAAGCGCTACCCGCAAGCCACCCGTTCGCCCAGACGCGGGCCGAATGGAATACGCTTCTCATTGAGACCGAGGATCACCGAACTGAGCGCGTGACCGGTCGCGGCGCGGGACGGTGGCCGACAACGGAGGCCGTGATGGCGGATCTCTTCGAGATTCGTCGCCGTATGATATTGGGGTAGCGACGACGGGTGGTGCGCCTTGTGTGAAGAGGTGCAAAACTGTCACCGAGTTGAGTGGCCACAATCCATATCGCATGGTCGTTCCATGCGCAGCTTCGCTGGCCGATTCGTTGGTGAAATCCGGCTTATCACACGTGCTGTTGTCGTTGCTTCTGTACAACATTAGCGGGGCCTCGGCACGGGTTCCTACCCTCCGCGCGCATGGGTTCCTACCCCACTGTGCGCTTGAGCATTGTTCTCGCGCGCCTACAGTAGCGCTCGTACTCTTGCGCCATCCGCGGGGTCGGTATCCCCGCCGTTGGACGGACATAACAACTCGAAAACATGGGGAACTTCGACCATATGGCCACTCGTACCGATCGACAGACCCGCCCGCTCGCCATTGCCGTGCTCGCGGCCTTCTCCGGAGTCGCCGCGGCCGAAACCACCACCGATTCCCCTGTGCTTGAAGAGATAGTCGTCACCGCCCAGAAGCGTGAGCAGAACATCAACGACGTTGGTATTGCGATCACGGCATTCGATTCGAAAACCATCCAGGACCTTGGGTTCAAACAGCCCAGTGATGTCGCGGGCGCGACCAGCAATTTCACTGTCGCCACGCTGGTCACCGGCGTTCCTGACTTCACGATCCGTGGCCTCGGCGTGAACGACTACGCGCTCAATCAGTCAACGTCCGTCGGCACGTACGTCGATGGGATCTTTTTGTCCTCTCCGGCGCTGTTGAACTTCCAGATGTTCGACACGGAAGGCGTGGAGGTCCTGAAAGGGCCGCAGGGCACTCTCTACGGTCGTAATACGATCGGCGGTGCGGTGCTGTTTAACAGCAAAGCGCCGGCCGACACCTTTGAGGCCTCGACGTACGACGAAGTCGGCAACTATGGATACTATATGGTTGAGGGCGCGATCAGCGGGCCACTGAGCAACTCGGTGTCCGCCAGGCTGGCGTTCAACGACACGCAGAGCGAGGGGTACCAGAAGGACCTAACGACAGGCAACACCAACGGTGGACTTGACCGCGTCAGCATTCGCACCATTTTCGACTGGAAGCCGGACGAGGACCTGAAGGTTCGATTCAACCTTCATGTCGGGAAAGACCGGTCCAACATGGATGCCTTCAATTTGCCGGGGCAAGGCGGCAATACGTCCTCCTACGGCACAATCGACACGATCGATGGCATTCCGTATCAAAACACCCGAGCCGTTGGCGCGTCGCTCACCGCCGATTGGAATCTGGGTGGAGTCACACTGACCTCGGTCACCGGCTACGATTACTTGAACCGCTTCGAATACCTTAATACCGACGGTCGTCCGGCGTGCTGTGCTCCGGGGGACGAGCGGATCGATCAGATTGAGCAGAGCAACATCCATCAGGTCAGCGAGGAATTGCGCGCTGCATCCTCGGGCCATGGTCCGCTGACGTGGGTCGCGGGTCTTTATTGGAGCAAGGACGAAGTCGAAGACGATACTACCTATCCCTTGCCCGGCGTAGGTTACCCGACCGCGGCTTTCGGCATCCCCTCCGCCTACCCGGTGATCACGTCGCTCGGAAACACGTACGACCAGAAGACGACATCGAAGGCGATCTTCGGCCAGGTCGAGTGGGATCCAGCGGACAAGTGGCACCTCACCGGTGGCCTGCGCTATACCGAGGACAACAAGCAGCTCGACAATGTCACAACGCCCTGGACCGTGAACCCGGAAGTGGGTCAGGGAGCCGCAGCTCAGATCGGCCCCGTGGAAAGCGGTGAGCTCTTTCCGCCGGCGTCGTTCTCGAAGAACTTCGGTGCGGCGTCCGGAAAGATCGGGGTCGACTACCACTGGAGCAAGAACGCGCTCTTCTATGCGAGCGTCAGCGAGGGGTTCAAGTCCGGCGGATTCCAGGGCGAACTGGTCACCAGCGAGGCCGCCATCAAGCCCTTTAACAACGAGACCGTACTTGCGTACGAGATGGGTTCAAAACTGACGCTGGCTGGCGGCCGCGCCCAGGTGAACACCGCCATCTTCTACTACGAGGACAACGGCCTGCAGGGAGAGGGAACCCTCAGAAACGCCGTCGGCAATGCTGCTCTATTCGCGTTGCAAAACATCGGCAATGCCGTGAATTACGGGGCAGAAATAGACTTTCAGGCGGTACCGACCGACCGGCTCCACCTGGCGCTTGGCGTGGGTTATCTCGACGCCAGGATTGTTAAGCCGTTGATCGAAGCAGTGCGGGTGGACGGCCGGCCGGCCGAGTCGCCGACATGGAATGCAAACGGCAGGGCCCGCTACGACATCGTCGAAACGCCCAAAGCGCGCTGGTTCGCGCAGAGCGATTTCAGGTGCCAGACCACCGTCGACTTCGACGTCTACGAGACCCCGTTTCTCAAGGAGCCGGGTTACTGCGTATGGAACGGCGGACTCGGTGCAAATGCGATGGACGATAAGTGGAAGGTGATGCTCTACGGCAGGAACCTCGCGGACAAGACCTACCGGGTCTTTGGGTTCGCGGGCGGCACCGCGGGGGAGGTCTCAGAGTTCGGTCCGCCGCGCACCTACGGCGTCTCGTTCTCCTATCACTTCGAGTGACGGGTATGGTCCCAATGCCTTGGCGCCCGGCTTCGCTTGCTTTGATTGCGGCCGCGAGGCCGGCTCGGTCGGGCGACGATCCCGGCGCGCGGGGCGGGAAGGCGCTCTCCTGAGAGAGCGCGGAGAAATTCAATGAAGTCAACAATACGAGAAATTCAATGAAGTCGACAATACATGTAATCACTCCCGCCACCACGGCCGACTTGCGCTGCGGCAGCGAGGAATTCCGGCAGTGTGAGCGCCCCGACCTGGTCGTAACCCACAGCTATCTGGAGATGGGGCCCGCCTCGATCGAGTCGGAGTTCGATGAGGCGCTGTCCGTGCCCGATACTGTTCGCCGCGCGGTGGAGGCTGAGAGGGCGGGGGCGGACGCCATCGTGATCGATTGCATGGGGGATCCTGGGCTTGCTGCGTGCCGTGAGGCGGTGCGCATACCTGTGCTGGGTCCGTGCCAGACCGCGGTGCATTTCGCCACCATGCTGGGAGCCCGTTTCAGTTTCGTTTCCGTGCTCGAGCGCTTGCGCCACATGCTCGATCACATCATCGCCGGCTACGGTTTGAGCAGCAGTTATGCCGGCTTCGAGTCCATCGACATCCCAGTGTTGGAGCTGAGTCAGGGCAGCGAAAAGGTGGTCAAGGGGATCGCCGAGAAGGCGCTGAAGGCCATCACGGCCGATCACGCGGGCGCGATTGTCCTTGGGTGCACGGGGTTCATGGGCCTTGCCGATCAGGTCACCGAGATCTTGCGTAAGCACCAGCTTGACGTGCCCATCATCGATGCCATGCCGTTAACGATTCGCGCTGCGGATACACTTGTGAAATGCGGCCTGAGACACAGCAAGCGCATCTATCCTTATCCGAATGAGAAGGATATTGCAGGGTACAAGATCGGCAACATCTGGCAGTCAGGGGTGGCAGCGCCCCCCCAGGCAAACACCCCTCAGGCGAGGAGCAGCTCGGCCTTGCGTGCGCGTTGAAAGGCGGCGACCCCACACAAGCCGGAGCGCAGGTCAGCGCCTGGCGCATCGTGCTGATCCTTTTGGCAGTGATGATCGCCCTGCCCGCCTTCGTGATGGGTGCCGAGTTGAGCTTCACTTTAGGCGCCAAGCGGGCGGTGCCGGCCGCGCTGCTCGGCGGAATTGTTTTGGCCTCGATTGCTGCTTTGACCGGCACGGCCGGCGCGCGCTCGCGCAAGACCACCTATCAGCTGATTGCTGACGCCTTCGGCACGCAAGGCGCCAAGGTCGCCAACGCCGTGCTGGGATTGTCCATCCTCGGCTGGTACGGTGTGATTGCCATGATGTTGGGCCATGCGCTGACCGGGGTCAGCCCGGTACTGGCCGCCACCCCGGTCTGGCTGCTGGCCCTTGCAGGCTGCGTGCTGACCACGGCGACCACCATGTTCGGCTTTCGCGCGCTTGATCTCTTGTCCGCCATCACCTCGCCCTTGAAAGTGGTCCTGCTGCTGTGGACCTTCTTTGCCGCGCTGCGCGGTGGCCTAGCCCCGGTTTTTGCCTTCGTGCCCGCTGGACACGCCAGCCTGAGCACGGGTATCTCGATAGTGGCGGGGGGCCTCATCGTAGGTGCCGTGCTGGCGCCTGACGTCTGCCGTTTTGCGCGCACGCCCTGGCACGCGGCGGCCGGTGCTGCCGTGGCCTATGGCCTGTGCTTTCCGGCGGTGCTGCTCTTGGCCGGCTTCTCGAGCCTAGCGGTCGGCAACAAAGACCTCGTCGCCATCATGATCACCCTGGGCTTGGGCCTGCCTGCCCTGCTGATCGTGGCGCTGACCGCCTGGTCGACCAACACCTTCAATCTGTACGCGGCCACGCTTGCGGGCCAAACGGTGCGTCCGAACACGCCTTCCTGGAAGATCAGCCTGATCGCAGGCGTGCTGGGCACGGCTTTGGGCCTGGCCGGCGTCAGCGATCTCTTGGTGCCCTATCTGCTCTGGCTGGGCATCTGCATTCCGCCGATTGCGGGCGTGTACTTGGTCAACGTAGCGCTGGGTGGCCCGGTCGATACAAGCCGCGCTTGGCGTATTGAGGCCCTGATCGCCTGGGCGCTCGGCAGTGCCTGGGCCGCCCTGTCCTCGGGCTGGGGCTGGCAGATCACACCGGTGCCGGCGCTGGACTCCGTGTGCGCGGCAGCCTATGCCGCACTACGAAAACTGGCGGCACGTTGCAACGCGCCGCGCAATGATGGAGCGCCGGCACAAGGCGATCTGTCGAGCCAAGCACCCCCCTGCGCCAGCCATGGATGTGACCGCGTCGTCGCCGCGCGCGTACGACGCTTGATATGGCGTTCTCCGAGCGGCGGACTTACTGTAGCGGCAAGGTGAAAGCGATCGTGTTGTCCACCGCGCAACGCGCGGCGAATGCGGGCTCGAGCCAGTTCCTTTATCGGGCGACGCGGGGGTTGTTACAGGCATGGGTCAGGGACTGAAAGGAAATACCGGCAAGTCAGGTGGCGTGCCTTCCTCCAAGTTTCAGCCACCGCATTACCGCGTGCGATTGCTCGAGCGTCGCGCGTTGCGCGAACGGCTTGATCAGGCGCTGTCGCTTCGCCTGACCCTGCTCTCGACGCCGGCAGGCTACGGCAAGACGACTCTACTGGCAGGATGGTGGGCGTCGGTCGAGCCAAGCGTCCGGCGGGTCTGGGTGTCGCTCGATGGTGAAGATCAGGAGCCGTCGCAGTTTCTCATCGGCTTGGCCGAATCGCTCTCTTTTGCCGGCCTTGCGGTCGAACCATTATCGTCCGATTTGAGGTTTGGCCGCCTCCATGTCACTCCTGAGGTCGCGCTGCGGCTCATCCTGCAGGCAATCGAAGCGAGCCGCCAGGAAACGCTGATCGTTCTAGATGATTACCATCATACCGAATCACGGGAAAACGATGCCCTTCTCCACACGTTGCTGCGGATCCAGCCCGGCAATCTGCACCTCGCGATCGCGATGCGCAGCCGACCGGGCTTCCCGGTTTCGCAACTGCGGCTCGAAGGACAGCTACTCGAGATAACGCAAAATGATCTGCGATTCAGCGAAGCAGAAATGCGTTGCCTGCTCGACAATGAACTGACACCGATGGAAGCGGACGTCATCCAGGCCAAAACCGAGGGATGGCCGGCAGCCGTCCAGCTGGCGCGTCTGTGGCTGCAGCAAGGTCGATCGGTCGAAGATCTGCTGCAGTCGTTCCTTGGCAGCGTCGACGATGTTGCAGCCTATCTAGCCGAACAGGTCTTCTCCGGGCTGCCGCGCCGGATGCGTGATTTCCTGATCGATACCTCGATCCTCGACCGGCTGAATGCCGATCTGGCGAACGCGACGTGCGACTGTCACGACGCATGCGGGATCCTCGCCGATCTCGATCGCCTGAACGCGCTCATTTTCCCGATGTGCCTGGATCGGACTTGGTACCGGCACCACCAGCTGTTTGCCGAGTTCCTCAGCGCTCAGTTGCAGCAGCAGAGCCGGGTACACGTCGAAATGCTGCATCGCCGGGCGTCGGCATGGTATGAACGCCACGATCGCTATGTTGAGGCGGTCCAGCATTTGCTGAAGGCGGGTGACGTCAATCTCGCCGTGACGCTGGTCGAGCGAGCCGGCGGCGCGCGTGTGCCACTGTTCGGGGGCCTTGCGGCGCTCAAACGCCTCATGCAGGGGATTCCCCCGGACATTATCAACCAGCGCCTGCGGCTGCGCGCGGCAAAGGCGCTCATGCATCTGAAGGAAGGGGATCTCAAGGCCGGCTTCCGCATCATCGCTGACGTCCAGGAGCAATATCGCCAGGGCGATTTTGTCGTCGCGCCCGAGGATCGTCCCTACATCGAGCGCGACCTGCTCTTAGTCGATACCTGTTTGATCGTCTATCAGGATCGGCAGTTCGGCCCAGAAACCGTGGCGGCGATGGAGGCGCTGATCGCGGCATCAATCCCGGAAGATGTCTGGTTCCGAGGGTTTTTGAACAATATCCTCTGCGTCCTTCACCATCGGCTTGGCAATTTCATGAGCGGGCACGCTGCCGCGCAGCTCGGGTTGTCGCAATATCGGGCGGCGCAGAACATTTATGGCGTGATCTTCATGCATCTCCATCGCAGCATGTTCCTGCTCAGTCGTGGCAGCATCGGTGAAGTGATCGCTCTTCTGACCGACGCGCAGGGGATGTGCGCGCGTTACTCTCCGATCGACGAGCCCTTGCAAGCACTACTGGCGATCTTCCTCGCGGAAGCGCGTTATGAACGCGGTGAGTTCGAAGCCGCCGGCGAGCTGATTTTCGAGGCGCTGCCGGCCGTCGAGTCTGCCGAAAGCTGGCTCGAGATCTTTGTCAGCGGGTATCGCACCGCATGCGAGTTGACATTCCAGCGCTCGGGGGCGGCGGCGGCGGCGAAGGTCCTCGATCGCGGTGAGCAGATCGCGCTCGAGCGAGGGCTGCCGCGCCTGTCGGCCTCGCTGCTCGCTCAACGCCTCACCTTGCTGCTCTATGCGGGTGACACGGACGGTGCCCGCGCCTTGCAGGCGGCGTCGCGTTTCTCGGTCGCCGGCGGACATTTGCCGGATGTCAATCTAGTCAGCTGGCGCGAGCGCATCGATGCCACACTTGTCCTCGCGCGCATGGAGCTCGACGAAGGCGACCCGAAGGCGGCTTTCCAGCTGTTGGCGAATGCGGAAGTCGCCTGCCGGGATGCCGAGCTGATCGTTCGGCTCGTCACCGTGCTGATTCTGCAGTCGATCGCCTGGCTGGAACTGGGTGACGGCGATCAAATGGCTGAACGGATGCGGCAGGCGCTTTTCCATTCCGCCAACGAGGGGTTGAAACGGTGCTTCATCATCGAGGGGCCGCGTGCCGAGGAACTGCTGAAAGAGTTCCTGTCGCATGTCGGCGTCTCTGGACTGACCAAAGCGACGCTCGACTGGGTGGCGGAAATCCTGGTTCAGTTCGAGGGCACGCGGCAGACGCGGCAACGAACCTTGGTCGCGACCTTGTTCACCGATCGGGAGCGGCAAATTTTGCAGGAGCTCGGTCGCGCAGATTCGAACAAAGCGATCGCTCGCCGTCTCGACATTAGCGATAATGCTATCAAATTTCATTTGAAGAATATTTTCCGGAAACTCGGGGTCAACAATCGCCGTCTGGCGCTCTCGATGGCGCAGAAGCGCGGTTTGATCGAGGCCGAAGATGCGATGGTCGCGACCACCCGCCGCTGATCCCGCAGACCTACCCTAGATTTCGTTTCAGGCTACCCAAGAGGACGCTTTGGGGAACGGTATGCGCATCCTACTGTGAGTATGATCTTACCTCGGCAACTAATCATCGGAGTGTCGGATGCATATTGGGGTGGATGTCGGGGGAACGAATACCGATGCCGTAGTCATGGACGGGCGGCGCCTGGTTGCGACCTACAAGACGCCCACGACAGAAGATGTGAGTACCGGCGTGATCATCGCAATTCGCGAGGTGCTCATGCAAGCGGGCATCGGTGCGGACGACATCACCGCGACGATGATCGGCACAACGCAGTTCACCAACGCCTTTGTCGAGCGCAAGCGCCTCACAGCCGTGGGAGTCATTCGGATTTCCTTGCCGTCGTGCGTCGATATCCGCCCGATGCTCGATTGGCCGCAGGATCTGACGAATGTCCTGGGTGATCATGTCTATTGGAGTCACGGCGGCTATCAGTTCGACGGCACGGAAATTTCCCCATTTTCGGCGGATGATGTCCGCAAGGCCGCGCGGGATATGCGACGGAAGGGTCTGCGGCGGATCGCCGTGTCCTGTACCTTCTCGCCCGTGAACAGCTCGATGGAAATGCATGCAGCCGAGATTATCCGTGCCGAAATGCCCGACGCCAGAATCACATTGTCGAGCGAAATAGGGCGGGTCGGCATGGTCGAGCGCGAAAATGCGGCGATCATGAACGTGGCATTGTCCGACCTGTCACAGCTGGTCGTCCGCGCCTTCACCACTGCGCTCGCCAGCCTGCGGATCCAGTCCCCTCTCTATTTGACCCAGAACGACGGCACGCTCATGGCAGCCGACTATGTCGAGCGCTTCCCGGTTTTGACGTTCGCGTCCGGGCCGACGAACAGCATGCGGGGCGCGGCCTTTCTCTCCGGGCTTGATCATGCGATCGTGGTGGATATCGGCGGAACCACTGCGGACGTCGGTGTTCTCGCTAATCGCTTTCCGCGCGAATCGTCGGTGGCGGTCGACATCGGCGGCGTTAGAACCAATTTCCGGATGCCCGACATTCTGTCGATCGGCCTCGGTGGCGGCAGTTATGTGCGGCCGGCGGCGGGCAAAGTGTCCATCGGCCCTGATTCGGTCGGCTTCGCGCTGACGAGCAAAGGCCTGGTGTTCGGCGGCGACGTGCTGACGACGACTGACATCGCGGTTGCCGATCGCGGCCTAGATATTGGTGATCGCTCGCGTGTCGAGGGGCTGGACAAGTCCGTCATCGACGCTGCAGTGTCCGAAATGCATCGCATGACCGAAGAGGCGATCGACCGCATGAAGACCGCGGCCGGTGATGCCGAGGTCGTGCTCGTCGGCGGAGGCGGAATCCTGATCTCGCGCGATCTCAAGGGCGTGAGCAAGCTCCACGTGCCGCAACATGCGAGCGTCGCCAACGCGATCGGCGCGGCGATGGCGCAGGTCGGCGGTGAGACCGATCGGATATTTTCTTATGAAAAATCGGGTCGCGACGCGGCGATCCAGGAGGCCAAGGCCGAGGCGGTCGAAAAAGCCGCCAAAGCGGGAGCGATCCCGTCGACCGTGTCGATCGTCGATGTCGAGGAGCTGCCCATGGCTTACATGCCGGGCGGTGCTGTGCGCATCCGCGTCAAGGCTGTCGGCGACCTCGATCTTTCCTCGCAAGCACATAGCAGGTAGGTAGAGACGACTAATGAAACTCGAATTGAAAGATCTGCACGATCTGGCACGGGGTGCCGCCTTTCTCGGAACGGGCGGCGGTGGCGACCCCTATATCGGACGCCTGCTGCTGCAGCAGGAGATGGCCGTCGGACGCATGCCCAACATCGTCGATATCGACACCATCGACGACGACGCCCTGGTCGCGCCGGTCGCCAGCATGGGTGCGCCGACAGTCATGGTCGAGCGTTTTCCCAAGATTGCCTCGATCGAAAAGGCGCTCAAGGTGCTCGAGAAGCGCCTCGGCCGAAAGCTCGATGCTCTCATCTGTGCCGAGGCGGGCGGCATAAACGGCACGCTGCCGCTAATCGCTTCGGCGCGAACCGGACTGCCGATCATCGACGCCGACGGCATGGGCCGCGCATTTCCCGAGCTGCAGATGATGACATTCAACATCTATGGCTGCTCAGCGTCGCCGGTCGTCCTGGTCGATGACTATGGCCACAGTTTCATCGTCGACACCGAAGGCGACAACAAGAGGGCGGAACAGTATGCGCGCGCCGCCGTCATAGCCATGCGCGGCATAGCGCAGATCGCTCTCTTCCCCATGACGGGCGCCCAGGTGAAGAAGGCGGCCATCCGTGGCAGCGTGTCGTTCGCGTTCGACATCGGCCGTGCCATTGGCGCCGCCCACCGCGACAGACGCGACCCGGTCGAAGCGTTGCTGGACTATATCCGCGCCCGCGGCGACCGCCGATTCTGCAAAGTCCTGTTCACCGGCAAGATCGTTGATCTGGTACGGGAGACACGCGGCGGCTTTGCCTTCGGTCGCGCCGTGCTCGAAGGAACCGGAAAGCAGAGCGGCCGCTGTGAAGTCGACTTCCAGAATGAAAATCTGGTGGCGCGTCACGACGGCAGGATCGTCGCGATGGTCCCAGATCTGATTAGCGTGGTCGACGCCGAGACGGCCGAGCCCATCACCACCGAAGGTCTTAAATATGGCCAGCGCGTCAAGGCGATCGGCGTCAGCGTACCGCCGGTGATGCGGACGCCCGAGGCGCTCGCGGTCTTCGGTCCGCGGGCCTTCGGCTACGGTGTGGATTTCGTGCCGCTCGAGGCCATCCAATAGGGCGGATGCTCGCGCGGCATCTGCGGGATCCGCCATGGCGTTTTGTCCAGAAACAGAATCGACGCCGGTCAGGCGGCGGCGCGGTGGTAATAGTTGAGCATCCCACCGAGGCGCTGTCGCCGTTGCATCGGGTGAGATTGTTCAATGATGGGGCCGGGTTGCACGAGTCGGTTTACGAGGCCCTGATGATTGCGCTCAGTATGGTAGTGCGCCATGAAGTGGGAGATCGCATGCTGAAGCGAGGCATGTCCGAAGAAGATCATTCGGTCCAAACACTCGGATTTTATTGAGCGCACAAAGCGTTCGGCGAACGCATTCAAATTCGGCGATCGCGGCGGGAGTCGAATGAGGTGGATGCCCTCACGGACGAGGACGTTACGAAAGTCGTCTGTGTATTTCGTATCTCGGTCGAGAATCAAATACCGCTTGCCGCGAAGGATGCCGTCCTCGGCATCGGTGACATTGCGCGCAATCTGCGTCATCCATCGATTGTCGGGGTGGGTGTGATGCCGGCAATGTGGACCGA
>Ga0116223_10003579_pt1 | contig 13837 bp, 12 predicted proteins | sample Sb_taG_3_FD_90092 | JGI IMG/M metagenome (GOLD analysis project Ga0116223, IMG submission 90092) | Peat soil microbial communities from Weissenstadt, Germany - Sb_50d_a_PC metaG | ecosystem: Environmental > Terrestrial > Soil > Wetlands > Peat | place: Germany: Weissenstadt | collected 2010-09-21 | reverse complement strand
GAAGTGAGATGTATCGGCTTCATTCGCCCCCTATATGGCCCGGAAGCAGCGCGCCCTAAGATCGGCTCACAATGTCAAGCTATCATCTGGACACATTGTTCTCGCCGCGATCCGTGGCCGTCGTCGGCGCCTCTCCGCGCAAGACCTCATCGGGCCGCGCCGTGCTCGAAAATCTGCGCCGCGGCAGTTTTGCCGGAACGGTTTATCTGGTCAATCCGCACTATGACACCATCGAGGGTGTGCGCGCGGTCAAGTCGTATGACGATCTGTCGGAAGTGCCCGACCTCGTCGTGATCGCGGTGCCGGCGGCGGCCGTTCCGGCCGCGGTGGCCGCCGCGGCGCAAAAGGGGACGGCCGCGGGCATTATCGTGACCGCCGGTCTCGGTCACGGGCCCGGCTCGCTCTTCGAGCTCTGCGAGAAGAACGCGCGCGCCGCGGGTATGCGCCTCGTCGGACCCAATTGTCTCGGCGTTTTGGTGCCGCGCGCCAAACTCAATGCGAGCTTTGCCGCGTCTTCGCCGCCGGTGGGGGATTTGGCGCTGATTTCGCAATCCGGTGCCATCGCCACCGGCCTGGTGGAGTGGGCGGCCCTGCGAGGCGTCGGCTTTTCCGCGGTCGTTTCCATCGGCGACAGCATCGACGTCGATTTCGCCGATCTGCTCGATCATTTCGCCATGGACCGCGAAACGCGCGCGATCCTGCTGTATATCGAATCGGTCAGGGACGCGCGCAAGTTCATGTCGGCGGCGCGAGCTGCGGCGCGGGCCAAGCCGGTGCTGGTGATCAAGTCCGGACGCCACGCCCAGGGTGCCAAGGCGGCGCTGACCCACACCGGCGCGCTCGCCGGTTCCGACGCGGTGTACGACGCGGCTTTCTGCCGCGCGGGTCTGCTGCGAGTGATCGATCTCGACGAATTGTTCGCCGCCGCCGAAACGCTCGGACGTCTGACCACGCTCTCCGGCAAACGGCTCGCGATTTTGACCAACGGCGGCGGGGTGGGCGTGCTGGCGGTGGATCGCCTTGTCGACCTTGGCGGCGAGCTCGCCGCTATTTCGCCGACGACGATGAAGAAACTCGACGCCGCGCTGCCGCCGATCTGGTCGCGTGCCAATCCGGTCGACATCGCCGGTGACGCCGATGACGCAAGATACGCCGTGGCGCTCGAGTGTCTGCTCGACGATGACGCCAACGATGCCGCGCTGGTCATGAACGTGCCCACGGCGCTCGCCTCGGCCCCCGATGCCGCGAAATCGGTGATCGCCGTGACCGAAAAGCACCGCCGGCGGTGCAGTCCGGCAAAGCCGGTGTTTGCCATGTGGATCGGCGAAACCGACGCCATCGCCGAAGTATTCGAAGCCGCCGGTATCCCGAGTTATGCGACCGAGACGACAGCCATTTTCGGCTTCACGCATCTCGTGCGTTACCAGGATACACGCGACCAGCTGATGGCGACACCGCCAAGCTTGCCGCAGGACTTCGCGCCGGATACAGCCGCCGTGCGCCAGGTGATCGACGACGCGTTGCGCGACAAGAGAACCTGGCTCGATCCGGTCGAGCTGACGCGGCTGTTTTCGGCTTATCAAATTCCCATCACGCCGGCCGTGCTGGCGCGCGACCCGAACGAGGCGGTCGCCGCGGCCAAGCCCTATCTCGCCAAGGGCACCCCGGTCGTCCTCAAAATCCAGTCGCCCGATATCGTGCACAAGTCCGAAGTGGGCGGCGTGCGGCTCGATCTCGGCAATGAACGCGCCGTGCATGAGGCCGCTACCGACATTCTGGCCAAGGCGCGGGCGGCCAAGCCCGAGGCGCGCATCAGCGGGGTGACAGTGTTTCCCATGATCGTGCGCCCCAAGGCGCGCGAACTCATCGTCGGCGTTGCCGACGACCCCACCTTCGGTCCAGTGATTGCGTTCGGTCAGGGCGGCACCGCGGTCGAGGTCATCAGCGACAAGGCGCTGGCGTTGCCGCCACTCGACCTGGAGCTCGCCCGCGGCCTGATCGCCCGCACCCGGGTTTCCCGCATCCTCAAGGCTTACCGCAATGTGCCCGCGGCGGACGAGCGCGCCATCGAGCTGATGCTGGTGAAGCTTTCGCAGCTCGTGGCCGATTTTCCGGAGATCCGCGAAATCGATCTCAATCCGGTTCTGGCCGACGAGACCGGCATTATTGCCGTGGATGCGCGGGTGTCGATTGCGCCATTCGAAAAGCCCGCGCGGGGTTCGCGCGGCAATCCGCGCTTCGCCATCCGGCCCTATCCGACGGAATGGGTCAGACACATGAAGCTGCGCGACGGCACGGCGATTCTGGTCCGCCCCGTCCGCCCGGAAGACGAGCCGCTCTATCCGCCGTTTTTTGCCGCGGTGACGCCGGACGATCTGCGGCTGCGCTTTTTCGCGCCGGTGAAGCATTTTAGCCATACGTTCATCGCGCGATTTACCCAGATCGATTACGCGCGCGCCATGGCGTTCATCGCCGTCGATGAGGCGAGCGGCGCCATGCTGGGAGTCGTTCGCTTGCACGCGGACGCGCAATACGAGAGCGGGGAATACGCCGTTCTCGTCCGCTCCGACTTGAAGGCGCACGGCCTCGGCTGGCTGCTGATGCAATTGATCATCGAGTATGCCCGCAGCGAAGGCATTCGCTCGATCCACGGCCAGGTCCTGAAAGAGAACACGAAAATGCTTGAGATGTGCCGCGAGCTCGGCTTCCAAATCGCGGCCGATCCGGAGGAGTCCTCCGCTGCCGTCGTGACGTTATCGGTCTAGACGGCTTCAAATCTCGCGGGTGGGTTTTTCACGGCTCGCGAGCCGGCGATGGCGGCACGTCGTCGTCGGGCAGGATGCGGACGGCGGCGCCGTCGAGATCGTCGTATTGGCCGCTTTTGAGCGACCAAAGAAACCCCACCAGCCCGGTCAAGCCGAGCAGCAACGCCAGCGGCACGAGGTAGATGAGGACATTCATGACGCGAGCCTCGCGCGGAGCGCGTTGAGCGTGACCAGAAGCGAGGATCCGGACATGGCGACTGCCGCGATCAATGGCGTCACCAGTCCGGCGATCGCCAGAGGCACCGCGAGCGCGTTGTAGATCGCCGCCAGCGCGAGGTTTTGTTTCATCAGCGCCCGCGCCCGCCGCGATTCCGCCACCGCGCGCAACACCGGCGCGAGCAGATCGCCGAGGAACAGCGCGTCGGCATGCGCCTGGGTCAGATGCGCGGCGGTGATCGGCGAGAGCGAAACGTAAGCGGCGGCGAGCGCCGGCGCATCGTTCAACCCATCGCCGACCATGAGGACGCGGCGGCCTTGCGATTTCAAACGCTCGATGACCGCGATTTTTTCCGCGGGCGTGAGGCCGGCCAGCCAACCGCCGATGCCGAGCTTGTCCGCCACCGGCGCCACGGCTTCGGCCCGGTCGCCCGACACCACCATGAGGCGCAGGCCACGGTCCGCAAGCGCCTTCGTCACCGCCACGGCATCCGGCCGCAGGCTCTGACGAATGGGTATGGTCGCGGTCTTTCCGGCATAGGCGAAAGTGATGAAGGAAGCGCCGGCATCAGGCCCTGCGGCGGTCAGAGCTTGCTCGGCGACACCGCAGAATTTTGCGCTGCCCAGCCGCGCCTCCGCGCCGTCGATGAGCGCGCGAACGCCTAGTCCCGGTTCCTCGACGGCGCCGGGATAGGGGATGCGCTCACGCGCCGCCAGCGCCAGCGCGGCCGCCAACGGATGGCGGCTCGACAAGGCAAGCCGCGCCGCCCGTTCGAGCATGACGGGATCAACGTCCACAGCGGCGTCCGCGCGCGGCTCCGGTAACGTCAACGTTCCGGTCTTGTCGAAAACGACGGTGTCGGCCTCGGCGAGCCGCTCGATGGCGTCGCCGCCGTTGAGAATGACGCCGCCGCGGAACAAAGAGCCCGCGGCGATCATCTGCACGGTGGGAATGGCAAGCGCGATGGCGCAGGGACACGTAATAATGAGCACGGCGATGGCAATAACGATGGAATCGTGGATGGAGGCGCCGGCGATGAGCCAGCCGATCGCGGTGAGCGCCGCCGTCGCGTGCACGACCGGCGCATACAGCCGCGTTGTGCGGTCGGCGAGCCGCATGGTCTGCGATTTCGCCTGCGTCGCCTTTTCCAGAAGCCGCTCGACCTCCTCGACCAAGGTGCCGGCGCCGGCGGCGATGACGCGCATGGTCAGCGCACCGGAGACGTTGACGCTGCCGGCGTAGATCGTCGTGCCGGCGAGCACGGCGCGATACAGCGTCTCGCCGGTCACCAGGCTCTCGTCGATCTCGGAAGCGCCGCCGATCACGGTGCCGTCGGCGGGCACGCGCTCGCCGGGCCGCACCAGCACGCGGTCGCCGGGATGCAGCGCGCCTGCCGGCACCCGGACGAGTTCGCCGCTCGAATCGAGCCGGTGCGCGAATTCCGCCTTGAGGCTTGCGAGATTGCCCGCGAACAGCCGCGTCTTGCGCCGCATCGCCAGATCGAGGTAGCGGCCGATCAGCAAAAAGAACAACAGCGTGATCGCGGAATCGAAATAGGCATGCACGGCGTGTGTCGCCGTCTCGTATACGGAGAGGCCGAGCGCCAAAGTTACGCCGATCGAAATTGGCACATCCATGTTGAGCTGGCGCGCCCGCAGCGCCCGCAGCGCGCTTTGGAAAAACGGCTGGCCGGCATAGGCCGCCGCCGGCAGCGCGATCAGCGCCGAGAGCCAATGGAACAGATCGCGTGTCTCCTGCGTCATGTCGCTGACGTTGCCCGCCCATACCGAGACCGACAGCAGCATGACGTTCATCGCGGCGAAGCCGGCGACTGCGAGACAGGTCAGGAGCCACTTGGCCTGGGCGCTGTCGTCGGCCTCGACGCGTTCGGGTGCGAACGGATGGGCGCGGTATCCGATGCGCTCCAGCGCCGCGATGATGCGAGCGGCATCGATTTGATCGTTATGCCAATCGACGGCGAGGCGGCGCTGGGTAAAGTTCAGCCGCGCGTCGATTACGCCGGGCAGCTTGGTCAGCCCGCTTTCGATCTTGCGGATGCATCCGGCGCAGGCGACGCCGTCGACGGCGAGCGTCATATGCGAGGCGCCGGCATTGCCGGGCTCAACGAACATCGACAGGTCATGGGTCTCGGACATCGGTGCAACTTACCGGATAACGACGCGGTTCTTGGATCGGAACATCCGTTGCTCCTGCCGCGACAGCTCAATGATGAGATCCCATTGGCCGGCGGAAATGTCAGCACTGCCGTGGAAATGACCGGGCGCATCTTCGCTCACGGCCATGGAGCGATCGAGGCCTCGGTCGGTCGGCCGCGCGAACACGGCGGTAGCCGTGAGGCCGGCAAGCGGGGCGCCCGCGGCGTCGCTCACGGCGATGTCGAGAGCGGCGCTGCCGCCGGGCGCTGGCGTCACCTTGGCCTCGACCTGCCAATGCTGGGCGTCCTGGGCCTTCGCCATGGCGACTTCATGCTCGAATATTTGCCCGGCCCGGTAGGCGCTGTCGGTATCGACGCCGCGGAAGGTCGACAGCGCCTCATGGGCCATGAATGCGTTGACGCCGATGATGACGGCGAAGAAACTGACGATAATGGAGAAGACCATCCACCCGGTCAGTTCGCGCTCGGGCTTTTTCCCCGCCTGCCGGGGCGAAGGCAACTCGGCGTCATCGCTGCCGAAAAGGTCACTCGACATGCGCTTACCTCAGGGTCCGAAGAAGTGGTCACCGGCGCTGACCGCCGTCCCGCCGGATATCGGCACGATGCTGAATGTGATCGGGACGGATGCTCCGGGGGCGATCCGCTCGCGCGCCGTGACCAGAACGCGCACTTCGCGCGACTGATCGGGGCCGACCTCGATGAGCGGATTGGGACCGGAAAAGGTCGGGCTGCCGATGACGTCGATGTCGGCGTCGGGCAACCCGGTCACCGATAGCACGAACATTTTCTCTTCGAGGCTCTTGTTGAGGATGCGCACCGCGTAAGCGTTGCGCAAAGATCCGTCGGACAGGCGCACGAACAGCGGATTGCGGTCGTGCAGGACGCTGACGGCATCATTGTGCCGCGTGGCCAAGGCATACGTCATCACCGCAGCGACCAGGCCGATGATCACGGCATAAAGCACCGTGCGCGGGCGGACGACGCTGTAGGACGCAGCTTCTCCCCGCTGCCGGCGTTTGATGTTGATGTCGGTGTCGTACGCGATCAGCCGCCGCGGACGCCCGATTTTTTCCATCACCGCGTCGCAGGCATCGATGCACAGGCCGCACTGGATGCAGCCTAGATTGGGGCCGCCGCGAATATCCACCCCGGTCGGACAGACGTGGACGCATTGCAGGCAATCGATGCAGTCGCCGGCCGGAAGGCCCTGCTCGTGCAGGATGGCGGCTTTTTTCAGCGACGCGCGCGGCTCGCCGCGGTCATAGCGGTAGGTGACGTTGAGCGCGTATTCGTCGGTCAATGCCGCCTGAATGCGCGGCCAAGGGCACATATAGACGCAGACCTGCTCGCGCATCCATCCGGCGAGCGTGTAGGTGGTGAACGTCAATAATCCAATGAAGACGTAAGCGATGAGCGGCGCCTGAAAAGTGGCGAGGTCCCTGACCAGGGTCGGCGCATCGGCGAAGTAGAGCACCCAGGCGCCGCCGGTCCACCAGGCGACCATCAGCCAGAGAAAGTGCTTGGTTCCGGCGCGGGCCACGCGGTCGAGCGTCCACGGCTGGCGGTCGCGCTGAAGGTGCTCGCGCCGATCGCCTTCGGTCCAACGCTCGATCGTTTGGAAGAGATCGGTCCACACCGTCTGCGGGCAGAGATAGCCGCACCACACCCGCCCGGCGACGGCGTTCATCAGGAACAGCCCCATTGCCGCAAGGATGAGGAGCCCGGTGAGGTAATAGAATTCCTGCGGCCAAATCTCGATAAAGAAGAAATAAAAGCGCCGGTTGGGAAAATCGATTAACACCGCCTGGGCCGGCGCGTTCGGGCCGCGATCCCAGCGCACGAAAGGCAGCAGGTAATAGATGCCGAGCGTAACGAACAAAACCGCCCATTTCACGCGCCGGTATGTGCCGCTCACGCGCTGCGGATAGATCTTTCTGCGCGCCGCGTAGAGCGGCTGGTCGTCGTCCGGCTGCTCCGGCTCGAAGCTCGGAATGAGCGGTGTTCGCGCTGCATCATCGACCAGCGCGGCAAGCGCATGTTGTTGCGGCTGCATGGCGAGCGCGATATCGCAGCCGGGGCACATCGTTACTGCTCCCCGCCGCCGAAGGTGTGGACATAGACGGCAAGCCCCTTGATGGTGGCGTCGTCGAGCTTGCCGCCCCAGGCCGGCATGATGCCGCCCCGGCCGTTGATGATGCCTTCCATGATGGTCTTCTTGTCCGGAGCGTACAGCCAGATATTGTCGGTCAGATTGGGTGCGCCGAGCTCGCGATTGCCCTTGCCCTCCGGGCCGTGACAGACGGCGCAGTTGTCGGCGAAGATTTTGGCGCCGCGCGCGAGATCGGCGCCGGCATCGGGCTTGAGCCCGGACAGCGTGCGGACGTAATCGGCCACGGTGGAGATTTCGTCGGCTTTGAGCATGCCATCGCGGCCGAAAGCCGGCATCGAGCCCTGATGGCCATCGTCGTCACCGGCGCGGGCGCCGTGCCGGATCGTCTGCGCGATGTCGTTGAGCTTGCCGCCCCAGAGCCATTTGTTGTCGACGAGATTCGGATAACCCTTGGCGCCGGCGCCGCCGGAGCCGTGGCAGGGCGCGCAATTGTCGGCAAAAGCGTGACGGCCGAGCGCACGGGCGAAATCGAGCAATTCCGGGGTCGTTTCGATCTCCTGCAGCGAAGCTGAATTAAGCCGAGTCATCATCGGCCCGCGCTGCGTTTGCAGGGCGGCGAGCTGGTCGGCGACGGCGCTGCGCGTGTGCCAGTTGACGAGCCCGTTGCTGTAGGAGGAGAGCAGCGGCCACGTCGGATAGACGATCCAGTAACCGATCGACCACACGATCGTCGCGTAGAACAGCCACAGCCACCAGCGCGGCAACGGCGTGTTCAGCTCCTGGATGCCGTCCCACTCGTGGCCGGTCGTGCCGACTTTTGCCGCCGGATTCTGATCGGGTTTCTTCGCATCGGCCATTGATCAATCCTCCCGCAGCGGAACGCGCGCGGATTCATCGAACTGCTTCTGGCGTGACGGCCACAGCGCATAGACCAGCACCGCGATGAACAGAACGACGAAGTAAACCAGCCCCCAGGTTTGGGCGAAGCGGGCGAAAAACTCATATGTCGTCGACACAGGTTTCTCCTCAGCGGATGTTGGCTTTGTCGTCGTAGAGCTTGAAGTCGACCAGCGTTCCGAGCATCTGCAGATACGCGATCAGCGCGTCGGCCTCGGTGATATGCGCCGGATTACCGGCAAAATCGCGCGCCTGCGCTTTGGGGTAGCGCTTGACCAGCGCGGCGGCGTCGGGCGCGTCGTTGGTCGCCTGCGTGCGCACGTCGGCAGCCGCGTTGGCGATCATTTCGTCGCTGTAGGGCACGCCGAGCAGCGCCTGCACCTTCATGTCGTCGGCGATATGGCTGTGATCGAGATCGGTGGTGAACAGCCAGGGATAGGCCGGCATGATCGAAGCCGGCACCACAGAACGCGGGTCGAGCAGATGGTCGCGGTGCCAGTCGTCGGAATACTTGCCGCCGACACGCGCCAGGTCCGGGCCATTGCGCTTGGAGCCCCACTGGAAGGGATGGTCGTACATGCTTTCGGCGGCGAGGGAGTAATGACCGTAACGTTCGACCTCGTCGCGCAGTGCGCGGATCATCTGCGAATGGCAGAGATAGCAGCCTTCGCGCACGTAGATGTCGCGGCCGGCGAGTTCGAGCGGCGTATAGGGCCGCATGCCCGGCGCGGTTTCGATCGTGCTGCGCAAATAGAACAGCGGCACAACCTCGACTAGGCCGCCGATGGCAATCACGATTAGGATCCCGAGCAGGAGCAGGATGGAGTTGCGCTCCAGGATCCAGTGCCGCTGCCACAATGACGTGTAGGTCGACATAGAGGCTCCTCCTACTCGGCCGGGGCCAGGCTTACGGCGGGCGCGAGCTGCTCGCTCGGATAGATCGTCCGCCAGATATTGAAGGCCATGATCAGCGCGCCGATCAGGAACAGGGCGCCGCCGATGGCGCGGATCACGTAGAACGGATGCATCGCCTCCACAGTCTCGATGAAGGAGTATTCAAGGAAGCCGAGATTGGTGTAGGCGCGCCACATCAGCCCCTGGAGAATCCCGGCCACCCACATCGAGGTGATGTAGACGACGATGCCGATGGTTGCGATCCAGAAGTGCCAGCCCACCAGCCGCAGCGAGTAGAGCGGCCGATTCCACAGCCACGGCACCAGGCAATAGATCGCGCCGAACGAGATAAAGCCGACCCAGCCGAGCGCGCCGGAGTGAACGTGGCCAATGGTCCAGTCGGTGTAGTGCGAGAGTGAGTTGACGGACTTCACCGACATCACCGGCCCTTCGAAGGTCGACATGCCGTAGAACGCGACCGAGAGCACCATCATGCGCAGCACTGGGTCGGTGCGCAGCTTGTCCCAGGCGCCGGACAGCGTCATCAGTCCGTTGATCATGCCGCCCCATGACGGCATCCACAGCATGATCGAAAACGTCATGCCGAGAGTCTGCGTCCAGTCGGGCAGCGCCGTGTAGTGGAGATGATGCGGGCCAGCCCAGATGTAGAGAAAGATCAGCGCCCAGAAGTGAATGATCGACAGCCGATAGCTGTAGATCGGGCGCTGGGCGCGCTTGGGGATGAAGTAGTACATGATGCCGAGAAAACCGGCGGTGAGGAAGAAGCCGACGGCGTTGTGGCCGTACCACCACTGCACCATGGCATCCTGCACGCCCGACCAGACGACGTACGACTTCGAAGAGAACATCGACACCGGTACGGCGGCATTATTGCCGAGATGCAGGACGGCGATGGTGAGAATGAAGGCGAGATAGAACCAATTGGCGACATAGATGTGCGGCTCGGTGCGCCGCATCAGGGTACCGAGATAGACCAAAAGGTATACGACCCACACGATGGTGAGCCAAAGGTCCGCATACCATTCCGGCTCGGCATATTCCTTGGCCTGGGTGATGCCGAGGAGGTAGCCGGTGCCGGCGATGACGATGAAGAAGTTATAGCCGAGCACCACGAACCACGGTGCCAAGTCGCCGACCATGCGCGCGCGCGAGGTCCGCTGCACGACATACATGGACGTGGCAAGCAGGACGTTACCGCCGAAGGCGAAGATGACGGCGGAGGTATGCAACGGCCGCAGCCGCCCGAATGAGATGTAGGACAGGTCGAGGTTGAGTGCCGGGAAAGCCAGTTCGAGCGCGATCCACAGGCCGACGGTGAATCCGGCGATGCCCCAGAACACGGCGAGGATCGTCGCCAGCTTGACCGGTCCCATATTGTAGTTCGGCTTGCCGTCGATGGTGAGCGGCGGCGCCGCATTGTCGCGATCGAAATAGCGATTAATAATCGCAAACACCGCGGCCACGCTGGCCGCGGCGAACAGGTAAGCGTGGAAGGCATATTCCGGCGTGTATGCCTTGGCCGCGACGACGATCGAGAGGATCGCCAATAGGCCGAAGGCGACCGCCGTGCCGGCCTCGCCAAATCTCATATACTTCGCTTGTGCGTGCGATTGCGCCATAGGCTCACCCCGAAGATTCAGGCCGAACGTCCCCACCCGGTGTTTAAAACGAGCACGAGCGCCAGAACGCGGTGTTGACGCAGATCAAACAGACCGGTGTAATCGGTTGGCGGACATGCGCTGTGCTCATCGCTCAAGCGATTTCAGATACGCGATCACGTCGGCGATTTGACCGGGATCGAGTTGGAATTCGGGCATCGACGGATGGCCAGTGACGATGCCCTCGGCCAGCGATTCTTGCAGGCTTTCGACCGGATAACGCTCGTGCAGCGTGCGGAACGGCGGGGCGACACGCAGCGGGCTTTCACCGACCCGCTCGACCGAATGACAGTGCGAACAATTGGTGCGCACGAAGACCTGTCCCCTTTGCGCCGGGGGCGACAGCGGTTCGCTTCTTGCTGATTGCGGCAACAGGGCCCAGACGGCAAGCACGGCCGCCGCCAGAGCGACACGCGGACGACTTTGGCGGGCCGGTTGCAAGGCTATTGCGGGCATGGCGACCTCTTGTGCGGGGGGAGGGCTTGGGAAGGTTTTGCTTCGGTCACAGGGAGCCGGCGCATTTCGGCGCCCGAGCTCTATGAAGCGTGCCGGTGAAGCTCGGCCTCGTCCTCGGCAGAGGCGAATGCCATGCCCGACATCGGCTCGACCCATACCAGATGATCGCGCACTTGCTTCACTCCGGGGCAATTTTCCGCGGTGACCACGCACGCCTGACGTTCGCGCTCGTCGGTGATCGTACCCCACAATTCGGCCGCGCCATTTTTGACGACGACGTTGACCTGCGGCGCCCATGGTTGCCTGACGAAAGCCGCGAGGATCCGTTCGCGGATCGCCGAATCGCCGCCGGCGGGAGGTTGCACGTCGCGCGCGAAGCTGACCAACGCGTGCATCAGATTGGCGCGGCTGACGATGCCGACCATTTTGCCGTTGCGCACGACCGGAAGCCGCTTGATGCGTTTGCGTTCCATCAGCTCGACCACCGTCTCCAGCGAGTCGTCCTCGCTGACGGTCACCGGGTCGGCGGTCATAACGTCTTCCACTTTGCGGCCCGAGGTGTGGACATATTCGCTGGCCAGGCGCCCGGGTCCGAGCAAAAATTCGAGCCATTTCGGCCGCTGCCGCTCGGTGCCGATCTCGCCGCGCCGCAGAAAATCTCCTTCGGTCACCATGCCGACGAGATTGCCTTGCGCATCGACCACCGGCAGGCCGCTGATCCGGTTCTGCAACATCGTGCGCACCGCTTCGAGCACCGTCTGGCCGGCCGTTATGGAAATGACGCTGCGCGTCATGACGTCACGGACTTGCATGATCGATCCCCTTGAATTGATCAGTCGTTCTCGAAACAGGATCTTCAGCCGTTCAGGCGGTTCAGTGCGGAGCGATTGCGCAGCACGATTCGGCGTGACGTCGGCACCTCGATGGCGGCCGCGCTTTCCAGACACGTCAGCGTCCGCGACACGGTCTCGATGGTCAGGCCGAGGTAATCGGCAATATCCTGGCGTGACATCGGCAACTCGACGACATTGCCGGCGGCCACGCGTTCAGCCATTTCCAGGAGAAAGCTGGCGACCCGTTCCTGCGCGCTCTTGATCAGCAGCAGGACGCGGTTCTGCATACGCCGCAACTCGCGGCTGGAGATGTCGAAAAGCTCGCGGGCGACCGCGCCGTCGCGTCCGGCAAGCCCGGTCACCGCGCTGCGCTTGACCACCAGCACCTTCGCATCGGTGATGGCTTCGGCCGAGAAAGTGTGTTCGTCGGCGAATTGCAGGCCGAAAATATCGCCCGGCATGTAGAATCCGCCGATCTGGCGCCGGCCGTCGTTGAGGATTTTGTAGGTGCGTACGCTGCCGCTGATGACCTTGTAGACGTAATCGGCATGTTCGTCCTCGCCGAAAATCTCGGTGTTGCGCGGATAGGACATCACGGCGCCCATGAGGTGCATGGATTGCGCCAGAGGGGTTTGCGCGGCCGTTCCCTGGACCGGGTAACGCGCGGCCGGTGGCGTGGTACGCGCGGGGATCGGACGCCGGAATGTATCGCTATGGGTGGCACTGGCAGTGGCGGTGCGGATGGCGGGTTGCGGGAGCATGGCTCTTTACCTCCGGGAGTGTCGGGGGGTATTGGTAAGCCTCGGTCTGCAGGCGAGAAATTCAGATAATCCACCTAAGGGCTATCCCGGAGGGGGGAACGGACCACAGCCGCGTCAAAAGCGGGAAAAGAGCCGTCAATTCGCAGGATCACCGGCGTTTTTCGATGACTGAATCCATCCCGCATTCGCGATCATTCGCCGCCAAGGCGGCGCTGTGGATTTCGGCGCCGCGGGAAATCGTCGAGCAATACGGCATGGCGATCATTGCGGTCGCCGTGGCGGTGGTGGTTCGCGTTGTGCTGGCTTCGGTGCTTCCGGGCGAGGCGTCCTATCTCTTCTTCTTCCCGGCGATTCTCATCGCCTCGGCGTTCGGCGGGTGGGGGCCGGGCATCCTGGCCACCTTTCTCGGACTGATGCTCGGCCTGTTCTTCGTTGCCGATTTCCGCGTGATTGAGGCCGGAGACGTCGTGAACGCCATCATCTTCGTTTTCGTGGGCGTTGGCGCCTCATGGCGCGGCGAATTGCTGCGCCGTTCGCGTCTCTCGGGAGCCGCGAGCGCCGAAGATGCGTTTGCCCGCGAAGCCCACGTGCAATCGATTCTCGACACGATCCCCGACGCCATGATCGTCATCGACGAGCGCGGGATTATGCAATCCTTCAGCGCGGCGGCTTCGCGCCTGTTCGGCTATGCAGCCGGGGAAGTGCTGGGAAAGAACGTGAAGATGCTGATGCCATCACGCTATCGTGTCGACCACGACAGTTACTTGCAGCGCTACAAAGACACCGGTGAACGGCGAATCATCGGCATCGGCCGCGTCGTCGTCGGCGAACGCAAGGACGGTTCGACATTCCCTCTCGAGCTCAATGTCGGCGAGATGAAAACGGGCGAGCAACGCTTCTTCACCGGCTTCATCCGCGATCTCACCGAGCGCCAAATGACCGAAGCGCGACTCCAGGAATTACAGTCCGAACTCGTGCATGTCTCGCGATTGACGGCCATGGGCGAGATGGCTTCGGCGCTCGCGCACGAGCTCAATCAGCCGTTGTCG
>Ga0116223_10003571_pt1 | contig 13855 bp, 15 predicted proteins | sample Sb_taG_3_FD_90092 | JGI IMG/M metagenome (GOLD analysis project Ga0116223, IMG submission 90092) | Peat soil microbial communities from Weissenstadt, Germany - Sb_50d_a_PC metaG | ecosystem: Environmental > Terrestrial > Soil > Wetlands > Peat | place: Germany: Weissenstadt | collected 2010-09-21 | reverse complement strand
CCTGAAGAAGTTTCAGGTCGACGAAAAGCGACGCAAGGTCGCGCAAATCGAAACCATGATCGCCGAGTTCGAGCGCATGGCGGGCGATCTCGAGCGCGAAATTCGCGTCGAGCAGGATCGCGCCGGCATCCACGATCCCAGCCATTTTGCCTATCCGACCTATGCCAAGGCCGCGATTGCGCGCCGCGAGAACCTCAAGCGCTCGGCCGACGATCTGCGTATTCAGCTCGAGGATGCGAAGTCGGCCCTCGGCGAGGCCTTCGACGACCTCAAAAAAGTCGAGCTTCTCGACGAGCGCGACCAGATGCGCGAGCGCGAGGCGGAGAATGCCGCCGAGCAGGCCGAGCTTGACAGCATCGCGCTGATGCGCGCGCGCGGCGCCGCTCCGGCGTAAGGCTCCTTCACAGCACAGCATCTCCATCCGATTCCCTGCTTGCGCAGGAAGAGCGTCGACCTGTGTCAAAATGTGACGCTGAGGCCGGGAGGTCCTTGGTCTAAACCCCGTTTCCGCTCTCGACGAAGGCCATGCTCCGCGGCGATAATCGGTCCGGGGTAAGGGTCCTTGGGGAGAGAGTTCCCGGGACTTGGGGCCGGTCATGTTGGTGCGTACGGAACTCGTCTGGCTGCTCGAAGCCGTCGCCAAAGGCGACGAGGCTGCATTCGAGCGCCTCTATATCGAAACCCGCGCGAAACTCTACGGGGTACTCCTTCGTATCTTGGGCAGACCGGCATTGGCCGAAGAGGTCATGCAGGAGACCTATCTCAAGGTCTGGAAGATGGCTGACCAGTTCGATCCGGCAATCGCGAGCCCCATCACCTGGATGGTGGCGATCGCCCGCAACCGCGCCATCGATATCGTGCGCAAGCGGGGCGACGTCTCGATCGAGGAGGAACCAGAAGCGCTGCAAGTTGCCTCCGAGGCGCCGCAGCCGCTCGCGCGCCGCGAGATGACCGAGGAACTCAAGCGGCTGCTGTCTTGCCTCGGCAAGCTCGACCCGGAGAAGCAACGCATCGTTCTCCTTGCCTATTACAGCGGCTGGAGCCGTGACCAGCTGGCGCAAAAACTCGATATTCCGGTGAACACGATCAAGACGTGGCTTCGCCGCAGTCTGCTCGAAATTCGCGCGTGTATGGGTACATAAATCTGGGAGTGGCTATGTACGACGACGACCGGGATGCTCTTGCCGCCGAATACGTGCTCGGAACGCTCTCCGCCGACGAGCGCGATCAGGCCGAGGCGTTGCTCGCTATCGATCCGGGCTTTGCCGAAATCGTGCGCCAGTGGGAGCGCCGGCTTGGCGAACTCAATGTCATGGTCGAGGCGGTCGAGCCGCCGCCGGAAGTCTGGACGAAGATCCGCGTGGAGATCGACGGTACCGAGCACCGCAGCGCGCCGGTAGACGGCCAACTGCCGGCCATCGAGGAAACCGCGCCGCGGACCGCGCCGGACTCGACTCCGGAGATGTCAGAGCGCGCCACAGACTTTTCCACGGAGCCGGTGCCGGAGCCGCCGCGGGACCTGGATGCGCCGCCGCCGCCGCAGGATTTGGACGACTCGTCCGTAATTGCCGCGCTTGCCTCGAGTCTGCTGTCGCCGGAGCCGGAGGCGAAATCCGAAAAGCTGTCAGCACCCGAGCCGCCGTCGCCGCCAAAAATCGAGCGTAGCGCCGAAGTCATCTATCTGGCGCGCGATGCGCGGCGCTGGCGCCGGTTTACGCTCGCCGTCGGCGCGATCGCCGCCTTGCTCGCAATCTATATCGGGATCGCACAGTTTGCGCCCGGTCTGCTGCCGCTGCCGCGCCAATCGCAGACTGCAGTGGCCTCGAAAACGCCGCCGGCCGCGACGCGGTTCGTCGCCGTATTGCAGCATGAACCGACCGCGCCGGCATTTTTGCTGACGCTCGATCCGCAGGTTCGGACGATCACCGTGCGCCGAGTCTCGGCGACCGCCGAGACCAACCGCAGCTACGAACTATGGCTGATATCAAGCAAATATCCGAGCCCGCGTTCGCTCGGCGTCGTCGGCGGCGAGGAATTCACGGCCCGGCCGATCCCGGCGAATTTCGATATCGATACGATGCGTAGCGCGAGCTACGCGATTTCGCTCGAACCGTCCGGCGGCTCGCCGAGCGGCGTGCCGACCGGACCGATCCTGTTTACCGGCAAACTGGTCGAGTCCACACCGAGCTCGCCGAGTTGAGCGGCCGCTCATTGCCGAAAGCGGGAGTCTAACCGAGGGGCCCCGCTTGCAAGGGGACGAGCGGATCAATGATCGTCAAGATTATCGGATAGTCGGGACGTGGCCGCTGAGCGTCGTCGGCTGGCCGGCTTTGACCAGCGCCGCGGTGCCGAGATCGATGTCGCTCACATGCGCGAATATGCCAACCACCGCGACCATAGTGGCGCAAAGCAGGCCGATCACCACAATCTTCAAATGGGTGCTACGGTCGGCGCTATAGATTGAATGGTTCATGGCGTCCTCCCGGTTTCTTCTGCCTATTAGTCGCGGCAGCCGGGCCAAAGGGTTCACTCGACCTCATGTATTAAGTACGAACGGCTGTTTGCAAAACGAGTCTTCACCGAACATTGAAGACCCGTGATAACGGTTGATGTGGGAATTAGTTCCGCGTGGCACAGCGCGGCCCGACCCCGGAGTTCCGGCAAGGTCCTGCTCTGCCGACGGTTTTTTTGAAAGGGTCGGATCGTGCGCCCGATAGTTTCTGAACTTGCCCCGACGGGCACTCTCCGAGCCGGAATCAATATGAGCAATAACCTGCTGGTCACGGGCGCCAGTCCGTCGGGCGATCCGCAGGGGGTGGCGCCCGATATGGCCGCCGAAATCGCGAGGCGGCTCGATGTGCCGGTGGCCTACGTGAAATTTGACCGGCCCTCGAAGCTTGCTGACGCCGCCGGTACCAATGCCTGGGACATCGGTCTGATCGGCGCCGAGCCGGCGCGGGCGGAGAAGATCGCCTTCACCCCCGCCTATTGCGAGATCGAAGCGACTTATCTGGTGCCCGCAGGTTCGCCCTATCAATCGGTCGCCGATGTCGACCGCGCCGGTTCGCGCATCGCAGTGCGGCGCGGCAGCGCCTACGATCTCTGGCTCGAGCGCAATATCAAGCACGCCACTGTGCTTCGATCGGACTCGGCGGACGGCCCGTTCGATCAATTCGTCGCCGAAAAGCTTGAGGCATTGGCGGGGCTGCGGCCGCAACTGTTGCACGACGTCAAAAAGCTTACCGGCGCCAAAATTCTTCCCGGCAACTTCACGGCGGTCCAGCAAGCGATCGGCACGCTAAAAAGCAATACGGCCGGCGCCGCGTTTCTTCGCGAGTTCGTCGCGGAGGCAAAAAGTTCCGGGTTGGTCGCGCGCCTGATCGAGAAGCATCGTGTCGTCGGCCTCTCGGTCGCGCCCTAGGCGCCGAAGCACGCTGTCAGATACTGCCGACCGTTTTGAGCCGCGCCCGCGGGTGGATCTCCGATTGAGCCAGAACGGAAGTCTGCGCGCGGAAGCGCTCGACGATGCCGCGCACGAAGGGCCGGATGCCTGGCGACGTCACCAGCACCGGCGCCTCGCCTTCGCGCGCCGCCTGCTCGAATTTTTCCCGCACCAGGTTGATGAATTCGGTGAGCTTCGACGGCTGCATGGCGAGGTTGCGATCGTCGCCCTGGCCGACAATCGATTCGGCGAAAGCCTGCTCCCATTTGGCGGTGAGCGCGATGATCGGCAACGAGCCGACTGAGGTCACGTGCTGGGCGCAGAGCTGGCGCGACAGCCGCGCGCGAACGTGTTCCGCCAGCATCGCGGCATTGCGCGTCGAAGCGAGCCCGTCGGCGATGCCTTCGAGGATGGTCGACAGATCGCGGATCGACACGCGCTCGGCGAGCAGAATTTGCAGCACGCGCTGAATGCCGGAAAGGGTAATCTGGGACGGCACGATGTCCTTGATCAATTCGCTTTGCTCTTTTGGCAGTTCCTTGATTAGTTTTTGCACCTCGCCGTAGGAGAGGAGCTCGGACATATTGGCTTTAATGAGTTCGGTGAGGTGCGTGGCAAGAACGGTGGTGGCATCGACCACAGTGTAACCCTTGATCGACGCTTCTTCCCTCAGCGCGGCGTCGATCCAGGTCGCGGGCAACCCGAATGTCGGCTCGGTCGTATGCGTGCCGGGCAGCGTCACCTGATTGCCGGCCGGATCCATGACCATGTATTGGCCCTGCCACACCTTCCCGCTGCCGGCCTCCACCTCCTTGATTTTGATGACGTAGCCGTTGGCGTCGAGCTGCACGTTGTCCAGGATGCGCACGGCCGGCATGACGAAGCCCATCTCGACCGCGAGCGAGCGGCGCAGCGCCTTGATCTGCTCGGTCAGGCGGTCGGAGCCGTCCGGTGCGTTGACCAGCGGCAAGAGCGCGTAGCCGAGCTCGATCTTGAGGTCGTCCATTTTGAGCGTCGCCGAGATCGGCTCTTCCGTGGGCGTCGCTTTGGCGGTGTCGGCTTTCTTGATCTCGGCCGCGAGCGCCTGCTTGTTGCGGCGGTCGATCAGGTAGGCGAGGCTTCCGGTGCCGCCGCCGAGCGCCAGGAACGGCACCATCGGAATTCCGGGAAGGAGCGCCATAATCAGCATAACGGCGGCCGACATGCCGAGCGCCTTGGGATAACCGGAGAACTGGCTGAGCAGCGCCTTGTCGGCGGCGCCGGCAACGCCGGCCTTCGAAACGAGGAGGCCGGCAGCCATCGATACGATCAGCGCCGGGACCTGCGTCACCAGGCCATCGCCGACGGTGAGCAGCGTGTAGGTGCGCGCCGCTTCGGCGAAGGTCAAGCCCTGCTGCACGATGCCGATGATCATGCCGCCGAGAATGTTGATCAGAACGACCAGCAGGCCGGCGATGGCGTCGCTGCGCACGAATTTCGAGGCGCCGTCCATGGCGCCGAAAAAGCCGGATTCGTCTTCCAGGTTCTTGCGCCGCCGCCGCGCCTCCTTCTCGTCGATGAGGCCGGCATTAAGATCGGCATCAATCGCCATCTGCTTGCCAGGCATGGCGTCCAGGTGGAAGCGCGCAGCAACCTCGGCGATGCGTCCGGAACCCTTGGTGATAACCACGAAATTCACGATCACCAGGATCGTGAACACGATAATGCCGATCACGAAATTGCCGCTCATGACAAAATTGCCGAACGCCTGGATGACGTGGCCGGCGGCGGCGGTGCCTTCGTGGCCGTGGGCGAGGACGAGCCGCGTCGAGGCGAGATTGAGCGCGAGCCGCAGCATGGTGGCGATCAGAAGCACGGTCGGGAAGGCGGAGAATTCGAGCGGCGCCTGGATGAACAGCGACGTCATCAGGATCAGCACGGAAAACGTGATTGAGATAGCGAGCGAGAAGTCGAGCAGGAGCGGCGGCAGCGGCAGGATGAGGATCACGAGGATCGCCATCATGCCAAGCGCGAGCGCAATATCGCTGCGCCGAAGCATGGTGCCAAGGTCGGCGAGGCGCGACAGCGCCGTTTCTCCGGCCTGCATGGCTGTTGACTCGGTCATGCCGGTTGTTCGGCTCCGTCGGTTGCGGTCCCGTGTTTCAAAGCTTTGTGCGGCGGCTGGCGGGCCACCGGCGCGTAGAAGCGGAGCCGCGCTCGAGTCCAAGGCTGCCCCCGAGAGTACGGTGGAAACGGTTATGCCTCCCAGGCAAAATGTGCCGGGTTTATGGTTACCGGGGGGTTAACGACAGAGCCAATTGCGCCGGGAGTCCGCGTATAGTGCCGGGCGAAAAGTCGCGAGGGGACGAATGTCCGTGCTCTACCGCATTACGCTGGCCGCCGCGCTCGTCCTCGTGGCCTCCGCCGCGCTTGCCGACGAAATCGAGCCCGGCCTATGGAAGATTACCACCCGGACCGAGACCGGGGGCGTGATCGGGCCACCGCATGAGTCGTCGAAATGCCTCACGGCCGCGGAAACGAAGGACCTCGCCACGACCTTTTCGCCAGTTGCGGGAACGGTAAATTCCGTCTGCGCGCCGATCGATCGCAACCTGAGCGGGCGTCGGCTCTCCTGGCGGCTCGTTTGCAAAGGCCAGCTCGACATGGAGCTCACCGGCGAGTTCAATTTCGACAGCCCGCACCATTACTCGGGGACGGTGCGGACCAAGGCGGTCATCGCGGGGATGCCGATGGTCGATTCGCAAAACACGCTCGAGGCGGAATGGGTGTCCATGTGTTCGCAGTAGTGTCGTATCCTTTACCGCTTCGTGTGACAGACAGTTTGGGTGCATGATGCATTCGCAATTTATCGATCCCTGGACCCACAATCACACCTTCCTGGGCGAGCATCACAGCAAGCACGAGCGGCGGACTTGGGGCGTCGTAACGCTGACCGCCTGTATGATGGTCGCCGAAATTGCCGGCGGCACGCTGTTCGGCTCGATCGCGCTCGTCGCTGATGGCTGGCACATGGCGACCCACGTCGCGGCGCTGGCGATCGCGGGGCTCGCCTACTTGTTCGCGCGCCGCCATGCCCGGGATGGGCGCTTTTCGCTCGGCACCGGCAAGTTCGGCGAACTGGCGGCATTCGCTAGCGCCATCATTTTGGGCATGATCGCTCTTGGCGTTGCCTACGAGTCGTTTCTGCGGCTTGGTCATCCCGTCGCCATCCATTTCCCGGAGGCGATCCCGATTGCCGTGCTGGGGCTATGTGTGAACCTCGCCAGCGCGTGGCTGCTGCACGACGATCACGAGCACGACCACGACCACGATCTCGACGACCATGAGCATGGCGCTCACCATCGCGATACCAATCTGCGCGCGGCTTACGTCCACGTGCTTGCCGACGCACTGACTTCGGTGCTGGCGATCCTCGGACTGTCCGCGGCCTGGGCATTTGGATGGAATTTCATGGATCCGCTGGTGGGGCTGGTCGGCGCCGCAGTAATTGCGAGCTGGGCGCTGAGCCTTATCCGTACCGCCGGCCGCGTATTGCTCGATACTGTCCCCGATCGCGAGCTTGAGCAGCACATCCGCACGCGCATGGAGCTCGATGGCGACCGGGTGTGCGATCTGCACGTCTGGCAATTGGGACCTGGCCACATCGCGGTGATGGCGTCCGTCGTTTCCGACAAGCCGCAAGCGCCGGCGGTCTACAAGGAGCGCCTCGCCGGCCTCGCCGGCCTGTCGCACGTCACCGTCGAAGTGCATGCCTGCCCGCACTGAGATGCTGAAACTTGTCCTCGCGCTGATCGCGGCGTTCGGGACGCAAGCTGCGCTGGCGCAGGAACGCTCCACCGCATTCGTCGATGCCGTAACGATCGTGCCGGGTCTAGTCGCCGACATGCGTTATGCCGGCTCGCACAATTTTATCGGCCGGCCGATCGATGGCTACGAAGCGCCGCACTGCCTGCTGACGCAAGCGGCGGCCGACGCGCTCGCCGATGTGGCGCGCGATCTCGCCGCGCGCGGCCTCGTGATAAAGGTGTTCGACTGCTACCGGCCGACGCGCGCGGTGATGAATTTCGTGCGTTGGGCACACGATCTCAACGACACCGCCGGCAAGGCGGAATTTTATCCCGACGTCGACAAGCGCACGTTGTTCCGCGACGGCTATATCGCCTCTCGCTCCGGCCATTCGCGAGGCTCGACCGCCGATTTGACGCTAGCGACCGCGGATGGCCGCGAACTCGACATGGGGACGCCGTTCGACTTCTTCAGTCGGAAATCATGGACCGCCGATGCGAGCATTAGCCCGGAGCAGCATGCGAACCGCCTGTTGCTCGCCGCGGCGATGCGGCGGCGCGGCTTTCGCGGCTACGACAGGGAATGGTGGCACTTCACGCTGCGCAGCGAGCCGTTCCCGGAAACCTACTTCGATTTTCCGGTGCGGTGAGGCGCGGTACTGCCTCCCCGCAAGGTGGAGGGGAACGCGCGGAGTATGCCGCTAGAGTCCCAGATAAAATTTCTTGATCAGATCGTTATTGTTGAGTTCGTCCATCGTGCGGCCCTCGAAGGCAATCTTGCCGTGCACGATGACATAGCCGCGATTGGCGATGCGGATCGCCTGCGTGAAATTCTGCTCGGCCATCAAGACCGTGAGCTGGTAGCGCTGCTTCATTTCATTGATCGCGTCGATGGTGCGGCTGACCAGGATCGGAGCGAGCCCGACCGAGGGCTCGTCGACGAGCAGGATTTTCGGCGCCAGCATCAATGCGCGGCCGAGCGCGAGCATCTGCTGTTCGCCGCCGCTCATGCTGCCGGCGAGTTGCCGGCGCCGCTCGGCAAGGCGCGGAAAAGTCTCGAAACAGACGGCGAGATTGCGGGTGAGTTCCCGGCGCGCCGTGCGGCGGTACGCGCCGATCAGGAGATTTTCCTCGACCGTCAGCTTCGGAAACAGCCGGCGGCCCTCCGGCACCAGCGCGATGCCGAGATCGACGATCTCCTCCGTCGTGCGGCCGATGAGGTCGTGATGGATGCCCTCGATCTCGGCGACGATCGAGCCTTCGCTCGGCCGCACGATGCCCATGATGCATTTCATGAGCGTCGACTTGCCGTTGCCGTTGGTGCCGAGCAGCACAACGGTCTCGCCGCCGCCGACCTGGAGCGAAACGTCATCGATCACGCGCACCGCACCATAGGCGGCGTGAATGCCGGCGATGGTGAGGCTGCTAGCCAAGGTAAGCCTTCTCCACTTCCGGGTTACGCACGACTTCGTCCGGCTGGCCGTCGGCGATCTTGCGGCCGGATACCAGCACGACGAGCCGCTGCGAAAAGCTCATCACCGCGCGCATGATATGTTCGATGAGGATGATGGTGACGCCCCGTTCGTTCAAGCGCACCAGAAGCGTCAAAATATCCTGGATCTCTGAGTGGGTCAGGCCCGCCATCGACTCATCGGCGATGAGCAGTTTTGGTTCCGCTGCCATGGCGCGCGCGAGTTCGAGCTTGCGCATCTCGACTTGAGTGAGATCGCGCGGCAGGTGATGCGCCTTTGCTTGGAGTCCGACCTCGCGCAACAGGTCGCTGCAGCGATCTTCGACCTCGCGCGCGGCGCGGTGGGTGCCGCGCGCTGCGACCGTGTAGAGGAGCGGGATGCGGATATTGTCGATCAGACTCAGGCTGACGAACGGCCGCGGCAGCTGAAAGCTGCGGGCTAAGCCGAGATGGGTGCGCTGATGCGCGATAAGTCCGTCGAGCGTTCGGCCATCGAAGCGCACGGAACCTTGCTCATGGCGCAGCGTGCCGCAGATGCAATTGACCAGCGTGCTTTTGCCGGATCCATTCGGTCCGATGAGGCCGAGCCGCTCGCCCGCCCGCACCGACAGCGTAATATTTTCGAGGGCGACAAAACCGCCGAAGCGCTTGCCGAGATTATCGATCTGAAGGAGCTCGCTCATGGCACAGACCCCGGCAGATCGGCGTCGAGGCGGCGGCGGCCGACGAAATCGTCCGGCTTGCGCTGCAGATAAGTATGAAACAGGCCGATGATGCCGTTCGGCGCGACGATGACGAAGGCGACCAGAACACAGCCGACGATCAGGAGGTTGACCGCGGACGAAATCGTGACCGTCGCGATCTGCTGCATCGAGCCGAGCAGGAGCGCGCCGATCAGCGGGCCGACCCAGCTCGTCGTGCCGCCGATCAGCGGCATCGCGATCGAGTTGACGGCATAATCCAGCCCGAAGGTGGACGAGGGTTGCAGATAGCCGATGTAATAGGGAAACGGCGCGCCCGCCATTCCCATCAGCGCGCCGGAGATCGTGGTAGCGATCAGCTTCAGCCGCAGCGTCGGCACGCCAGAGGCCTCCGCTGCGAGCTCGTCGTCACGAATGGTAGCGAAGCCGTACCCGAGCCGCGAGCGTTCGATCAGCCGCGCCACCGTGATCGCGCCGATGGCGAGCAGCAGCATGATCAGGAACAGATATCTGATGTAATTGCCGATCGGCTCGATCTCCTCGGGGCGGATGATATAGGCGCCGCGCGAGCCGCCAACATAATCCCAGTTGACGACGAGCGTCTCCAGCACCACGGCGAGCGCCAGCGTGGCGATGGCGAAGAACGCGCCGCGCAACCGTAGCGTCAGATAACCCATGCCGAAGCCGACGACACCCGACACGACGGCGCTGATCGGGAGTAAGAGCGGAATCGGCAACGGATAGAACTTGTAAATGGCGACGGTCGAATAGGCACCGAGCGCGAAGAAGGCGGCGGAACCGAAATTCACGTAGCCGCAATAACCGCCGAGGATGTTCCACGCGGTGCCAAGCACGACATATTGCAGCACGACATAGCCGGCAAAGAACACGTAATCGTTGCCAAGCGCCACCGAGACGGCGAACAGGACGCCGCCGATAACGAGCCAGATGAGGACAAAGAGCGGCGTGCGCATGGTCATCGTCCCAACAGTCCGGCCGGCCGGAACGCCAGCGTCAGCAACAGGAAGCCAAACGACACCGCGGGCGCCCACGACGGACCGTAGAATGTTGAGGTGAGGCTTTCGACAATGCCGATCAGCATTGCCGCGATCAACGTGCCCGGCAGGCTACCCATGCCGCCGAGGACACAAATCGCGAAGACGCGGCCGATATATTCGCGGCCGACGGAAGGCTCGACCGGCTGGATGATGATGAGAAAGGCGCCAGCGAGCGAGGCGGTCGCTATCGAAATGCCGAACGCGATGCGTTTGATGCGGATGGGGTCAATCGCCATCAGCCGCAGTGCGAGCTGATCCTGCGCCACCGCCATGATGGCGCGGCCGATGAAGGTGCGGGTGAGAATGAGTTCGAGCGCCGCGATCAGCAGGAGAGAAACCAGGAACGGCACCAATATCCGCAGCGGCACATCGAGCATGCCGAAGTGCAAGGTCGGCCCGATATAGGGCGCATCGACGTAGCGGTAATCGACGCCAAAATAAAGCACCAACGTCACTTCGGTGATGAATAACAGACCGAAGAAGAAGGCGAGGCCGCGCAGCGATTCCTGGCCGCGCTTCTCGAACGACACGTAATAGACCTGATAGATGCCGGCGCCGAGCACGTAGAACGCCGGCATCATGACGATAGCGGTGAGGATCGGATCGAGCCCGAGGGTGGCGTTGACGCTATAGGCGACGTAGGAGCCGAGGATGATGAAGGCAGGATGCGCGATATTGACGATGTCAAGGATGCCGAATGATAGCGTTATGCCGGACGACACGGCCGCGTAGAAGCCGCCGATCAGAATGCCGGAAACGACGGCATTGATGAGGAGATCGTACGAAAAGATCATTACTCAGCTACCCAGCCCCACGCCAATGTGCAGGAAGCGTTTCGCGTTGGCTAGAAAAAACCTCTCCCCGCGAGCGGGGAGAGGCCGTCCGAGGTGCGGCAATCCGTTGCGCTAAGCCGCAGCGCGCACCTTATCGGGAATAACGAGCGGCTTGTTGGCGCTCTTGAGGAACTCGATGGTCATGAAGACCATCTCTTTGTCGCCGAGATTTTCGAGATCGTGGACCTTGTACTCGCCGGCGCCATAGGTTTCGTGGCGGGTTTCGCCCGGCTGATAGGTATATTCGACCGTGGTGCCGTCGTGGATGTGCTGACGGCCGCGGCCGCCGGTGACCGAGGTCCAAAAGTAATCGAGGACGTGACGGTGGAACCCGATCCGTTCGCCGGGCGCGAGCCGGATGATCCACACCCGCACGCGGTCGCTCTCGGAAAGAAGCCTGGAGCCGACGCAGCCGTTGTTATTTTGCCGCTCGCGCTCGAATTCGGCCGCGATCGCAGGAGGCCATGCCGCCTTGTCGGCGTGGTCGGTGGTCTTGTCCAGCATGGTCAGAGCCATAGCCTTCCTCCAAGGATTGTAGGCACAATATAAAAAGTTTTTGCCGGTTAGGAAATACAGGAAAAGACGAGGTTTTTGCATGTTACGGCAGCGCCGCGCCCAACCCCGCGCCATCGTGATCGGCGGCTCGATGAGCGGGCTCCTGGCCGGCATCATGCTGGAGCGGCGGGGGTGGGCCGTCGATATTTTTGAACGGGTCGGTAGCGAGCTTGCCGGCCGCGGTGCCGGCATTGTCGCCCAGGCCGAGCTGATCGCGCGCATGAGCGCGCTCGGGCTTAATACGCGCGACCTCGGGGTCGCGATGACGACCCGCAAAATCCTCGATCGAGCCGGCCGCGTCACCGCCACCCTCGAATGCCCGCAGGTGCTCACCGCTTGGGAGCGCGTCTATCGCGTGCTGCGCGATGCGTTCCCGGCGAAGCACTATCATCGCGGCCGTGGCCTCGCGAGTTTCGAGCAGAGCGGGAAGGGTGTCGTCGCTCATTTAAGCGACGGCGGTACCGTCGAGGCGGATGTCCTCGTCGGCGCCGACGGCTTACGCTCGACGGTGCGCCAGCAATGCCTGCCCGATGTCGTGCCGCTCTATGCCGGCTATGTCGCCTGGCGCGCGCTTCTGCCGGAGAGTGCCATTCCGCCGGCGATCCACCGCGAGCTTTTCATGGTGATGGCATTCTGTCTGCCGCCCGGCGAGCAATGTCTCGGCTATCCGGTCACGGGACCGGAAAACGAACTGCGCGAGGGCCAGCGCCGCTACAATGTTGTGTGGTATCGCCCGGCGGATGAGGCGGAGGAGCTGCCGCAGCTGCTCACCGACACCACCGGCGTCACGCACTCGATCTCGATACCGCCGCCGCTCATTCGGCCGGAGCCGATCGCGGGCATGCGCGCGGCGGCCGAGCGGCTGTTGGCGCCCCAATTCCGCGACATCGTGCGGCTGATCGCCGAGCCGATCTTGCAGCCTATCTACGATCTCGAATGCCCGCGTCTTGCGTTCGGCAGGGTCGCGATCATCGGCGATGCCGCTTTCGTGGCGCGGCCTCATGTTGCAGCGGGAGTTTCGAAGGCGGCGGACGATGCGGCGGAGCTCGCTGCGGTGCTTGAAGGCGATGATGTCGAAGCCGCGCTGCGCCGTTTCGAGGCCGAGCGCTTGCCGGATAACATCAAGATCATCGAGCGCGCGCGCCACCTCGGCGCCTATCTCCAGGCGACGCAGACCGCCGAGGAGCGCGCACGTTCCGCGCGTCACAGCATTCCAGAGGCCGTACTCGCCGAAACCGCGGTGTTGGATTTTTTGTATCGGGGAAACGCCGCCTAACGCGCCCGTCGTGATTTCGAGTAGATTAGACGCAACAGAAAGACACCCATCGGTCCATTCGATGTCTTTCGAAAAGCCGCCCACAGCGGAATGATGAACAGGCTGATCGCGATCGCCATGACGAGAAGCAGCACGGGATACCCGATGACGCCCTGGTGCAGCCACACTGCGGCGCGAATGTAAGTGACCGCCGTGAACGTCATGGCCGTCACAATAAAAGCAATGCCGAGCAGCATTACGCCAAGAGAATTGGGTATTCCGCCCAACTCTGCATATGCATTCGCTCGGCGATCTTCGATGGTGTCGATGGCGTTAGGTGGCGCACGCACGACCGGCGCTTTGGTGCGCATCGCCGGCGAGCGCTTGGAGAGTTCCGGCTTGCCGGTGCGCGTCTCGTGAGACTCCAGGTCCCGAAGTATCGTCGCAAGGCGTCTCGCGGTCGTTTTCGGTCGCGGTTCGGCCTCTGTCTCGACTCTGTGAATGGCCGTTTCTAATGCGGCCCGCTCACGACTTGTCTCTGACGTCAATTCTCGGGGGTCCCGCGTGCGGAGTTCTTCGGCGACAATCGCTCGTGCACGCGCATACAACTCCAAGCGTGCCTGAGCGTTATTGTGTGGCAAGCTCGAAACCGCACGGAAAAGAACAGGGTAGTAATCAGCCATTGCAGGCCGCCCCCAACGGAACACAACCCCGGCAGTTTATTGCACTTGAATAGCGAAATCCACCATGCCCGG
>Ga0116223_10003568_pt1 | contig 13866 bp, 13 predicted proteins | sample Sb_taG_3_FD_90092 | JGI IMG/M metagenome (GOLD analysis project Ga0116223, IMG submission 90092) | Peat soil microbial communities from Weissenstadt, Germany - Sb_50d_a_PC metaG | ecosystem: Environmental > Terrestrial > Soil > Wetlands > Peat | place: Germany: Weissenstadt | collected 2010-09-21 | reverse complement strand
GCAACCGGCCCGGCTCACTCGCTGGCGTTGGGCATCGATTCTGATGATCTCGGCGCCGATCTGGAGAGACGTGTTCTCGAAGCCTCGAGCCCCGTGATCCGCGTGGCGCAAAACCGCCCGCTCTTCGCGGCCGTGCTGACCGGCAGCTTGGCGCTGCACGTTTTCACGCTTTTTCTTCTCAACTTTCTGGAAAGAGCTTCGCCGATCCAGCCTGACACGGCGCTCGAAATTCCGGTCGAATTGGTGAGCGATCCTGCCGCCGCCGAGAAGAAGGGCGGTAAATCGGGCACAGAGAAAGCCAAGGCCGCCCAGCCCACGGCCGAAGCGAAGCCCGACACTCCCCCACCCAAATCAGAGCAGGCCGCCAAATCGGAACCGCCGGCAAGACCGCCTGCCCCGGCCGAGAAGCAGGCCGAAGCGAAACCGGCAAGCCAAGTGAAGCCGCCGGAGCCGCCGAAAGCAGAGCCGCCAAAGCCGGCCGCGACGCAACCGGAGCCGCCAAAGCCGGCGGCCGCACAGGCGCAACCGCCGAAATCACTGCCGCAGACGACAGCGTCAGCGGAAACCCCGAAGTCGACCCCGCCGCAGCCTACCGCGACGCAGACGGCCCAGCCGGCACCTGCGCCAGCGCCGGGCGCAAGTCCGATGCCGACCATGGCGGCGCTCCAGCAGCAGGCGGTTCCAGAGGCCGGGGGCCAATCTCCTTATGGCCTGATGCCGGACAATTGGCGGGCGGTCGCGGTTCCCACACCCTCCGAGAATGGCGATCAGGAGATGAGCTACAAGACGATCGTGTTCGGCATGCTAGAGCTCGCCAAGCAATTTCCCGCGGATGCCCGCGCCAGAGGCGCGCATGGCTCCGCACTCATCCAATTTGAATTGAACGACGACGGCACGGTCAAAAGCCTCAAGCTTCTGCGCTCGAGCGGCGATGCCTCGCTCGACGTCGAAAGCCTCGCCCTCGTGGAACGCGCGTCGCCGTTCCCGAAGCCGCCGCCGGGCGCACAGAAATCCTTCGCGGCGGTGATCGAATACGATCCCGACGCGCGTTGATCGGCAGCCGCAAAAGGCTCAATGCCGCGGTTCTGCGATCGTCGCGATGGCTTGTGCCAGAAGGGCGAGATCCGTGGGCCGCGACAGGCGATGATCGCCGTCCTTGACGAGGGTCAGAACGACCGGATCGCCCGCAAGATGTTCGACGACGGTCATGGCATGTTGCCAGGGAACGTCTTCGTCTTTCATGCCTTGCAGGATATGGACGGGACAATGAGTCCTGATCGTCGTATCAAGCATGAGATGCCGCCGCCCCTCTTCGATGAGGCTGCGCGTGATCGGATAGGGCGCGGCGGAATAAGCCGAAGGGATCATGCAGCGGCCCTCGGTTTCAATCTTGGCGCGCGCCTCGGGCGAGAGCTTCTCGAAGATCAGCCGCTGCGTCATGTCGATCGCCGGCGCGATCAGAACCAGGCCGGCGAGACGTTCCGGCTCGCCGCCTTGCGTGAGCGCCCCAGCGCAGAGCAGCGCAAGCCATCCTCCCATCGAGGAGCCAACCAGGATCTGCGGACCGGCGCTTTCGGCGCGGATCACGGCGAGCGCTTCTTCGAGCCAAGCGCCGACCGTCCCGTCCTCGAAATTGCCATCCGATTGGCCATGCCCGGAATAGTCGAAGCGCAGATAGGCACGCCCTTCCTGCGCGGCGTATTGGTCGAGGAACGTCGCCTTGGTCGAGCGCATGTCCGACATGAACCCGCCGAGCCATATGAGGCCCGGCCGCGCGGCTCCCGCATGGTTGCAAGGTTCGGCCGGGCGGCGCAGATAGGCGATGCGGCGCGCCGCCGGCGGGTCGCCCACGGTGAGGAATTGTGGACGAAGCTCCGGCTCGACGATCTCGATTTGCCGTTGCATCTCCTTCCCCTTTATCCTCGCCCCATGAGTCTTGGGCGTCATAGGGCCCGGATCGGCGCGCCCGGGCAAGGTCGCGAGCCGTGTTGCGCGTGATGGGATCGAGCGCGGACGGATTGGGCGGCCGCGGCGCGCATCCGCTCGCCGGGCTCACGATCTTGCAGATCATACCGGAATTGAACAGCGGCGGCGCCGAGGCTGGCGCGATCGATATTGCCACAGCGCTCGCCGAGGTTGGCGCCAGAGCTCTGGTTGCCAGTGAAGGCGGCCGGATGGTGAGCGAATTGCAGGCCAAGGGAGGCATCTGGCTGCCGTTCCCGGCCCGAACGAAAAATCCGTTCGCCATGGCGCTCAATCAGCGCCGCTTGGCGCGGCTCATCGTGAGCGAGGGAATTGCGCTGGTCCATGCCCGATCCCGTGCCCCGGCCTGGGTCGCCTATGGCGCGACGCGGCAAACGAAAATCCCTTTCGTGACCACCTATCATGGCGCCTATTCCGGCCGCGGCGCGCTGAAGCTGCGCTACAATTCGATCATGGCGAAGGGCGATGCCGTGATCGCCAATTCCGCCTATACCGCGCGACGCATCGCCGCGCTCTATCCTTTCGCCGCGGAAAACATTCGCATCATCGAGCGGGGCATCGATTTTCGCGTGTTCAACCCGCAGGACGCCGATCCGGCTCGCGTGAAAAGCCTGCGGCAGGCCTGGAATGTGACCACGGACGAGAGAATCGTTCTCCTCGCCGCCCGGCTCACCGCCTGGAAGGGCCACAAGCTTCTGATCGAGGCAGCCCGCCGTCTCGTCGCGGGAGGTCTTACCGGCACGAAATTCATCCTGGCCGGCGACGATCAGGGACGCACGTCCTATATCAGGGAGATCGACGCCGCCATTGCCCAAGCCGGACTCGCCGGTACGGTGCTGCGCACCGGCCATTGCAGCGACATGCCTACGGCGCTCCTGGCCGCTGCGGTCCTGGTCGTCCCATCCACGCAACCTGAAGCTTTCGGACGCGTCGCCGTGGAGGCGCAGGCCATGGGGACGCCGGTCGTTGTTTCCGATCTCGGCGCTCTGCCGGAGATCGTGCTGGCGCCGCCCGACACCGATTTGGCGCTTCGTACCGGCTGGCGCGTTCCGGTCGCGGACGCAAGTGCCCTCGCCGCGGCGATTTCCGAGGCTTTGACGCTCGGGGCGACGGCGCGCGATGCGCTCGCGCTGCGCGCCCGTGCCCATGTTCTGCGCCGGTTTTCGGTGGAGCGGATGAAATCGGAAACCCTCGCCACCTATTCGGCGTTAGCCGCCCCGCGCCATGAGAGGTGAGGGCGGCGAAGCTGATGCCGTTGCGCTGGATATACGACGAAATCAAGTTAACTTATGATCATCCGAGCGATTTCCATGTCGATTTCGGTGCCGCCAGGCTCCATTGACTTCGCCGCGCAATGCAACGATTCTGAGGGCGGGTCCGGCGCGCTCCAGAACAGGCGGACGATTCGCAAGATCAGCGTTTCGCTGCCGAGTTCGCCGGATTTGATCATTTGCCAGAGGAGACCATGCCATTCGCCGCCCCATGAAGAGCACTCAGGCCCCGCAAAAGGACGGGCCGCGTATCAACCGTGAAATCCGCGCTCGCGAAGTTCAACTCATCGATGCCGAAGGGCGTAACCGGGGCATCGTCGAAGCCCTTGAAGCACAGCAATCGGCCGACGAAGCAGGCCTCGATCTCGTCGAGATCGTACCGACCGCCAATCCCCCCGTCTGCAAGATCCTGGACTACGGCAAGTTCCGCTTTCTCGAACAAAAGAAGGCCGCCGAGGCCCGCAAGAAGCAGAAGGTCGTCGAGATCAAGGAAATCAAGCTGAGGCCCGGCATCGACGAACACGATTACGACGTGAAGATGAAATCCGTCCGCCGCTTCTTCGAAGAGGGCGACAAGGTGAAAGTCACCCTGCGCTTCCGCGGCCGCGAAATGGCGCACCAGGAGCTCGGATATAAGCTTCTCGAACGGGTGCGCTCCGAGACCCTGCCCTTTGCCAAGGTCGAGACCGAACCTTCGATCGAGGGCCGCCAAATGGTGATGATCTTGGCCCCGAGATAGGCTCCCAAGTTGCATTGGCCGCGGCTTTGCGCTTATAAACCCGCTCTTGGAACCGCCCGGCGAGGGCTGCCGTGGCGGTTCTTTCGCTCGTTCGGCAACGAACGGAGCGGGAATCCCCGCTCAAACCAATAACGCGGGCCGCCCTTTATGACGGCACCTCACGGAGACGAGCAAATGCCCAAGTTGAAGACCAAGTCGGGCGCCAAGAAGCGTTTCAAGCTGACGGCGACCGGCAAAGTGATCTATGCGCAACGCGGCAAGCGCCACGGCATGATCAAGCGCACCAACAAGCAGATCCGCAATCTGCGCGGCACCAATGTCCTGTTCAAGACCGACGGCGAGAACGTGAAGAAGTTCTTTCTGCCGAATGGCTGAATGCGCCGTTCCTGATGTCGTCGAATTCGGAGATCTGCCATGGCTCGCGTCAAGCGCGGCGTCACCTCGCATGCCAAACATAAAAAGACACTCAGCGCCGCCAAAGGCTATTACGGGCGGCGCAAGAACACGATCCGCACCGCCAAGGCGGCGGTCGATCGCGCCATGCAATATGCAACCCGCGACCGCAAGGCGAAGAAGCGCGAGTTTCGCGCCCTCTGGATCCAGCGCCTCAATGCCGCGGCGCGCGAATTCGGCCTCACCTATTCGCGCTTCATCGACGGCTTGTCCCGCGCCGGCATAGAGATCGACCGCAAGGTTCTCTCGGATCTTGCGATCCGCGAGCCGGCGGCTTTCAAAGCCATCGTCGAACAGGCGAAGGCCGCTCTGCCCGCCAAGGCTTGACGGCCAGCCTCACCCCCAAGATTTCCCGTTAGGTGTGCTTCTGCGCCTTAATCGCCAAGTCCGAGGCTCAAATGCATGTGCTTGCGCCGCCAGTGCCGCACGGTTGGCGCATGCCTGCGCCAATGCCGATGAGCATAATGGTGTCGGTCAGCGCCCGCCGGCACTGGCGCGAGGTGATGTTCGTGCGCGACGGGGCCGAACGACGCGAGGCAACGATTGTAGGCATCGGCCTCTTGGATCTTCTCGCAATCATTGATGCTCGCCGGCGCCGCCCACAGCGACGTGGCGGCCAGGCTGAAACCGAGCGCCATGCAGATCGGTATGATGTGTCGCAAATCTCTCATCCTCTCAAAATCGCCCCGGTCTTCTCTGCGACTTCCGCGACGATCCGGCCAGCGACCGCATCGATCTCCGCCTCGGTCAGCGTCCTCTCGCGCGGCTGCAGGGTGACGGCGATCGCAATTGATTTCTTGCCCTCCGGAACCCCAGAGCCTTCGTAGACATCGAAGACCGTCACTTCGGCAACGAGCACGCGATCCGCCGCTTGCGCCGCCTTCACGATGTCGGCGGCCTTCACGGCGCGGTCGACCACGAAGGCGAAGTCGCGCTCGACCGGCATGAATTCCGACAGTTCGAGCTTCGGCTTGGTCTTCGTCGGCTTCGATTTGGGCAGCGGTATGTCGTCGAGCCGCAGTTCGAAGGCGACGAGTGGTCCGGCAACGCCAAGCGCATCGAGCACGCGCGGGTTGAGCTCGCCGAAATGGCCGACGATGTTCTTCGGCTTGAATTGCAGCGCCCCGGAACGGCCGGGGTGAAACCAGGGCGGGGCCCCCGGCACGATTTCGAGGCCGCCGAGCGGCGCTCCTATAGCCTCGAGCAGTGCCAGAACATCCGCCTTGGCGTCGAAGACGTCGGCGCCGGCATCGCCGGCCGCCCAATGCCGTCCGGCGGCCGCAAGCCGCGCCCTGCCGCGCCGCACGCCCGCGGCGGCGATCTTCTGATCCGCCGGTTCGGTGCCCTTGAAGACCTGTCCGACCTCAAACAGCGCGACATTGCTGAGGCCACGATCCGCGTTGCGTTGGGCGGCGGCAATAAGGCCCGGCAAGAGGCTGGGCCGCATATCCGACAGATCCGCGGCGATCGGATTGGCGAGCATCAAGGCCTCCTCGCCGCCGCCGAACAGAAGCGCTTGCTCGTGCGAAATGAAAGACCAACAGACCGCCTCGACGAGGCCGCTCGCCGCAGCAGCGCGCTTCGCCGTGCCGATCCGCCTCTGCAGCGGATCGAGCACCGGGGTTGCGACCTTGGCTTCATCGGGCAGCAGCGGCTGCGCCGGAATACGGTCGAGGCCGGCGATGCGCAGGATCTCCTCAACGAGATCCGCCTTGCCTTCGATGTCGGGGCGCCAGGTCGGAGCCTCGACCACGACGAGATCGCTGTTTCCGACGACACGGCCGAGCTTGAAGCCGAGATGTTCGAGGATCGTCGCCATTTCCGAAACGGGAAGTTCGACTCCGGTCAGCCGGCGCACCTCGCTCCAAGGAAAGACGATGCGGGCGGTTGCCTCCGGCACGTGGCCGGCAACGACGATGTCGGACGGCACGCCGCCGCAGAATTCGAGGATGAGTTGCGTCGCATATTCGAGGCCGGGCAGGCAAAAGGCCGGATCGACACCGCGCTCGAAACGGTAGCGCGCATCCGAGCTGATGCCGAGGCGGCGACCGCTGCGGGCGATGTTTCGCGGATCCCACAAAGCCGATTCGATGAGCACATCGGTCGTTGCCTCGGTGCAGCTTGACGCCTCGCCGCCGATGATGCCGGCAATCGATTGCACGCCGTCGTCGCTCGCGATGACGACCACGTCCTCGTCGAGCGTGTATGTCTTGCCGTCGAGCGCCCGCAAGCTTTCGCCGGGGCGCGCGCGGCGCACGCTGAGATCGCCATGGATCTTGCGCTGATCGAAGACGTGAAGCGGCCGGGCCCGGTCGAAGGTCAGAAAATTGGTGACATCCACAAGCGCATTGATCGGGCGCAAGCCGATCGCCGCCAGCTGTTTCTGCATCCATTCGGGGCTCGGCCCGTTCTTCACGCCGCGCACCAGGCGCAGCGCGAAGGCCGGCGCGAGGCGCTGATCGGCTTCAGCGAAATCGAGTTTCACGCCGACCGGGCACGGGAAATTGCCCGGCACTGGTACGACGGGCGGCGTCCTCAATCGGCCAAGCTCGGCAGCGGCGAGGTCGCGCGCGATGCCGGCGACCGCCATGGCATCCGGCCGATTGGGCGTCAGGTTGATCTCGATGATCGGATCGTCGATCCCGGCCCATTGCGCATAGGCCATGCCGACCGGCGCATCCTCGGGCAATTCGAGAATGCCGCCGTGATCCTCTGAAAGCTCCAGCTCGGCGCCGGAACAGAGCATGCCGTTCGATTCGACGCCGCGGATAATGCCCTTGCCGAGCCTGACCTGCTTGCCGGGAATATGCGTGCCGGGCGCGGCGAACACCGACTTCAAGCCGGTGCGCGCATTGGGCGCGCCGCAGACCACTTGAACTGGCCTGTCGCCGCCGCTGTCGACCAGGCAGACGCGTAGCCGATCAGCATTGGGATGCGGCCTTGCCTCGATGATCGCGGCGACGACGAAATCCTTGAACGAGGCCGCCGGATCGTGGACGTGCTCGACCTCAAGGCCGATCTTCGTGAGAGTCGCGACGATCGCGTCGAGCTCGGCGTCGGTCTCGAGATGGCGCTTGAGCCAGGAAACGGTGAACTTCATTGCGATTCCGGTTGCGGCGGGTCGCGGCCGGACCCGATCCGGACCTTTGCGGCTGCATGCGGCGAAGCGGGCATCGCCACGCGCCTCTATCCACCAGTTTGACGGCAAATTCCAGCCTGAGCCGCCTCTCAAGCGCTCCGCTCGGTGAACCGGCCGAATTTGCGGTAACGGACAAGATAGGTCGGCACGAGGGTTTCGAAGGATTCGGGCGCAATTCCGAGGCCCCGAAGCGTCCGGCCTTCGGCGGACGCTTCGGCTGAAACCACATTGTCCCGGCGCAGAAGCTCCACCTGATCGCGGGTCAGCGCGAAGGTTTCCGGGAACAGCCCGAACGATAATTTCATGGCGATCTCGGTCGCGCCGCCGATCAGCTTCGCCAGCCCGAATGGGACCGGGACAAGCAAACGTCTGCGTTCGGTCACCGCCAGAATGAAGGCCATGATCTCGCGCAGGCTCCGCACTTCCGGGCCGCCGAGTTCATAGGTGGTGCCAGGCTCGACCTTTCCGTCGAGCGCGAGCGCCACGACTGTCGCGACGTCGCCGGCATAGACGGGCTGCAGCTTGCTTAAGCCCCCGCCGATCAGCGGCAAGGCCGGCATGATCCGCGCCATCGCGGCGAAGCGATTGAAGAATTGATCTTCCGGACCGAAGACGACGGATGGACGCAGGATCACCGCGCCTGGCATGGCCTCGCGCACCGCCTGTTCGCCCGCCGCCTTGCTCCTGGCATAGAGCGAGGGAGAGGAAGGATCGGCGCCGATCGCCGAGACCTGGACCAGACTTTCGATGCCGGCCTCGCGCGCCGCCAGGGCGAGGTTCCGGGCGCCCAATCGATGCACGGCATCAAAGCTCTGCGCCCCGCTTGGCCGCAGGATTCCGACGAGGTTGACCACGGCATCGGCCTTGCGCAGCGCCGCGGCGATCGAATCCGGGTAGCGCAGGTTGGCCTGGACCGCATGGATCTGGCCGACACCGCCGAGCGGCTGGAGATGGAAAGCGAGATCGGGCCGCCTGGTTGCGACGAGGATCCGCCATCCCTGTTCGGCCAGGGCACGCACCACATGCCGGCCGAGAAAGCCCGAGCCGCCGAACACCGTGACCAGGCGGTCGGATCGCTTCAAGGATTCGTTCATCGATAATCCGCTCGGCAGGTGATGTTTTGCCGTGCCGACGTTCTAGGTGAGGATGGCGGCTCTGTATAGGCCGCGCGACCGAATGCGGCGCTGACGCGCGCGCCGATTGACAAGGCGACGAATCGGCCCCTATGGAAGATGCCGCCTGCCCTGGTGGCGGAATTGGTAGACGCGCTGGTTTCAGGTACCAGTGGTGAAGGCCGTGGAGGTTCGAGTCCTCTCCAGGGCACCAATCTACTCAGCATATACATGTGATTTCATTAGCTTAGCACGTTGGCGCAATGGCGGTCCCACACTTGGTCCCAACTTGCGACCGGAGCGAGGCTCCGTGTCTGGCTTGGCGCGGCGGGTCGTGTCTCACCCATGGACGCAATTGAAGGTCGGCCAGTTTCATAGGGTCAGTGGCAATCGATTGCAGGTCAATCAATCGCAACTCCGGTACAAAACTGAATTGGAATATTTGACTTCCATTCTATGATTGATGAGGCCGCCAACTGAGGCGGCCTCACGCTCGGCGTTTTTGATTGGAGATGTTCAGCCGCAGTGCACGCGGCCATAAGGACCGCGCCAACATCCGCCGTAGAAACGCCATCCGGGCCCCCGCCAATAAGGGCCGCTCCATTGACCCCCAGCCCGGCATCCGCCCCATGGTCCGCGGTGACCGTAAGGCCCGCAGCCGCCATAGACAAGAGTAAGGTGTGGCGACGAAATGCCATCAATATCAGCGGATAGTGGCATCGCTTGCCCGGCCGAAGCAGCGAATGTTAGCGCAGTGGCAACAGACAGGGCAGATATTGCTTTCAGCATTTTGGAATCCTCCCTTTTGGATTAACCGCCGTATCATACACGCCCCGGATGAACATGCGGCAACGGTGCTGCCTAACTGAAAATTCTGAATTAGGACACTCCCTCGCGCAACTTAGGACACTTGCCCTCAGCTTAGGACAGTACCGGCGCGCGACGCGCACCTAGCACGCGCGCCAGATTCGTCCGAAGCTTGAATTCAAACCGCGTCACCTGCTTCGACGTGCTCGACGGGCGCACCGCGCATGACGCTCAGCCGATCACTTAAGGCCTCAAGCCGCTCCTCGACGATCATGAGCAGCATGCGCAGCGGGCCGCTTTCTTCGAGGGGAACGTCGCCGGCGGCCATATACGCCGCTGTCACGAGCTGCTTGGCTTCGTCAAGATCATCTTCAATTCTGAGAAGGGTATCGGGCTCGTCATTCATGGCGGGGTTGATGGACTTAGGAGGCAAGCAGTAGTGGCTGCCGGAACGGTGCTGTTCGGCATTGGGGACGATCCTTGTTCGGAAATCGTTACTGTGCTACGATAACACGATTGGATCAGAGGTCAATATAAATCGTAACCTGGTTATGAAAATGCTTCCTGTTCAATGCAAGATGGCGCGAGCGGCTTTAGGCATCGGCGTCCGCGACCTTGCGGAGCTCGCAAAGGTCTCGCCAGATACGGTAGCCCGTTTGGAGCGGGGCGAAGAGCTAAAGGATCGAACGATCGAAGCGGTTCAAAATGCCCTTGAGTCCGCCGGCATCGAGTTCACGAATGGCGGGCAGCCGGGGGTGCGCTTAAAGAGGCAGCAGGACTCCTTTGCGGACCTCAAGCAGCAAATCGACCATATGCAGGGGCGAGTGTCTTTCGATGAACCCACCGGGCCCGCAAGCCCCAAGAGAGGCATGCAGCAGTTGCGAGGCGCAAAAAGCAAAAACGAACTGGTAAAGCTCAAAAATCGCCGCACAAGGCTCGAACGTCGCGAAAAGAAGTGACTGTCATCTTCGTGCAAGAGAATGGCGAGGGGCCGGGGGTGAGGTTGAGGAAACGAAGAGCCCAACAAGTGACGCGTTGGAAGGCAACCGCAATTGACTGCCTCGTATTCGGTTTCGGACTCATCGCCGTGATCGCTATAATCGCCATAATCGCTAGTATCGCGTCGAAATAACTAATGCGGGTCGAGCAGCGCTGGCCGCGTCTGCTGATAGCAAGAGCCCCTGATCTTCGTCGCTGAGAACGGCCATGGGGCCAGGGGTGAGGCTCCGGAAGGCGAGTGAGATGCCGACAAAGCTGCCCGAGAAGACGGCTGCATCATCGGTACGCTCGAAATCTGGGTTTCGGAACCGACGGCCGAGGGAAAAAGGGGTACCAATGGGATCGTTCAGCGGGAAAGTCGCGCTGGTCACCGGCGCGGCGCGTGGATTGGGTCGGGTGACTGCCCAAGCCTTCGCTGAGGAGGGCGCGCGCGTCGTCGTGACTGACATCGACGAACCCGGCGGCCAAGAGACCCTGCGTCTCGTACGTGCGGTTGGTGGCGAGGGCCTATTCTTTCGTTCGGACGTGGGTGTTGAATCCGATGTGGAAGCAATGGTCAAAAATACGGTCGAGGCTTACGGGCGTCTGGACTGTGCGGTCAACAACGCCGGCGTCGTCCGTTTCACACCGATTGTCGATGAGACGACCGAAAGCTTCGACTTCCACGTCGACACGAACCTGCGCGGGGTTTTCTATTGCATGAAGCATGAAATTCGCCAGATGCTCAAGAACGGTGGTGGTGCGATCGTTAACCAATCCTCCATCACTGGCAGTCTCACCGGCAATCCAGGGGAGAGCATTTATGCGGCAACAAAGGGCGGCGTGGACGGGCTCACCAAATCGGTTGCCCTTGAAGTCGCAAAGTACAACATCAGCGTAAACGCCATTGCTGCCTGCGGTATTGACGCGCCGGGCGACGTTTTCCACCAGTGGATGAAAAAGGAGAACATCTCGCCCGAACAGGCGGGCAATCTTTTTCCCATTGGCCGGATGGGCAAAGCTGAGGAATTGACAGCCGCGGTGCTGTTTTTGTGCTCCGATCAGGCCCGCTTCATTGTTGGTCATCTCCTCGTTGTCGACGGCGGATGGATCGCGCGGTGAGCCATCTATGTCGCTGCTCGCCGGCCGGTGCGGCGCCCCCGCGTGCGCTTGTGCGAGAAAGGTGACCGCTTCACTCCGCAATGGTGTGGTGCAGGACCGCCCCTAACGCGCGCACGTCTTTATTGCGCACTGAAATCAATGTAACATCAAACGTGATCTCCGGCGCTTCGAACAGTCGCCAGGAAACAATTCCAGATGATCCTCTCCAACCCCCGCCACGAACGCTTTGCACAAGAGCTCGCAAAGGGCAAAACGGCTGATGAGGCGTATGTGCTCGCCGGCTACAAGAAGAACGACGGAAACGCTACTCGATTGAAAGGAAATGAAAGGATCTTGGAGCGCCTTGGAGAACTCCAAAATCGGGCGGCAAAACGAACCGAAGTGACCGTCGAAAGCCTCATCGCAGAGGCTGAGGAAGTACGCCGGCTGGCGGTCGAGAAAGGGCAGCTGAGCGCTGCAATAGCGGCGATCAAAGAGAAGGGTGTGTTGTCCGGCAAGCGCATTGAGCGCTCGGAACACGAGAACACAAATGTGAACTATGAAGTCTCCGACCGCCCGCTCACCGATGCCGAATGGAACGAGCAACACACAACCGCGCACTGAAGTGCGTCGATAGCCCCGCTTCGCCATTCGGGCTTTCTCGGAACGCACGCGCAGCGGACAAGCTTGCCGCGGCGGAGATAGACGCCGGCAGTGATCGCCGCGGCCTGCCGGATCATCACCATCTCTTCCGACCGGCGGTTTGTGATCCGGCTTCGAGTCATCGGCGGCCGAGCTGCGATGCCTTGGATTCCGTGTATAAGTTTACCCGCGCGTTACCCTAGGTCATTATGCGCCGCGTGCGGCTTTTGGAGGCACTGACAAACCAAGACATTTTGACGCGAATTGCTGCGGATCTCCTGATTGCTAATTTCTCGGGCTCGCACATCGCCGCCGTGTCATTCGCCCGATCGCTCGCCGATGTAAAAAACACGATTTTTCCGCAATTCTTGGCGCGGCTTTCCGACGCCTGGCGTTGAGCCCCGACACCCAAAAGGGGCGTTCCAACGCCTATAGGGGTATAAGGGGGGTGTGGGGCCAGGCCGTTGGTAGCCCGTTGGTAGGGTGTTGGGATGCGCGTTAGCAGTCCGTTGGTAGGGCGTTGGAAGCCCTGTTTTTACCGTTGGTAGGGCGTTGGTAGGCACGGTTGCGGAGCGGGTTAGCACGCGCAGAAGTTGCCTCATTCCTCCGCCTCATAGGCTGCTCTTTCGGCTTCTTGCCATTCAGCGAAACTCGGAATTTCCACTTGGCTAATCAGGCTGTGGAGAAACCCGAGATGGGCTTCGAGATCTTCGATCCTTTTGCGGACCCGCGCGTCAAGCTGAGCGGCTCCCGGGTAGTGGTGCAGTTTGAATTAAGGCAGCGATTTTGCTCTGGTAACGTAGCCGTCCTCGCCGCATAATGTGAGTATGGTCGAAGTCCACCCGTTCACAATCAAGATTGAGCTTGACCCCTTAAACGAACGCCGATTCCGCTGGATGCTTTGCGAAGGCAACCAAATTCACGTTCGGTCCCCGCATTCTTATGCCACTCGGCAGGAGGCCGACGAAGAAGCAAACAAGGCGATGACGAGGCATATCTCAACATGGCGCTCCAGATGACCAAGCGCCTCAAACGCCCGCGTGATCCCGTCCAGCTCGGCAAGCTGATAGGCGATATTCTGACCGGACAGGTCAAGGATGAGGTCGAGGATAAGCGCAATCCCGCCGCTGTTGAACTAGGCCGAAAGGGTGGCTTGAAGGGTGGGAAGGCGCGCGCGGCTAAACTCATAGACACAACTGAGGCCAATCGCCTGAATTATCATCAGTTCGCCGAACCATAGCGAACTTCAACAAACGCAAGTTAGGTGCTTCTCCAGGGCACCAGGGGCATTTTCACAGCATCGCATAGCAACCCACGAATCCCCGATAACTCAGGGATTTGAAGGGCTGCGCCAAAGACACTTCTCCCGGGCGGAATCGATCCCTCTGCTCAAAAGAAGCGCGACAAGATCACGGCCGCGGCTGCGCGAATACATTCGGTGCGGCCGCGGCTGAGTATGTTGCCAACACGGTGACGAACGAGGCAGCGCAGGCAACGATCAAGAAGTCTCGGTGGCTGCTAGCCTCCCTTATTCATGACGGCGTCGTCATTGCGCGAGCTTTTGGGTTCGTTGATTTCGGGCGCACGCCGTCGTTCGGATTTTTCACCGCTTGAGGAATCGTACTTTTTTGCGAACGCGCT
>Ga0116223_10003567_pt1 | contig 13867 bp, 14 predicted proteins | sample Sb_taG_3_FD_90092 | JGI IMG/M metagenome (GOLD analysis project Ga0116223, IMG submission 90092) | Peat soil microbial communities from Weissenstadt, Germany - Sb_50d_a_PC metaG | ecosystem: Environmental > Terrestrial > Soil > Wetlands > Peat | place: Germany: Weissenstadt | collected 2010-09-21 | reverse complement strand
GGCTGGTGCTGCACGAAGGACGGCTGCATATCTATGAGTAGGAGCGATCATCATCTTGGCCCCCTGGTGGACCTCGGACGCGAGCGCCCGCAGGTGCCGGCGCGGGCGCGCAATATGTCGCCAATCGTGCCGCGCGGCTCGATCGCCGGCAGCGCGCTGGTTGCCGTGGTCGCCATCATGACGTTCCTCGCCTCCATCACCACCGGCACCGTGCTGCTGGTGAGTGCGTCGGCAGCGGAGTGGCAGTCGGAGGTCGCCAGCGAAATCACCGTTCAGGTGCGCCCGGCGCCCGGGCGCGACATCGATCGCGACGCGGCGGCTGTGGCGGAAGCTGTGCGTGCGCAGTCCGGCGTCGTCGATATCCGGCCGTTCACCAAAGAGGAGTCCGCCAAACTGCTGGAGCCGTGGCTCGGCAGCGGACTTTCGCTTGATGAACTGCCGGTGCCGCGCGTGATTGTCGCGCGGGTGCAACCGGGGGCCACGGTCGATCTGGAAGCGCTGCGCCGCCGGGTGACACAGGCGGCGCCCTCGGCCAGCGTCGATGATCACCGCGCCTGGATCGAACGGATGCGATCGATGACCGGCGCCACCGTGATTGCCGGCATCGCAATCCTGGTACTGGTGATCATCGCGACCATCATTTCGGTGTCGTTTGCCACGCGCGGCGCCATGGCGGCGAATCGCCCGATCGTCGAGGTCCTGCACTTCGTGGGCGCCGGCGACCGCTATATCGCCAACCGCTTCCTGCGACATTTTCTCCGGCTCGGTCTGGAGGGCGGGGTGATCGGCGGTGGCATCGCCATGCTCGTTTTCGGGTTCTCCGAATCGATCGCCGGCTGGTTCTCGGGCACCCCGGTCGGCGACCAATTTGCCGCATTATTGGGGACATTTTCGCTGCGTCCCTCCGGCTATCTGGCGCTGGCCGCGCAGGCGGTCTTGATCGCCGCAATCACGGCCTGGGCGTCGCGGCGAACGCTGTTCAAGACGCTCAACGAAATTGATTGACGCGGCGATACCAATGGCCTCCGGACTCCACATCGCCCAAAAAGCTTCTAGACTTGCAAAAAGCACTTCTAGACTTGAACGGGAAAGGATCGCCAGATCGTCATGAACCGGCCGCCCGCCGATAAGCCGATTGCCGCGCCGCGCCGCTGGCTGCGGGCGACGACGGTTGCAGTGCTGGCGATCGCATTCGCCGCCGCCGCGGTCGGCTTCGTGGGTTTTCTTTCGCAATTGCGCGGAGCTGAGACGAAACCCTCGCGCACCGCCGACGGCATTGTCGTGCTCACGGGCGGCTCATCGCGGGTATCCGACGCGATGGAATTGCTGGCCGACGGCTATGGCAAGCGGCTATTGATCTCCGGCGTGCATCCGACCAGCGCCGCGAGCGACATTTCACGTTCCCTGACCGACAATCAGTCGCTCATGAGCTGCTGCGTCGATCTCGACCGCTCCGCGGTCAACACCCGCAGCAATGCGGCGGAGACGCGACGCTGGGCGCGCGAACGCGGCTTCAAGTCGCTGATCGTGGTGACATCGAATTACCATATGCCGCGGGCGATCGTCGAATTGTCGCACGCGATGCCCGACGTCACTCTCATTCCTTTCGCCGTGGTCGGCGACAAATGGCGCGACGAGCCGTGGTGGACCAATGGCGCGACGGTGCGGCTCTTGCTATCGGAGTATGTCAAATACGTCGCAGCCGAGGTGAGGGTGCGTCTTGCCGATGCCGGCCTCGAGATGATGCACGAGGCCTCGGAGCCGATCGTGTCCGCGCCGGGCAGACCGGCGACCGCTCAAGCCAACTGATCGGGTTATCGATGGTCTCTATTTTCCTGCGTTCGCTGATCTACAACGTACTGTTCTATCTGTTGCTGGCGTTCTGGATCATTGTCGCGATCCCGACCTTCCTGATGCCCCGCTCGGCCATCATGACCGTCGCCCGATATTGGGCGCGCAGCAGCATCTGGCTGTTGGGCGTGGTCTGCAACGTCAAGGTGGAGTATCGCGGCGTCGAAAAAATCCCGAAAGGGCCGCTGGTCGTCGCCTCCAAGCATCAGTCGATGTGGGAAACCTTCGCGCTGCTGCAATTCTTCGACGAGCCGCTTTTCATCCTCAAGCGCGAGCTGAAATGGATTCCGCTGTTCGGCTGGTATCTGATCAAGGCGAACATGATCGGCGTCGATAGGAGCGCCGGCGGCCGATCGCTGCTGAGGATGGCGCGTAGCGCCGGCGAGGCAGTGCGGCGCGGCCGTCAGTTGATCATCTTTCCGGAGGGCACGCGAACCCCGGTCGGTTCGCCGCCGCGCTACAAAACCGGCGTCGCCCAGGTTTATGTCGATTGTGGCGTGACCTGCGTGCCGGTGGCGCTCAATTCGGGGCTGTTCTGGCCGCGCCGGACCTTCATGCGCTATCCCGGCACGCTGGTGGTCGAGTTTCTCGATCCACTGCCGCCCGGCTTTTCGCGTCGTGAGTTCATCGCGCGCATCTCGAGCGTGATCGAGGACGCCACCGGCCGGCTGGTCGAGGCGGCCCGTCGCGAGCAGGCGCAGCTGTTCGGCCGCGTACCAGGTTCGGCGTCGGCGAAAGCGTAAGCTCTTGCTGCTCGCGTCCCTGATGAAATACATCAGCGATGCAGCGACCCATCGTCGTGCAGCAGCAGCGCGAGTTGATGCAATTGCGGGTCGCGGAAACCTTGTGCTTCGATCGATTTTACGGTCGAAAGCACGTAATCGCGATTGTTTCCGGAACGGCCGTGTCCCTGCCGGACAAAGCGAAGCTGCTCGGCCGGCGAGAGCCGTCCGGCATATTGCACGTGGCCGCGATCGACCACATAGGCGAGCGCGCTGACCCGCTGGCGGGCTTCGTTTTCGAGCCACACCGAACGCATCACTTCGCGGTAGACGTGGGTGGTCTGCTCGCGGCTGCGCAAATAATCGATCGTTTCCTTGCGCCGCTTTGCCCCGACGCGGAACGCGATGCCGCGGCAGGCGCCGCCGCGGTCGAGGCCAAGCACGAGGCCGGGCTTTTCCGGCGTTCCGCGGTGGTCGAACGAGTAGACGCACAGCGCGCGATGCTCGCCGATCAGCCGCGCGGGAACCTGCTCGACGAATTCGAAGCCCGGCCGCCACATCAGCGACCCGTAACCGAACACCCAAAGGTCATCTGCGGACGGCTCGGTTCGGGGAAGCATTTCGGCTGACATTTTGGGCACGGCTATCAGGACTGGTAAGCGAAACGAAACAAAAATCCGTGTGTTTTGCTACCCCTGGCGCCGCTTACATTTGACAAAATCGTCGGCCAATGGTCGCTCTATGACCGACATGACCCTCGCAACACGCCGCCGCCGCCCGCTTTGGCAGCTCTTTTTGGTGCCTGGCTTGCTCCTGATCGCCGCCGCGGCATGGAGCGCGTTCTGGTTCTTTGCCGCCTCAGAGGCCGAGGTGAAGGCCGTCGCCTGGCGCGCGCAGGAGGCAAAATCGGGGCGCATCTATGATTGTGCGAAGCAGACCGTGGCCGGCTTCCCGTTCCGACTTGAGGTGCGCTGCAACCGCGTCAGCGTCTCGCTGGTCTCGCAAACCGCGGGCCAGGGCGCGGGCGAGCGGCCAATCACGGCCAGGCTCGGCGAAATCCTGGTGGTCGCGCAGGTCTACGATCCGGGATTGCTGATCGCGGAATTCACCGCGCCTGCGACCATCTTCGATTCGCGCGGGGCATCTTCGATGCTGGTGAACTGGAGCAAGGCTCGCTCCAGCGTGGTGGGATTGCCGGGTATTCCGCAGCGCGCCTCCATCGTTTTCGATGACGCGTCGATCGACCGGGTGAATAGTTCGGTGCAGGTGCCGCTGGCGCGCGCCAAACACGTCGAACTGCACGGCCGTCTTGCCGAAGGTTCAACCCCGGATCGTCCGCTGATCGAAACTGTCTTGAGGTTGGAGGCAGGCAGCGTGCAGGAGCTGCACCCGCTGCTCGCGCAACCGTTCGACGCGGACGTGCGGGCGACCCTGAGCGGGCTGAAGGATATCGCGCCAAAACCCTGGCCCGACCGGTTTCGCGAGCTGCAGGCCGCCGGCGGGCATGTCGAGATCGTGCAATCCCGCATCCGGCAGGGCGATCTGATCGCGGTTGCCGCCGGCACGCTCGGGCTTTCCGCGCAAGGGCGCCTCGACGGCGAGCTTCAGATGACGATTGCCGGCATCGAGAAGGTGATCCCGGCGCTCGGCATCGAGAAAATGCTGGATGAGGGCGTGCCGCAGGCAACGCTCGACCGCGTCGCGCCGGGCGTCAAGACACAGGATGTCAGCAATCTGCTTGGCGCGCTCGACCGGGCGATTCCCGGCCTCGGCAAGGCGGTCAAGCAAAACGCCAATGTCGGCGTTGCCGCAGCTATCAACGCGCTCGGCACCGAAGCGGTGCTGGAAGGCAAGAAAGCGCGGGCCTTTCCGTTGCGCTTCGTCGACGGCACGGTGTATCTGGGCCCGCTCAAAGTGGGGCAGGTTCCGCCGTTGTTTTGAGTTATCCGTGTCCCGGACGCGGCGCAGCGCCCCTTGGCGCTGCTCCGCAGAGCCCGGACCTACACTTATTTCATGTGAGGCGATGGACCCCGGATCGGCAGCGCACCGCCATAGCGCGTCGAAGACGCGCGTGAGCTTGTATAAGGGGCTTGGGGAAACCGGAAATCCCGAATTCGGCACCGTCAAGCGCATCGTCCGTGCCTTGGGTCTGACGCTTTCCGCACCCCCAGCGGCGACAGGACGAACGTCCAAGCGGCGCCGGGTAGCCTGAGCCGCGCCGTAGCGCGCCGTGGCACTGCGCGCAGTTGGGAACGGCACGGGTCCAAATCATACGCTCGTCGGCACATTGTCCGAGGCTGCGTCTCATACCAGCGGATGTCGGCAATGACCCATCCGCCGTCATGGCCGGGCTTCGTCCCGGCCATCCACGTCTTTGTAGCACCAGAAAAGCAAGACGTGGATGCCCGCGACAAGCGCGGGCATGACGAGTCATGAGTTCGGGCCGTTGGTCTCAGTCGGCACCAATGAACCTGGCGGCACCGGGCAGTGCGGACTCGATGGCCGCCAGGAAGCTCGGAACCAACGGCCTGAGATCGGCAAGCCGGTTCGTCTTCGCCCGAAGCACGACGACCGCGATCGAGAAGCTATGCAGGTTCTGCTGAAAGGACAGGTTTCGATCCACAGTGACGAACACGTCGAAGTGGTTCCGAGGCAAGCGTCAGTAACGTTCCATTCTTGATCGTCGTCCAACCCATCTGACGAGCGGTCTTGACGTCGTGGCCGACAATGTCGCGCGCGAGGCGCCAATCGACGCATTCGTCGAGAAACACCTTCACGATACGGCTTCGATTACTCGGTCCTTCGCTTCCTCCAGGAAAGCGATGACATGCTCTCGCGACACGGACGGGAACCCCTCGAGAAAATCATCGATCGATTCGCCCGCCTCTAGGTAATCGAGCAGGGTTTGCACGGGAACTCGCGTCCCATGGAACACAGCAGTGCCGCCCATCACATCGGCGCTACGAGAGACAATTGGCTGCTTCATAGCCGCAGATTAAGCCTTAATTGCCTAAACAAGCAACGGTGGGAGTGGTCGGGAGACGTTCGAGAGCCGGCACAGTCGGCCCATTCTGAGGCTTAAGGCGGAGAGACTGCGGCGTTTGGCGCCGATAGCGTATTTCGAAGTGGCGCGCCACGGCCGACGAAGATGGGCAATATTGCTTCGCCGTTGCGCTATGACGCCGCAGCCCTGACACACGCCAGAACCCGAGAGTATGCGACCGCCTGCGATTTAGTTCGCCGTCCACTAGGCAGTTTTCCAGCGTCGTCCCTCGCGCTGGCAGGCCGAAGCCGCGACCGGGAATAAACTGTCGCTGTCACCGTAACTCCTTCTTGTCCGCTTCGCGCGCACGAGCAGCGATAATAAGCACTCCCGCAGTTACCAGCAGTCCGCCGGCCATCTGAAGTAAATTCATTCTCTCATCGAGACCAAGATAGCCCGAAATGACCGTTGCGACAGGCCCGAGCGCACTGATCATCGCGACGCGGCTGGCGCCTAAGCGACGGAGCGCCTCGGCCATCATGAAGAGAGGTATGACAGTGCTAAAGAGCGCCATCGCGCCGGCCAGAATGTATACTCGCTGCGGAAGAATGAGCGCGTCCAGAGGCCTGACTAGAAGAAATTGCGCAATACAGAAGCCGCTGGCTGCGGCTGTCGCGTATGCAGTGAATGGGATCGAACCCAGCCTCCCTACAGTCTCCGCACCCACGACCAGATATACAGAGAAGCTGATCGCGCCCAAAACGATCAGGAATGCTCCCAACCAGATATTCTCGCTTGATTTGTCAAACTGACCGGAAAGTACGAAGGCAACACCAACGTAGGTTATCACCAACGCTCCAACTTCGCGCCGGGAGATCGGCTTCGCAAGAAAGACTGCAGAAATAATCACAACGATGGTCGGATAGATAAACAGAAGCAGACGACCTACTCCGGCCGCCACAAACTGAAGCCCTATCATGTCGAGCAGACTCGAGAGATAGTAGCCAACAAATCCAAGTCCCGTCAGAATCAGGGCATCACGCTTGGTTATCCGCACATAGCCCCGATTAGCCGCGTGATGCCGATACAGCGCCAGCGCGGCGATGAAGAACGGTAGCGAGAACATCATCCTGAGAGCGAGGAGCGTTATCGGGTCGCTCATGTCTTCGTACGCAAGCTTAACGAAAATGGCGCGCAGCGAAAAAGCCACTGCGCCAGCGGTGGCAAGCAAAACACCCACAGTGCTGTAAGTTGACGGAATGTGCCCGGCCTCGGCCTTCTCTGTCATCAATTCCCCCCTCGGTCCGGCGAAGCGTCGCCTGGTAATCGGTTGCATGCCGCGTCGGTGCCACCTACCAAAATGGGCTAACTAGTTTAAGAGGAATCAATATCCTGGTATAAAAGGCACCCACAAACGAGAATGTAATGGAAAAGCAAACGCGAGCACTCGGTAGGTTTTTGCGTGTCTTGCGGGAACGGCAGATCCCTTCAACATATGCCCTTGCCGAGGGGCGAAGACGGAGAACGCCAGGCCTCCGGCGTGAGGAGGTCGCGCAACTCTGCGGATTGAGCACCACCTGGTACACCTGGATCGAACAGGGCCGCGATGTCTCCGTATCGCCAGCGACACTCGACCGGCTCTCGCGGGGGCTGCACCTGTCCAGAGCGGAGCGAAGTTATCTTTTCGAACTGGCTGGTAAGCACAATCCCGAAAAGGGTCTGGACACCACCGATGAAATTCCAGCGGCCGTTCTAGCTTGTGTAGATTCGATTGATGGGCCTGCGTACATTCTTGACCGCCATTGGACCGCGCGCCGTTGGAATGCCGCGGCTGCGCACTTGTTCAGCGGGTGGCTGGATTCCGGCGGCGAATTGAATCTCTTGCGCTTTCTATTTCTGCGTCCCGAGGCTCGGTCGCTTATCTGTGACTGGGATGCACGAGCCCATCGGGTCGTAGCCGAGTTCAGGGCCGCCACAACAAGTTACGTGGACGATCAAGCCCTAGAACGCCTTGTCGAAGATTTGCGCCGGGAGAGCGTCGATTTCGCGCGTTGCTGGGACACGCACGGCGTGCTTGCGCGGGAGGGAGGCTTGCGGACATTCAATCACCCCGTTAAGGGCGCGATGAGCTACCAGCAAATCTCACTGACTCTGGCCGGGTGGCCTGATTTCCGGTTGACTATGCTGCTTGCCTCTGCAGTTTGATTCTCATGTTGGAATTACGGTGCCAGTGCACTCAATTCGCGTCCTGTCACCGCCCATCACCAAAATCATATGCTGCGCAGCCTGCAGAAGCAGCTTGCCGGCTCGGATCGGGACGTCGGCGGCGCACGGCCTCAATAGCGTGCACGGAAGTGGCGCGCCACGGCCGACGAAGATGGGCAATATTGCTTCGCCGTGGCGCTACGAAGATCCATCCGGACTTGCGAATGAGCCCGTGGAATCGGCCGCGGCTTGTCGGAGACACTATGCCGAAAGTGCCAACTCAGGCGGCGACCCGCCTCGTCGGACGCCGGGATGGCGCCTTCTTCGGCGGCGGCAATAGCAGGTCGGCCGGCACGCGAAAGCGGGCGCGCAATCTCTGCACCATCGCCATACTCAGTCCCTTCTTGCCGCGAAGTACTTCACTGACACGACTGGCGGTGCCGAGGATCGGCACCATGTCGGCTCGCGTGAGGCCATGCTGATCCATCAGATGACGGATCAGGTCCGCGATGCCCGGCGGCCGGCGTGGCCATTTGCGTTCCTCATAAGCGGAAATCAGGCGCGCTTGAGCCTCCAGCCGCACAATATCGGTTGGATCATTCGAGTCCCAAAGCCGATCAACGAGCGCACGAGCGCGCGCGAGCTCGGCATCGCTGTCGATCAAGATCATGGTCGCATCCATTACACCGTCTCCGCATCTATCTCGTCATATTCGGCGTGCGTCCCAAAGAATCGGATCGCCAGGACGCTCGCCTGATATTGCACGCGGGCAACCAATCGATAGTCGTTGCCCTTGATGTTGAACACAACCCGACCTGCCTTCAGAATGCTCGCCTTCGGATATGAGGCCTTGACGTCCTCGGGATTGTGCCACTCGGCGCGGGTGACAATGTCCAGCCAGGCATCGTATTGCGATCGTGCTGCTTTGATCCCTCGGTGGCCGGCATGTTTGGCGAAATAGCCTTCGACTACATCCGCGCCAATGATGATCATTCATCTAGCATCGCACAAAATTCCAAAAATTGGAAGAATCAATCCTGCGCAGGGCCGATGGCGGGGCATTTCGGCGAGTGGGATCGGAGAATCTGACCCTCCGGGATAGCCCGGCGTGCGGGAGGCCGCGGCCAATCTCGACCTCAACAAGGTAATCGCGAGCGGCAGGGCGCCCGACGTGCGGCTGATATTACCCGGCCGGTCGCTCAGCGCGGGCGCGGGCATCAGTGAGAGCGTCTCGGCGGAAGCCGAGATCACCGCGCGGCGGCGGCATCGGCCGTGTCGAATGGCGGATCAATGGGGTCACCGCCGGTGTCGACAATCTGCAAGCACCGGCGGCAGGACAGCCTGTGCGGCTGACGCGCAGCCTCGCGCTCGATCCCGGCGCCAACGACATCTCGGTGGTCGCCTACAACAGCGCAAACCTCGTCGCCTCGGTGCCGGCGCATTTGAGCGTCGCCTCGGGCCCGACGGTTGTGGCGGTGCCGATCCCGCAGCAGCCTCCGGGCGCGCTGCCGCCACCCGCGCCCTCGCCAGCGCCGGCCGTCAAGCCGCATTTGTTCGCGCTGGTTGCCGGCGTCAACGCCTACGCCGACAAGCGCATCCAGCTCGCCTACGCGGTGTCGGATGCCAAGGAGGTGGCGCGCGGTTTCAGCGAGGCGGCGGGCGGCCTCTACCAGTCGGTCGACGTCAAGCTGATGACCGATTCCGACGTGACGCGCGAGACGCTCGACGCAGCGTTCAACGAGATCGTCGGAAAGGCGCAGCCTTCCGATGTGTTCGTGCTTTATCTCGCCGGCCACGGCAAGACCGTCGACGGCCGCTACTACTTCATTCCGCAGGACCTGACCGTCGATGGCGAGATGACCGACAAGGCGATCAACGCCGCAGTCAAGGCCAGGGGGATCACCCAGGATCAATTGCAGCGCTGGTTTGCACTCGTTCCGGCGCGACGGAGCGTCATCCTGTTCGACACTTGCGACTCAGGCGCCCTGACGGGCGATGCCGCCGAAACCCAGCAGCTCGAGCGCGGCGCCGCCAACGACCGGCTCTCTGAGGCCACCGGGCGCTCGATCATCACCGCCTCCGCCGGCAGCCAGGAGGCGCTCGAGAATTACCGCGGCCACGGGCTGTTCACCTACGAGATGCTGGATGGCCTCGATCGCGCCGACAGCGACAATAACGGCACGATCGAGGTGACGGAGCTTGCGGCCTATGTCTATGCGCAGGTGACCGAACTGAGCCAGAAGGTGTTCAAACAGCGCCAGGCCCCGCAGATGAAGATCACCGCGAACTATCCCTTGGCGAAGCAGACCCGCATCCTGCGGGACGAGGCGACCCCGGTCGCGGAGGCGAAGCCGGCCTATCAGCTTTCACAGACCGCGCAGTTGCAGATCCAGCCGAGCTATGGCGCCACTGTTGTGCGCAGCCTGTCGGCGAAAACGGCGGTGACGGTGCTCGAGAGCAAGGACGGCTGGTCGCTGGTCGCCGCCGACGGCAAGCCGCTCGGCTATGTCGCCACCCGCGACCTCGCGCCGCTGCGGTGATTTCCAGATGCCACCTAACGTCATTTCGTTGCGCTAAAAAACCTGTCGCTATCTGGAATTACGGTGACAGTTCAGTTAATCATCATCCCAATTCATCGGAGTCGTGAGGGCGGTCTGCGCCGAAAGCCGCCGATTCCCCGAACTGCGCATCCATTTCTCGCTTGACCGTTTGTAGCCCATGGACTACATTTCGGCAACCATGGTCGAGGTGCGCCAGACGAAGGAGTTTTCAGTCTGGCTACGCCGTCTCAAGGATGCCAATGCCGTCGCGCGCATAGTTGCCCGCATTCGTCGCATGGAAGAGGGAAATCCCGGGGACACCAGAAGCGTCGGCAAGGGTGTCATGGAAATGCGGATCGCTTACGGGCCTGGTTACCGCATCTATTATTTGTCCCGCGGGGCGCAGATGGTGATCCTGCTCTGCGGAGGCGACAAGCGCACGCAGCGACAGGATATCGAGCAGGCTCAGATTCTCGCGGAGGCATTGTAATGCGCAAGACCACACGATTTGATGCCGCCGATTATCTCGACAGCGAAGAACGCCAGGTTGCCTATATCACGACAGCGCTCGAAACGGGTGACGCGGACTTTGTGCGCGACGCGCTAGGCATCGTCGCACGTGCGCGCGGCATGGGTGAGATCGCGAAGAATGCCGGCTTGAACCGCGAGAGCTTGTATAAGGCGCTTGGGGAAACCGGAAATCCCGAATTCAGCACCGTCATGCGCATCGTCCGTGCCTTGGGTCTGACGCTTTCCGCACGCCCAGCGGTGACAGGACGAACGTCCAAGCGGCGCCGGGTAGCCTGAGCGGAAGCCGCGGCAAATGCGGAAAGAAAAGAAACGGGGTGTTCACGCGCCACAATGCAGCGCGCGCAAGGATGGGTGGAGCCAACGGGTCGCGCGAATGCGCGCCCGATGATAAACTCCGCGATACCCGTCATTTCCCGGCGCGGCGTTGATGGGTTTCACAAGGGACTCAAGCCATCCAACGGGCTATCTATTGGTGAGAATTTTGTGGTCGTCCCTGCGCACGCAGGGACCCAACCACAGGCGACTGTTTTGCGAAGAACGTCGACCACCGCGTCTCAATTGATAGCACAACGCGGTATGGGTCCCCTGCTTGCGCAGGGACGACGGTGATTTATTAATTTCGCGTTTCAACTGACGTGGGTGATTTGCCCGTCGGGTCGTTTTCGCAGACCCGCCCGCGGCCCCTTGTCCAGCCCCAACGTAAAAAATATTTCTGTTTTTCAGAAATGCAAATCAGATGTATATCTCGCCCCATCCCGTACCCCTCAGGAGGGGCGTTGCGCATCGTCACGACGTTGGGTGCGGGAGGCGGTGGACGCGGCCTGATGTCGGCGACGATCGGCATCCGGGGCGCGGACGGCGAAGTCGTGTGGTCCTGACGCCCCGACGCTGGTGTCAAGTTGGCGGAAGCGATATCCGCTGACGACGGTGGCAAGAAAGCCCGGTCACCGGGGAGCGCGATATAAGCCGTTAAAACCATTGCGTGCGGAACGCCGGGCGAACCGGTGTATCTGTGGTGAATTTGCTCGTGTGTTTGTTTTATTTCACACACGAGGCTGCGGGTGCGGCGGGCACCCGGCGTTCCGTACGCTCTCTTTGGGCGAAGGATACATGGACAACTCGGGCGCAACGCGCCGCGGGGATGCGGGTTTATGTCCGGAAAATTTTCTGTCGTCGTCCCTGCGAAAGCAGGGACCCATACGCCGTGTCGCGTGTTGAAAGATGCTGTCCGACGGCCTTCGCGCAACAATGAAGGCCTGTGGTTATGGGTCCCTGCGTTCGCAGGGACGACGGTGACAGGGACGACAGTGAAGATCGCGTTTCGGCTGTTTGAAATTCGAATCGGCGCGCGGATGCCTACTCCGGCTTCTTCCCAAGCTGCGCGTGCGGGCGGCCGAAGTCGGGCGCGGCCGAATCCTGGCCGATCTCGACAATGCCGCGGCGGATCGCGCGGGTGCGGGTGAAATGCTCGAACAGCGCCTCGCCGTCGCCGCGCCTGATCGCACGGGTGAGCTTGGAAAGATCCTCGTTGAAGGTGCCGAGCATCTCCAGCACCGCGTCCTTGTTGGTCAAGAACACGTCGCGCCACATGATCGGGTCGGATGCGGCGATGCGCGTGAAGTCGCGAAAGCCGCCGGCGGAGAACTTCAGCACCTCGGATTGCGTGACACCTTCAAGCTCATCCGCCGTGCCTACGATTGTATAGGCGATCAGATGCGGCAAATGGCTGGTGATCGCCAGCACCATGTCGTGATGGTCGGGCGTCATGATCTCGACCTTGGCGCCGAGCGCCATCCAGAACGCGCGCAATTTGTCCACCGCGCTGCTCTCGGTGCCTTCGGGTGGCGTCAGGATGCACCAGCGGTTGATGAAAAGCTCGGCGAAGCCGGAATCGGGCCCGGAATGTTCGGTGCCGGCCACCGGGTGCGCCGGCACGAAATGCACGCCGGCAGGTAAATGCGGCGCGATGTCCCGCACCACCGCACCCTTCACCGAGCCGACATCGGACACGATCGCGCCACGCTTGAGATGGCCAGCGATTTCCTGCGCGACTTCGCCGCAGGCGCCGACTGGGATGCAGAGGACGACAAGGTCGGCGTCCTTGACGGCTTCCGCATTGGTCTCGACCACGGAATCGACAATGCCGAGCTCGCTCACGCGGGCGCGGGTCTTGGCCGAGCGCGCCGTGGTGACGATTTCGCCTGCGAGTCGCTGCTCGCGCGCGGCGCGCGCGATCGAACCGCCGATCAGCCCGAAGCCGATCAGCGCGATGCGACCAAAGTGCGGCGCGGCGTTCACTTCGACCCCATGAAGTCGCGCAGACCCTCGACCACCAGGCGATTGGCTTCTTCGGTGCCGATCGTCAAACGTAGCGCGTGCGGCAGGCGATAATTGTTCAGCGCGCGCAGCACGAGTCCACGCCTGGTGAGGAAGGCGTCGGCGTCGGCTGCGGTCTTGCCCTTGTCGAGCGGGAAATGAATCAGCACGAAATTGGCCACGCTCGGCGTCACCTTGAGGCCGAGCCTGGTCAGTTCTTCCGTGAGCCAGTTGCGCCATTTCTCGGTGTGCGTCTTCGATATCTGCTGATGCGCGGTATCCTCGAGCGCCGCCACCGCCGCCAGCATCGCCGGCGTCGAGACGTTGAATGGACCACGGATACGGTTCACCGCATCGACGATGTGGGAGGGAGCGAACATCCAGCCGACCCGCAACGCCGCCAAGCCGTGAATCTTCGAGAAGGTGTGGGTCATCACGGTATTCTCCGTGGTCGCCACCAGCTCAATGCCCATCTCGTAGTCGTTGCGCGACACGTAATCCGCATAGGCGGCATCCAGCACCAGCAGCGCATGCGGCGGCAGCCCGGCGCGCAGCCGCTTGACCTCGTCGAACGGCAAATAGGTTCCGGTCGGATTGTTCGGATTGGCAAGCCATACGAGCTTGGTCCGCGGCGTGACCAGGCCAAGGATCGCATCGACGTCAGCGGTGAAGTCGGTCTCGGGCGCAATCACATTGACGGCGCCGTTGGCCTTGGTCGC
>Ga0116223_10003566_pt1 | contig 13872 bp, 19 predicted proteins | sample Sb_taG_3_FD_90092 | JGI IMG/M metagenome (GOLD analysis project Ga0116223, IMG submission 90092) | Peat soil microbial communities from Weissenstadt, Germany - Sb_50d_a_PC metaG | ecosystem: Environmental > Terrestrial > Soil > Wetlands > Peat | place: Germany: Weissenstadt | collected 2010-09-21 | reverse complement strand
TTTATCAACTTTTCCCGGGATTGGTGGAGTGGTCGATGGTGAAGATGGTGCGAAAGCGGGATTAGGTTATTTCACTTCTTAATTATTTCAACTCATCATTATTTCAACTCGTCCAGCATGGCGGTCATTTCTGATTGCGCATGAGTGTTGCCGGTGCGTCGGGCCGACGAGATTCCGTCGACCAACATCTTCTTGGCTTCATCGGCTCGATTCGCACTTACCAGCGTCTGCGCAGCCATGAAATATCCAGCTGTGTAATCGGGATGCATGGAAAGCAGCTTTGCGAATTCCTCGAGCGCGCGCTCGACTTCGCCGGCTTTTGAGTGCTCCATGGCGAGTCCGTAACGGGCGAAGGCATCGTTCGGGTTCTGGGAAAGAATCTCGTTGAGCATTGCAAGTCTGTCCATAAAAGCAGTTCTCGGATGTCAGTTCTCAGTTCCAAGTATGAGGTTACTACAACGCTAGCATGAACTCTTTCGTACGGAATTGTTCTAACCACTGTTCATTCATTCTTCCCGTGAGTACAATGCCATCATCCTCAACAGGAGTTTCAGCGTGGCTTGTCCGTTCTTCATGCCGACGAACAAACTCGTAGATGGCGGCTGGCTGCATGCGTCGCGGCTACCTTTGGGCGGCGGATGGACCGGACATTGCTCCGCGCCGAGCCATGAAGGCGAGGAGCCAACGGACGAAGAGCTGCGGGAGCTTTGCAATCTGGGCTACGCTGCGAGTTGTCCACGGCTTCCAAAAGAACGCACGTCCGATGCGGTACGATTTTCGATCGCTCGCGACCGCGGCGCGCAGCTCGTGCTTTGGTTCGTCTGCGAGTCTTGTCATCGCCCGGCAGGTTACGGAACGCTGGAATACGATCTTTCGCTCGGCCGGTGGATCTCTTCTCACCCCGACGCGCGCATTCAGAAAATGGCAGAATGTTATTTACAATCATATTTGCTGCGTAGAATCCAGCCCACGCTGGCGGGCACCTCGAGCACACATTTATGATCGATAACGATGACCTTGCGTTGCCGCGGCCCGTGCGGGATTCGCAGTCCGAGATGGCCGAGATTGTTCTGCCCAACGATGCCAATCCGCTCGGCGCCTTGCTCGGTGGACGGCTCATGCACTGGATCGACCTCGCCGGAGCTATGGCCGCACATCGCCATTGCCGGAACTACGTGGTGACCGCCTCGATTGATCACATGGATTTTTTGGTTCCCGTGCACGTCGGGGACCTGGTCATCCTGCGCTCATCGGTGAATCGTGTGTTCCACAGCTCAATGGAGGTTGGGGTCAAAGCCTGGGTGGAAAACTACATTCTCGATGACTGCAAGCACGTGAGTTCGGCCTACCTGACGTTCGTGGCTGTGGACGCGGGCGGACGACGGTTGCAGTGCCCAGCAGTTATCCCGGAAAGCGATGACCAGCGGCGCCGCTACGACGATGCCGGACGGCGTCGAGACATCCGCCGGGCTGAACTGGAACGCCGTCGTAGCAATGTGCGCTAGCGGAGTTTCCCTGCCTGTGTGACGGGCGTCACAGTGGCAGCTTGTCAATTTCCGGTATTTTTTACCTACCGATGAGAGTTCTCCATGGATAGCGCTCTGCTGGTTCACCGCCTGCACTTTGCTTTCACCGTCACATTTCACTACTTGTTTCCCCAACTCACCATGGGACTTGCGCCATTGATTGTTGTTCTCAAGACTCTGGCGTTGCGCCGTAATGATGAAAGGTACAATCAGGCGGCTCGGTTTTGGGTGCGCATTTTCGGGATCAACTTCGTGATTGGTGTGGTGACCGGCATTCCCATGGAATTCCAGTTCGGCACGAATTGGTCGCATTTCTCGCGCTTTGCCGGCGGCGTAATCGGGCAAACGCTGGCCATGGAAGGCATGTTTGCGTTCTTTCTGGAGTCGGCCTTCCTGGGGCTTTTTCTGTATGGAGAAAAGAGGTTGAGCCCGCGGGCGCACTGGTGGTCAGCGGTTGCGGTATGTTTCGGCTCGTGGCTTTCCGGATATTTCATCATCGCCACCGATGCCTGGATGCAGAATCCCGTGGGCTACGAACGAGCAGCGGATGGCTCGGTACAGCTCAGTAGTTTCTGGGAGTTGGTGTTGAACCCGTGGGCCTGGTGGCAGTACGCACATAACATGAGCGGCGCCGCGATCACGGGCGCTTTTGTGATGGCTTCGGTGGGCGCATTCTATCTGCTGTCCGGGAAGCACAAAGAGCACGGACAAATTTTCGTGCGCACAGGTGTTCTGGCAGGTTGTATCTTCAGCATCCTGCAGCTCTTCCCTACGGGGGATGGCCAGGGGCGAATGGTGGCGCAGAATCAGCCCGTCACTTTGGCGGCGATGGAAGCATTATTTACCAGCCAGCCCGGAGCGCCGTTAGTGATCATTGGCCAGCCGGATGTCCCGGGACGAAAGATTGACAACCCGCTGCTGGTTCCCAAAGCACTCAGTTTCCTGACCTACCGGCGCTGGCAGGCGCGGGTGGAGGGTTTGGATTCTTTTCCCGAGAAGCTGTGGCCGCAGAATATCCCGCTGTTATATTTCAGCTACCACATCATGGTCGGGCTAGGCACGATCTTTATCGCGATTATGGTTGTCTCCGTATTTCTGTTGTGGCGCGGAAAATTGTTCAATGCGCGCTGGATGCTGTGGATTCTGCTGCTCAGCCTGCCATTTCCCTACATCGCCAACACTGCCGGATGGATGACTGCAGAATTGGGCCGCCAACCCTGGCTGGTCTACGGCTTGATGCTCACCGCGGATGGATATTCCAAAACAGTGTCAGCCGGCAACGGCATGTTCACCCTGCTGGGATTCATGGGCATCTACACGATTCTTGGAATTCTGTTCCTGTTCCTGGTTCATCGCGAGATTGAGCACGGGCCGGCCGCGGAACCGGCCCCGGTGCATTAGAGGAAGTCGCATTAGAGGCTTATGGAAACACTCTGGTTCATGGTTGTGGCAGTAATGGTGACCGCTTATGTGGTGCTCGATGGCTTCGATCTCGGCGCCGGGGTGATTTATCTTTTCATAGCCAGGAATAGCTCGGAACGTCGCATGATCCTGCGGGCCATCGGGCCTGTCTGGGACGGAAACGAAGTCTGGCTGCTCGCTGCCGGCGGCACACTCTACTTTGCCTTTCCGCAACTCTATGCCTCCAGCTTCAGCGGCTTTTACCTTCCCCTGATGATGGTTCTTTGGCTGCTGATGCTGCGCGGCATCAGCATTGAGTTTCGGGCACACGTCGAGGATCCCGTATGGCAGAGCTTCTTCGACGTTATTTTCTTTGCCGCCAGTGCTCTCCTGGCTATCTTCCTCGGCGCGGCGTTGGGCAACGTGATCCGCGGAGTTCCGCTCGGGCCGGACGGGTATTTCTTTGAGCCACTGTGGACTGATTTCCGCGTCAGCGCGCATCCCGGCATTTTGGACTGGTACACCGTGATGGCGGGCGTGATCGCTTTGGCGACCCTGACGACACACGGCGCGCTTTACGTTGTAACCAAAACGGAAGCTGAGCTGAGCCTTCGCGCCCGCAAAGTGGCCTTGATCATGTGGCCGATCCAGGCGGTTCTGACTGTTGTCAGCCTGATTGCGACATACTCCATAAAGCCCCAGGTGATGGATAATTACCGGCAGCATCCCATCGGCGCGCTGATACCGTTGGCCGTGCTCGTAAGTCTCGCGGTACTGCTTTGGGCCACATTGCGACATAAGGAGAAGCCCGCATTTGTGGCTTCGAGTTTCTACATTGCCAGCATGCTGGTCGGCGCCGCTTACGCCCTGTATCCGGTGGTGCTGCCGGCCAGTACGGATTCCAGCTATAGCCTCACGATTTACAACTCCGCTGCTGGACATCACGGCCTGGTCGTGGGTATTACCTGGTGGAGCCTCGGCTTTGTGCTGGCACTCGCATACTTCGTGTTCATCTTCCGCATGTTCCGCGGCAAAGTGCGGCTTGAGGGCGGAGGGTACTGAGTGACGCACCGATGCCGGGATCGTCTAAACTAGTTCCTGTCCATGGGATCTCGGCTTAAGAACAGAATTGCCATCGTCACCGGCGCGGGCAGCGGCATTGGCCGCGCCTGTGCTCTTGCTCTGGCTCGCGAGGGCGCAAAAGTTGCCCTCGTGGGGCGACGCAAAGCGCTGCTCGAAGAGACGGCCCGTGAAATCGGTGATCTGGCTTTTATCCTTTCGGCCGACGTTTCCAAGAAAGACGAAGTAAACCGCGTCGTCGAGCAAACCGTGGCACACTTCGGCGGCCTCAACGTTCTGCTGAACAATGCCGGAGTCCTTCACATTGGAACCGCCGAGCAGATCACGGAAGAACAGTGGGACGAAACCTTCAATGTGAATGTTCGCGGACTTTGGTTGCTGTCCCGGGCAGTCCTGCCTGCGATGCGTAACGCTGGAGGCGGTTCCATCATCAACATGGCCTCGGTTCTCGGAATCAACGGAGCGCGTAACCGGGCTGCGTATGCGCCCTCGAAAGGCGCGGTGGTTCTGCTGACCAAGTGCATGGCCATCGATCACGGACACGAACACATCCGTGTGAATGCAATCTGCCCGTCGTTTATCGAGACGGATCTCACTGCCGCGGTGATCAGCAAAGCTCCTGACCCGAAAGCGGTTCGGGCGGAACGAGTTGCCGTGCACCCTATGGGACGTCTTGGCCAACCGGGAGATATTACCGGACTCGCTGTTTACCTCGCCAGCGATGAGTCTTCATGGGTGACGGGCTCCGCGTTCCCGGTGGATGGGGGGTACCTGGCAGTGTGAAGCGGGCAGTGTGAGGCGGGGACGACCCCGCTCTGGAAACTTTCCTGACTCCACAGTAGTCTAATTAGAAGGGATGGTGTCGTTTTTCGCATATTCCGCCTGCATGAAGCTTTCTAAGCTGATTCCCGCCGTGTTCGTTGTCGTCTCGCTGGCCGGAGTCGGGTGGGCAAGAGAGACTGCTTCCTCCTCAATTCCCAAACAATTCGGGGGTTGGCAAATGTCCGGTTCATCGCGGACCAGCGACGACCCCGCGATCGCCGATCCGGTGAACGCCGCGGTTCTGAAAGAATACGGATTCACCGCCTTCGAATCTGCCACCTACACCCGCGACGACGGTCGCAAGCTCAGCTTGAAAGCGGCCCATTTCGCGGATGCCAGCGGCGCGTACGGAGCCTACACCTACTACAAGACTAAGGCGATGCTGATCGAGAAGATCGGGGACGGGGCCGCATCGTTGAACGAGCGCGTATTGTTTTATCGCGGCAACATCCTGGTGGACGCGATATTTCAAAAACTGTCAGCAATGTCTGCCGCCGAGTTGCGGGAGCTGGCGGACGGCTTGCCCCTGCCCCCAGGCAACACCCGCAACCTGCCAGGATTGCCCGCCTACCTGCCAAGTCAATCCTACGTAAAGAACAGCGCCAAGTACGTGGTCGGACCTGCGGCGCTGGAGCATGTCGCTGCTCCGCTTCCGTCCGAACTGGTGGACTTCAACGCCGGCGCGGAAGTGGTGGTTGGGAACTACAACAGTTCGGGCGGTGAAGCTACGTTGCTGTTGATTTCGTATCCGACGCCGCAGATTGCAGCCGATCATCTTCGGCGCATCGATGCTGCGCGCGCACATAATCCGCAATCCAGCAGCGGCGCGCCGTCGGCGAATGCGAATGCCATGCTTCAGAATCCGATCTTTGACAAGCGTACCGGCCCAATTGTGGCAGTGGTGGCTGGTCCGATTTCGCAAACTGAAGCCGGGTCGTTGCTGGCTTCGGTGAACTACGACGCCAATGTCACCTGGAACGAGAACACGTATTTCACCAAGCGCGACAACCTGGCAAACCTTTTGGTGAACGTGATTATTCTTTGCTTCATCATTATTGGCTTCGCGCTGGTCGCCGGAGTTGCCTTTGGGGGCATTCGTATCCTCGCAAAACGGCTGTTTCCGGAGCGAGGATTTGAGCAGGCCCAGAACCGGGAATTCATCTCGCTGCACCTCTCGGAAACCTCTCCTGAGCCAGTGAATGATGCTGTAAACTCATCAATCAAGGCAGTTTAGGGCCGTCAGACGGCGTGATTGTCTCACAATGAGGAACCCACAGGGCGTGTTAACCTATTTTCTAACTTATTGAAAATAAAGCTATTTATTTCGTAGAAATTTCTTGACACCCCCCTTTTTCGGCTCATAAGATTTCGCCAGAAAGTTTTGACGGTTTTAATCTCCGTTAGAACTATTCTCCCTTGAAAGAAAAGGCTGCCCAAGTTGCCGGGTAGCCTTTTCATTTTCTGAAAGTGGAGCTGCGGGCCAGGTACAAAGACCGCTTGCGGCGCTCGGACCCTTCGCATCATTTACGTGTTTTGTGGGAACGACCTTGCGCTATAGTTCGTATCTCAAGCAGGGTCGACTTGCGATTGCGCCGGGGAGGAAGTTATGTTCTGTGATCGATGCGGGGTTGGGTTAGAGGCAGATCAGCGTTTTTGCAGCCGGTGCGGAAAAGAAATCGCGGGACTGATGGTGGGATATCCGCAGCGCAACCGGGTGCGGGAGCACGTTCGCCTTCTCGGAATTTTCTGGCTGGCGTTGTCGGCGCTCGACGGCTTGCTCGGCGTCGCCTCATATATCGTGTCCAATACTGTTTTCAACTTGGGGATACATCCAACCAGACCAGCTTTCGTGCATCCGTTTCTGAGCTTCATAGCCACCCTCATGGTCGTCAAAGCTTTCGCAGGATTTGTCGCGGGCTGGGGTTTGTTGCAACGCGAACCATGGGCGCGCACGGTCGCTGTAGTGCTCGCATTTCCTTCGCTCTTCTTCAACGTCCCGTTCGGCACTGCGCTTGGCATCTACACTCTGTGGGTTCTGCTGCCAGCCGAGTCGGATGAGGAGTACGAGAGAGAAGTGCAAAGCATAAGCGCGGCGTGAGCGCGGGAATTGCTCGCGTGGGGACGTGCGCCTCGCCCGTCCGGGTGGAGCAAAAGCTCCGCAGCGCATCCAAGGGTGCATGAAACGCTCGAGGGCACACGTCAGATTACTCCCGCTCTTTACGCTGACTCCGCCGGCATTTAGAATCGAACCAGGCCGACGTAGCTCAGTTGGTAGAGCAGCCGATTCGTAATCGGCAGGTCACCAGTTCAACTCTGGTCGTCGGCTCCATCCTAACCTCTTAGAAAAAATCAGTTTACGGATTCCGGCATTGTCACCGATGTAGCGGCGGAAGTAGAGCATACGCACATCGACAATGAGCGCATACGGGCTATTGAGAAATTCGGCGATGCAAGTTGCCGACATGCCGATTACGGCGTAGGCGAAGAAGCTCAACACAAGGTACTTCAGCGAGCGCAACGGGATGTCAGCCCAGCGTGGCAAGTGAAAGCTTCGACCAAAGATTGAGCGGCAAACGATGACTTTTGTCACGGTGTGTGGAAAAGACCTGCCTGGAGGCAAACACACGCTCTTCCGTCACCACCCTCCGATACAATAGCCATCGTGCCTGAGCCTACTTCTACCGTTGAAAAGACCCTCGCCAAAGTCCCAATCTTCTCTGGGCTGACGGAAAGTGAATTGAGCTTTCTCGCCCAACGCACTGTGCCGCGCACTTATTCAGCGGGTCAGAGCGTGTTTGGCGAGGGCGAGCCTTGTTCTGGGCTCTATGTCGTCGAGTCGGGGCATGTGCGAATCTTTAAGAGTTCGGCCCACGGACGCGAACAAGTACTCAGCATTGATGGTCCAGGCAGTTCCATCGCCGAACTCCCCGTCTTCGATGGCGGGAGCTATCCCGCGTCCGTAACGGCGATCGACGAGGCCAAGCTGCTGTTTGTCAGTAAGCAGGATTTTCAGGCCTTGTGTTTGGCCCATCCTCAGGTAGCACTGAAGGTCTTGCGGGTGGTGGGTGCGCGCTTGCGCCGACTGGTTGGCATCATCGAAGAACTCTCGTTCACCACTGTGCGTCACAGGCTGGCCTCGTTTCTGTTGCGTCTCGCGCACAAGGAAGGCAAACGTTCCGCCGCAGGCGTGGAAATCACGTTGCCGGCCAGCAATCAGGAATTAGCGTCACATATTGGCACGGTCCGCGAGCTCGTTTCCCGCAATCTCTCTCGCCTCCAGGCGGAGGGGATGCTCCAGATCGACGGGCGGACAGTGACGATCTCCAATCTGAAAGCGTTGGAAGCTGAAACCCATTCACCGGAATAAAGCTGGATCTCCTGGCGCACTCGTCTTCCTGCTGATTCCTCCGATTCTGACTCGTCTCATCCAGGTTTGTGCTTCGTGACAAAAGTCATCGGCAGGCGTCCTTCATTCCGCTAGCGTCAGAACATCAAGTGCGGCCTACAAGCATCGAGCTGGGCCGTAAGGAGAACGCTATGAACATGACCGCCGAAAAAACCGTCCGTGAATTAGCGCTGGAGAATACTACGGCCACGAGAGTCTTTGAAAAGCTAGGCATTGACTACTGCTGCGGAGGCAACAAGTCGCTGGAAGAAGCCTGCCGCACGTCGAATCTATTGATCGATCAGGTAATCGACTCTTTGGAAATGGCCGAGCAGGCGGAACACGCTGCGCAGAAAGACCGAAACTGGCAAACTGAGCCCCTTGCGGATTTGGTCGTGCACATCAAGAACACGCACCATAAATACACGCGTGAAGAAATGGCTCGCCTCGTTCCTCTTCTAGATAAAGTTTGCTCCGTCCACGGGAAGAACCATCCCGAACTGCAACAGGTCCGGGCCAGCTTCCAGGGCCTGGTTCAGGAGCTGACGACACACATGATGAAGGAAGAGCGGGTTCTGTTTCCCTACATCGTGAGGATGGAGGAGGCCGTCATCCAAAAGGAACCAGTTCTGCCACCACCGTTTGGCAGCGTGCAAAATCCTGTGTCCATGATGGAACGCGAACACGACTCCGCTGGGAACGCACTACGTTCCATGCGCGAAGTCAGCCGTGGTTATACGGCTCCAAGTGAGGCGTGTATCAGCTACCAGACGTTGTACAAGGCGCTGGCTGATTTTGAAGCCGATCTTCACCAGCATATTCATTTGGAGAACAACATCCTGTTCCCTCGTGCGATAGCAATGGAAAATGCGCACTGAACCGCATTCCTCGACTGCTCCAAGTCGGCTAGTCGAAGCATAATTCTTTGTTTCGAGCGTTTCGATGTCTTCAGATGCACCATACCTGACGGCCTCCCCCGCCGTGATTCAGTATGGTGGTCTGTTCGGGGTAATGGTCTCGAAGCCCGTTTCTGGATAGTGCGCGTAGACCACAACCCATCCAGAATGGACGGCGGCACGGTCTTAGAACTCTAATTCGGCAATCAATTTCAAGAGTCGAAGAAGTGTTGTGCGTTCTTGCGGAGTCATTTCTTTTCGGAGCTTATCGTCAGCAGCTATCCTCGCATTGATCAGGCGTTTCCTGTATTTGTGGCCTTTGGGCGTCAACGTAACGTGAATTGCTCTGCCCGATTTTGCTTTTCTCTCCGACACAAGCCCTTCCTGAACCATTGATTTGATGGCTCGGTGCACGACAGTTCGGTCGATACCGAGAAGTGTGGCGATTTGATTCTGATTGAGCGTGGCACCGCCCCGGAGTGTGGACAGGATGAAGCCACGAGTCGCAGAGCACCGAGTTTTTCGTTCGAGTCTCTTCCCCACGGAAAAATAGGCTGCAGCAACATGGGCAAGAACTGAGTCCCTTAAGATGTCTTGAGGAATATCCTTCTTTGGAACGATGATCTTTGGATCGATGATCATAGGACGGTTACCGTGGCATCGAGAGGTCGCCGCCACTGAGGTGGTTCCGCATAAGCAGGCGATTTCTTCCCGATCGCAATCACCATCACAATTTCATGATACCGGGTTGACAGTCCGAGAAATCTGGAGAGTCTGCGGCCATCGAATCCTTCCATGGGACACGTGTTGAGTCCCAGCGCTTCAGCGGCAATCATCAGATTCTCACAGGCCAACGATGTACTCTTCGTCGCCCACTTTAACAAGTCCTGTCGAAACACTGGTGGCATTCCCATCGTCGTCCACAAATTCACCAGTCGAAAAATCGCCCACTTGAGCGCGCCAAAAATGCCGAACGGTCCTGGCATGAACAGGATCTGGCCGATCTTCGCCGTCCGCTCGTGGTCTCGAATTTTGGCGTGGCTGAAGCCGCTCCTGCGCATCCACTCCAACTGGGCTTGCGAGGTCGCTGCCAGCGACCCGATGTCGGCCACCGCAACTACCAGCGCGGACGCCGTTGCCGCCGGCATCTGCCCCATGCAGAGTTTCGCCGCAGTTGCCTTTCTGGGCGACGATTCCACCCAAAAGAACCGGTACGGTTGCGAATTGAAACTGGAGGGAGCATGGCGGGCTGCATCGAGGATTTGTTCACGCAGTACTTGTGGGATTTCGACCGCCTCAAAAGCTTTAACTGCTCGCCTGTGGAAGAGCGCTTCAAGGATCTCGTTCATGGGGTACCTCCTCTATGTTGCTATTACAACATAAACATGTTGCAAACGCAACATATAAAATGCAACGCCGGGTGCTACGTTCCGCGATCCGTTGAATAAGCGGAGGTGCCTCGCGCCACTTACTCCTGCGTTTCGCTGTACCCCCAACTCGCCGTAATTGCGCCAATCGATGTTTCGCGATCGACTGGAATGTTGTGCGTCAATACTTGTCTCAACCTTCCTGGCTGAACTACTGTGGGAGCTTTCCTTGGCCGCGTATCAGGCGTGGTCCACTGCAAACTCGACGCGGTTGCGTCCTTTACGCTTCGCGGAGTACAGAGCGGAGTCTGCGCGGGTGATTAGATCGTTGAGGCCAAGCGAGGCCGTCCCACGGAAGCCGGCAATTCCGAAGCTGGCGGTGGTACCGAAGGTGGATCCGGCAACGCTGCACGTCTGACTCTCGAACTGCTTGCGGATGCGCTCGACGGCGATGGTCACGTTCTCTTTTTCTTCCACGTGGGTGATGACCATGAGGAATTCTTCCCCTCCCAGGCGACCACATATATTTGATCGACGGGTGTTGACCTTGAGAATCTCGGCGAAGCTCTTCAGAACGATGTCCCCGGCATCATGTCCGTAGGTGTCATTGATCTTTTTGAAGAAGTCCAGGTCTGCCATAACCACCCAAACCGGGAAACTATGCCTTGCGGCCGCACTCAGTTGCCGGCTTGCCCACACGTCGATCGCACGGCGGTTTGGCAGGCCCGTCAGAGCGTCGGTCAATGCCAACTCTTCCAACAAACGATTCTTTGCCTGGACCTGGCGATGGAGTTCGACGATCCTGCGGCCCACTCCAACACGTGCCAGCAGTTCGCCGGGATGAAAGGGTTTTGTCAGATAGTCATCGGCGCCGGCGGCCAGACCTTCAATCACTTCTGCTTTGTCGGTGTTGCTGGTAAGCAGGATGACATAGGCATAGGACTCTTCGAAATTTTGGCGTATGCGTCGGCAGAGTTCAACTCCGCTGATGTCGGGCATCGTCCAGTCGGTGATGACCAAGGCAGGCCGGTGCTCGGCAAAAAAATCGAGTGCCTGTTGGCCGTTCTGTGCAAACAGAACCGCGTATTGCTCTTGCGAAAGTGACTGTTCCACGAGTTTGCGGTACAGCGGCGAATCATCTGCTACAAGAACCTTCAGTTCCGTTGAAGAAGAATCATCCATATCTTGACCTCATCGCCGCTCGCGATGTTTTATGGTCCGCAAACTCGAACCCATGGCGAAAGGCATTGTTCCGCACGACGGCTCGCTGGTCCACAGGACCGAGCTGGCGATTGAGATGCAAGTCTACAATTTCTCCGCCCGGCAATTCCACGGGCAATATGGCAGACATTCCCGACTCGCTCTTTTCTTCGATTGACATCGGAAGCTTGGGAATAATTCGCGACGAGGCTGCGGACTTGGAGCCGCTGATTCCGCAGATCTTTGCCTCTCCCTGAATCGTCTTCGCAGGATGCAACCATCCGCGCTAACGCGCTGCGCTCCGAAGTAAAAAGCCTTCGGCTGCAATATAAGAATGAGGTTCTTCGATCGCTCACCATCTCAGCGGGTGTAGCCGCGTTTCCGGAGCACGGCTCGACCTCCGACGAGTTGCTCAAAATCGCAGACCAATGTCTCTATGAATCAAAGTCCCGTCGTCGGGATATTGTGACCATAAACGGACGCTCAGGTGCGTACGGATTAGGGCAGCTGCGCGCTCTTCGGCGCAGCAACATGCTGACCTCTACTTTAACGTCGATTGACGGGCAATCAAATCGACACTTTCCTGATTTTTCCCGGAACGCGCGTCCGCATTGTCTCTGAAGGCTTCCTGCGATAACGCACCCCCGATTATGACAAGCAGCAGAGGCCAGAACGTCAGCAGCGTGTGCTGAAAAAAGCCTTCCAGGAACCGCTGATGGTCGGAGGCATAGGCCTGCAACACTCGGAAGGCCGCCAGGATAACCGTTGGCGGTATCCCGAGAGTTTTGCCCGGAGTACCGAAGAGGTGGCTCAGTTGGCTTGCGGCTCGATCCAGATTCTCATGGAGAACCAAGATCCCCAATCCGATGAGGGCTGTTCCAACGACCGATCTACCGCGTCCGAAGAATGTGTGTTGCATCGCCATACCGTCCTCTTGAGGTCGCTTCTTGCCTCTATACATAGATCGAACGAGGGACCACGAGATCGACATGGTTCGAGTTTTTTTTCACCAGCTCGATGCGACCGGGAATAAAAACCACTGGTGCGAGTTATCAACTGAAAGCGCTGCAAAGCAGGGATGGCAAATCGCGGACAAGAAGCACGATCTTATCGATCAGAAGTTGCAGGATCTCAACAACGACGGCATCGATCGTGCCGCCCGTCACCGCTTCTTCTCAGTTGGAAACGCAGGCATTGCATGCCTCTCCGTTCGCTCGAAGGAGTTGAGGAGGAGGTAAACTTCTATCCAGGGCGCTTATGGCGGATGCCGTTGAAAATTTGATTCTCGATCTGTTGGAATGGGTAGGCCGGAAGGAACGCAGCTATCACGAAACGATGGATGCCTGGCGCACCTCATGCCCGAAACTTCCGGTTTGGGAGGATGCGAATGATCGCGGCTTGGTCCAGATGGCCTCCGCGAATGGTAATCTGCTGGTTCGCGCAACGCCAGCCGGTCTCGCCCTCCTGAAGGAAAATAGACCGCATTCTGTCGAGCACGGCTGCCCGAACGACAAGGACTCCAACTCGGCCAGCGCTCCTGTTCACGACTGTTTCTTAGACCGACCGTCCTCTTTGAGACCAAAGGAAAGATTTTCGTTGAACGCCGCTTGATCTCGTTTTATAATTATTCTCATCCAATAATCATGCGCCTCACCCATGAACAGTTCCGTGAGCTGGCTGCGAAGCACGGCTTGGCGGTCACGCATCAACGTCAGGTGGTCTATGAGGCCGTCATCGCTTCCCACGGGCACTATTCCCCGGAAGACATTTACGCCACGGTCCGGCGAAGCATTCCATCCATCTCACTCGCCACCGTCTACAACAACCTGCGGCTCTTCATCGAGTGTGGGATGCTGCGCGAGGTTAGTCCTCATGCCGCCACCGTGCGCGTGGACGGCAATCTCGAACCTCATCACCACCTGGTCTGCTCCCGCTGCAAGTCGGTGCAGGACATCGAAGGAGAGTTCATCGATTTCAAACGACTATCCCGGCAACTGCCACAAGGCTTTGATCTGACGCAGCCGTTGATCGAGGTCTTTGGCCTCTGTCGCCGCTGCAGTACTAAAAAGTAGTTTGTTTACGCAGTATCAAGTCAAGATTCGAAGGAGGAAATCATATGGAAAATACACTCGCAACTTCATCGGGGAGTGTTGTCCCCGAAACGAAAGAAAAAAGCACCTTAACCGAATCGAAGT
>Ga0116223_10003564_pt1 | contig 13874 bp, 12 predicted proteins | sample Sb_taG_3_FD_90092 | JGI IMG/M metagenome (GOLD analysis project Ga0116223, IMG submission 90092) | Peat soil microbial communities from Weissenstadt, Germany - Sb_50d_a_PC metaG | ecosystem: Environmental > Terrestrial > Soil > Wetlands > Peat | place: Germany: Weissenstadt | collected 2010-09-21 | reverse complement strand
ATGGCGCTATCACGTCAACCTTTCAAGGTGAATGCTGCCCATGCCCGAATTACCCGAAGTCGAGACCGTTCGCCGCGGCCTGCAGCCGGCCATGGAGGGGGCGAGGATTATGAAGGCGGAAGCCCGGCGCAAAGACCTGCGATTTCCGTTCCAAAAGGACTTTGTCAGGCGTCTCGAAGGCCAGACCGTGACCGGGCTCGGCCGCCGCGCCAAATATCTGATGGCCGATCTTGGTTCCGGCGACGTGCTGTTGATGCATCTGGGCATGTCCGGATCGTTCCGCGTCCTTAAGGACGACGACAAGAAGACGCCCGGCCAATTTCACCATCCGCGCGGCGAGTATCGTGCCCATGACCACGTCGTGTTCCACATGTCGTCGGGCGCGACGATTGTCTTCAACGATCCGCGCCGGTTCGGTTACATGAAGGTCATCGCCCGCAAGGCGCTCGAAGACGAACCGTTGCTGCGGGGACTCGGCCCCGAACCGCTCGGCAATGAATTCGATGCCGACATGCTGGCGCGCTCTTGCGCCAACAAGAAAACCAGTCTGAAGGCGGCACTGCTCGACCAGCGCGTGGTCGCGGGGCTCGGCAACATCTACGTCTGCGAGGCGCTGTTCCGCGCGCATCTATCGCCGCGACGACTGGCCGCAACGCTCTCTACCAAGGCCGGACAACGCAAGGGCGTTGCCGGGGGCGAGCCGACCGATCACGCCAGGCGGCTGGTCGAGGCGATTCACGCGGTGCTCAACCAGGCCATCAAGGCCGGTGGCTCCTCGCTCAGGGATCACCGCCAGACGTCAGGCGAGCTCGGCTATTTCCAGCATTCGTTCCAGGTCTATGATCGCGAAGGCGAGAAATGCCAAACCGCGGGTTGCCGCGGGATCGTGCGACGGTTCACCCAGAACGGACGCTCGACCTTCTGGTGCCCGAAATGTCAGAAGTGACTCGGTTGGTGCTAAATTCTCTTAACGTCTTTGCGAGGAGCGTCGCGACGAAGCAATCCATTACGCCGAGATGGATTGCTTCGCTTCGCTCGCAATGACGCCCTAGGTAAGCCGTGACGGTAGCGCTTTCACTTCCTGACGCAGATCACGCGAACCACGGACGCCTTGGCATCCGACGATCCGCCGTCCGTATTCACGCCATTGGCTTTGAGGAATTCGCGCACTGAATCCGCTGACACCAGCACGGATTGCGCCGGCGGCGTGGTGGCGGCGGGCCCTGCGACCATCGCGGGCTTCAACAATGCAATGCCGGCAAACTTGCCGTCGCCACCGAGTGCCGCGGCGCCGGAAAAGCCAAGTGCCGGCGCCGGCGACAGCGCAAAATCGCCGCTACCGCCGATTTGCGCGACCTGCGCCTTGATGCTGCTCACGCCGATTCCGCCGCCCTGGCTTTGCGGATCGGAAATGCCGGTCAATTCGACGCTCGCCCTGGCGGCGTTATCGGCGGTGAGGCTGAGCGGCCTCAATCCGCGCGCACCGTAGATGCGAAGCAGCGCCAGGTCGTGATCCTTGTCCTCGGCGACGCGATCGGCATTGCCGAAGCCTGCGATCGCGATCGCGAGACATCCGTCGGTTATCTGGCGGTCGGTGACGATCGCGCCGTCCTCGGCAACGACGACGCCGGTGCCATATTCGACGGTCCTGCGTGGCGGTGGGCCGGCATTCGCCGGGAATGGATTGAACGCGCTCGACATCGCGATTACCACCGGCTCGACGGTATTCTCGGTGGCTTGATCGTAAAGGATGGCGAGGATGCGCACTTCATCGCCCTTGAAGGTGCCGCGCAGATAGAATTTCTTCAAGCCCTGCAAACCCGACAGCACGAAGAAATCCGGCTTGACCACGGTGTAGTCGATGTTGCGTCCGGCGGGCTCTTTTTTCTCTCGCTCGGCGAGCTTCGCCGTGGTCGGATTGGCATCCTTGCGCCGGGTCAACTGGACCTGGATGGTTCCGGTGGATGAACTCCATTTGGTGCCGTTGGCATCGGAGGTTTGCTGCGGCACCAGCTTGGTGGGGATGCCAAGCTGCACGCCGGTGCCGGCATCGGTGACGATCTTCCAGCCGGCATTGTCCCGCCGCCGTCTCGCCGTCTCGGCGAGCACACTGCGCTCCTTCGGATTGAGCACCCCGGTTGGCTTGCCGCCTCCGGCTTTCTGATACTCCTTGATCGCCTCCACCATGCGTTCACTGACGTCGCCGGATATCGCGCCATTATACTGGCCTACCCAGGCAAGATCGGACTGAATCGCCAGACGTTCGGCCTGCGCCATCGCGTTGGCGGTATCGGCGGGGGTTTGCAGGCCGGGCCGGGCGGGAACGGTCGCGACCTGCTTGGGCCTGGCGCCGGCAGTGGATGGCGGCGTCAGCTGAGCCTGGGCGGAAACGGTCGTGGCCACGAATATCAATGTTGCCGTCAGCATCGATCTCATGACAAGTCTCAGGTCCATTGACGTAGGCTCAATTAAGCACATCTGCTTGGTCGGCAACAACTGGCGGAGGGTTCAGCAATGAAGGCAAGACCAAGGGATATGTCTTTAAAATGCTGAGTCCCGACGAGCTCGAACGCTACGCCCGCCATATCGTGCTGCGCGAGGTCGGCGGCCCCGGCCAAGCCGCATTGAAGGAGGCTTCGGTGCTGGTGATCGGCGCGGGCGGGCTTGGAGCGCCGGCGCTGATGTATCTCGCCGCCGCGGGCGTCGGGACCCTCGGCGTGGTCGATGACGACGTGGTGTCGTTGTCCAATCTGCAGCGCCAGATCATTCACGCCACGCCCGACATCGGCCGGCGCAAGGTCGACAGCGCGGCGGAGCGCATCGCCGGCCTCAACCCCCATGTCAGATTTGCGGCGCACGCGACCCGGCTGAATGCCGCCAATGCGATGGCGCTGATCGGCGGCTACGATCTCGTGCTGGACGGCTCGGATAATTTCGAAACCCGCTACCTCGTTTCGGATGCGTGTTTTCTGGCGGAAAAACCCCTGATCACGGCGGCGCTCGGCATGTTCGACGGCTCGCTGACCACGATACGGGCGCATGAGAAGGATGCCGAAGGCCGATTCAACCCGACCTACCGCTGCTTGTTTCCCGAACCGCCGCCGCCGGGCACGGTGCCTCCTTGCGCGGAGGCAGGCGTCATGGGCGCGCTCGCCGGCGTGCTGGGATCGATGATGGCGCTGGAAGCGATCCGCGAAATCGTGGGCTTCGGCGAAGGCCTGGTCGGACGGCTGCTGATGGTGGATGCTCGCGCGATGCGGTTCGAGACCCTGCGCTATGCGCGCGATCCCCTAAATCCGCTCAACGGCGATGCGCTTGTGATCACGGATTTGAGCGGGCATCGGTGACGACTAGGCGTGCCCCGGACGCAGCATAAGCGCGTTTACGCGCGTCTTTGACGCGCTATGGCGGTGCGCCGCTGATCCGGGGTCCATCTTGTTTGACGACGAATGGGGCCCGGCTCTGCGGTGCAGCGTGAAGAACGCCGCGCCGCGTCCGGGACACGTCAACTCCCGACGCGCCTAAAGCATGCTCGGCAGCACACGATCCGGCGGCTTGTGATTGTCGAGGAAGGTGCGGATGTTGATGATCACCTTCTCGCCCATCTCGACACGGCCCTCGATGGTTGCCGAGCCCATATGCGGCAAGAGCGTCACCTTGCCGGCCTTGGCCAGCCGCACCAGTTTCGGACTGACCGCGGGTTCGTGCTCGAACACGTCGAGGCCGGCGCCGGCGATCTCGCCGGTTTCGATCAGCTTGGTCAGCGTTTCCTCGTCGATCACCTCGCCGCGCGCGGTGTTGACGATATAGGCGTCCTTGCGGATCAGTTTCAGTCTCCGCGCCGACAACAGATGGAACGTCGCCGGCGTATGCGGACAGTTGACCGAGATGATGTCCATCCGCGCCAGCATCTGGTCGAGGCTCTCCCAATAGGTCGCGCCGAGTTCTTCCGCGATCTGCGGTGCGACGGGTCGGCGGTTGTGGTAGTGGATCTGCAGGCCGAAGGCATGAGCCCGGCGCGCCACCGCCTGGCCGATGCGGCCCATGCCGATGATGCCGAGCCGTTTTCCCCCGATTCGGTGACCGAGCATCCAGGTCGGCGACCAGCCCGGCCAGTTCTTGCCTTCGGTGAGAATCGAAGCGCCCTCGATCAGCCGTCGCGGCACCGCGAGGATCAACGCCATGGTCATGTCGGCGGTGTCCTCGGTCAAGACCTTCGGCGTATTGGTCACGGTGATGCCGCGGGCGTGCGCCGCGACGACATCGATGTTGTCGACGCCGTTGCCGAAATTCGCGATCAGCTTGACCCGGCAGTCGGGCTGCTTGAGCAGGTCTTCGGTGATCTCGTCGGTGACGGTCGGTACTAGGATATCGGCGGTGCGGACGGCGTCGGCGATTTGTTCCCGCGTCAGCGGCGTATCGTCGAGATTGAGCCGCGCGTCGAACAGCTCGCGCATGCGGGTCTCGGTCGAGTCCGGCAGCTTGCGCGTGACGACAACAAGAGGCTTTTTCTTAACCGACATTTCCTGCTCTCATGAGGTTGTTCAGGCCTCATTAACCCGGGTGTTCGACACTTCCGCAGCCGCGTGGTCCGGGCGTTTCCGTGGGTTCCCCGACATATCTCCGCTGGTTTCCGGCGGGGCTTTCGGGTTGTTTTTGGCTTTCCGTCCTCTCTAGCAGAAGGCCGGGCCAAGACAAGAACCTCCGGGAGGAACCGGAATTCACAAGCCGAGGGCAATCGGGCGGCACAGGGGCTTTTAGGGGGCGGCGGGCGCAGGTGTTTCAGCTCGACGAAGTTTTGAGCTGATATCTCGGCAGGAGACGAGTTGATGGGGTTGGGACGTTTTTGTTCTGTGGTGGCGCTTGCGGGTTGCCTGCTCGGTGCGTCGGCCATCGCAACATCTTCGGCAAAGGAAGCGGCTTCCACCACCAGCGGTTTGCCAGTGCCGCGCTACGTCAGCCTCAAATCCGATCACGTGAACGTCCGCGCTGGCCCTACCAAGGACAACGACGTCGCCTGGGTATTTACGCGCTCGGGTCTGCCGGTTGAGATCACCGCCGAGTTCGAGAACTGGCGCCGGGTGCGCGATTCCGAAGGCGCCGAAGGCTGGGTCTATCACTCGCTGCTGTCGGGCCGCCGCACGGCCGTGATCACCATGAAGAGCAAGGATGACCTTGCGGCACTCTATGAGAGTGCCGATCCGACCAGCGCTGTCACCGCCCGCCTTCAGGCCGGCGTTGTCGCCCAGGTCAAGCATTGCGGGTCCGGCTGGTGCCACGTCGCCGGCAATGGCTTCGACGGCTGGATCGAGCAGCCGCGGCTATGGGGCGTCTACGCCGACGAGAAAGTGGATTGATCTCGTATTGGAAAGCATCCCCAAGTCGTCCCCGCGAACGCGGGGACCCATACGCCGCAGCGTATCGGTTAGGCAATCTGGTTGACGCCTTCCTTAAACAATTAGCACTGGTGGTTATGGGTCCCCGCGTTCGCGGGGACGACAGGCGGAAAGAAACTCAGCGCTTCTTGCGCAGCCGCACGACCATGTCGACGCGGGCGATCTCATAGCCTTCGGGTACCTCGGGCATCTTCTGCAACACCAGATGCGGGTCCGGAATGTCGACCAGCTCGTGGTTGTTCTCGAGGTAGAAGTGGTGATGCGCCGACACGTTGGTGTCAAAATAGGTCTTGGTGCCGTCGACGCTGACCTGGCGCAACAGACCGGCGTCGGTGAGCTGGTTGAGCGTATTGTAGACGGTCGCGAGCGACACCGGCACCTTCGCCAGCGTCGCTTCCTCGTAGAGCATCTCCGCGGTGAGATGGCGCGCGCCCTTGCCAAACAGCAGCCAGCCAAGCGCCATGCGTTGACGGGTTGGACGCAAGCCCGCGGCCTGCAACATTTCGTTGACGTCGTGCCACGGACAGCCGGTCAAAGCTGGTTGGCGCCCACCATGATGGGGCTCGGAACCGGCGGGTTCTTCGCTAAAAACTGAACCGTTGTCGCTCATTTCCACTTCGGACACTGAAAGGCACCGCATTACTATCATCGCGTTATATAAGAAGGAATTTCGTTAGATGCAAGTTTTTCGCAACTAGAATGGGCTGACGGTTAAGCGCCACCGCAAGGGGAAGCGGCTATTTGCCCCTGGTGCTTTGCCACCCGCAGGGCCTGTGATAGAGACGCCCGAACTTGGGCTAACGCAAGTTCGGCAAAGGCAAGCGTCGGCTGCCGCGGGCGGTCCTGACCTGCGGTGTCAGCGCCAATCTGCAATATTGGCGCGCTTTCCGCCCAAAACGGGTCCATTTCGCGCGAAAAACGCTTCCTCGGGATTTATGAAGAAGGCTGGAACCATGCTGGATCGGCGCGCCGGTTACGAATACGAGGACTTGCTGGCATGTGCCCGGGGCGAGTTGTTCGGCCCCGGTAACGCACAATTGCCTCTGCCTCCGATGTTGATGTTCGACCGCATCAGCGAGATTTCCGAAACCGGCGGGGAATATGGCAAGGGCTTGGTCCGGGCCGAACTCGACGTGAAGCCGGACCTCTGGTTTTTCGGCTGCCATTTCAAGAACGACCCGGTGATGCCCGGCTGTCTCGGCCTGGATGCGATGTGGCAGATGGTCGGCTTCTTCCTGGGCTGGACCGGTGGCGTGGGCCGCGGCCGGGCGCTGGGACTCGGCGAGCTGAAATTGGCCGGGCAGGTGCTGCCGAACGTGCGCAAGGTTGTGTACAACATCGACATCAAACGCGTAATGCGCATGAAGCTCTGGTTAGGCATTGCTGACGGCTGGCTTTCCATGGATGGCGAGATTATCTATCGCGCGAAGGACCTGAAGGTCGGGCTGTTCAGGCAGGAAGCCCCATTGCAGCCGGGAATATGAGATGCGTGCTCCCGCCCGCGAGGTGGCTTTCGGTTTGACCACGGGCATTATAAGAGAACACAACGACAAGGCGAGGCGGTCATGAGGCGGGTTGTCATCACGGGGATGGGCATCGTCTCGTCCATCGGAAACAACACCCAGGAAGTGCTTGCGAGCCTCCATGAGGCAAAGTCCGGAATCACGCGCGCGGACAAATATGCCGAGCTCGGTTTCCGCTCGCAGGTGCAGGGCGCGCCCACCCTCGATCCGGCCGGCGTCATCGACCGGCGCGCGATGCGGTTTCTCGGCGAGGGTGCTGCCTGGAATCATGTCGCGATGGAGCAGGCGATCCAGGATTCCGGTCTTGAGCCTTCCGAAGTGTCCAACGTCCGCACCGGCATCATTATGGGTTCCGGCGGCCCTTCGGCGCGGACCATCGTGGAAGCTGCCGATATCACCCGTACCAAGGGCCCCAAACGGGTCGGCCCGTTTGCGGTGCCTAAAGCGATGTCGTCTACCGCTTCGGCGACGCTCGCCACCTGGTTCAAGATCAAGGGCGTGAACTATTCGATCTCATCGGCCTGCGCGACCTCGAACCATTGCATCGGCAACGCCTACGAGACCATCCAGATCGGCAAGCAGGATGTGATTTTCGCCGGCGGTTGCGAGGAGCTCGACTGGACCTTGTCGGTGTTGTTCGACGCGATGGGCGCGATGTCGTCGAAATATAACGATACGCCTGCCACTGCTTCCCGGCCCTATGACGTCACCCGCGACGGGTTTGTCATTGCCGGCGGCGCGGGTGTGGTGGTGCTGGAGGAGCTTGAGCACGCGAAAGCGCGCGGTGCCCGCATCTACGCCGAGGTCGTCGGTTACGGCGCCACCTCGGACGGATACGACATGGTCGCGCCCTCCGGTGAAGGTGCCGAGCGCTGCATGCGGATGGCGCTCTCCACCGTCAACAGCAAGATCGACTACATCAACCCGCACGCCACCTCGACGCCGGCGGGCGATCCGCCGGAAATCGAAGCGATCCGCAAGGTATTCGGGACCGGTGAAAAGTGCCCGCCGATTTCCGCGACCAAGGCGCTGACCGGCCATTCGCTCGGCGCCACGGGCGTGCAGGAAGCGATCTATTCGCTTCTGATGATGAACAACGGTTTCATCTGCGAGAGCGCCAACATCAGCGAACTTGATCCCGTCTTCGCCGACATGCCGATCGTGCGCAAACGCATCGATAACGCCAGGCTCGGAACCGTGCTTTCGAATTCCTTTGGCTTCGGCGGCACCAACGCGACGCTGGTGTTCAAGCGGCTGGATGCGTAGTGTCGTCATGCCCCGCGAAAGCGGGGCATCCAGTACGCCGCGGCCTTTCAAATCGATCGCTAGCGCATCTGGAATATTGGATCACCCGCCGAAGCCTGTCGTCGGGCTCGCCAAAGGCGAGACCCGTTGGCGGGCGATGACACCGGAATGAGGGGAGCGCCACGTACGATGAACGATCTGATGAAAGGCAAACGCGGGCTGATAATGGGCATCGCCAACGATCATTCGATCGCTTGGGGCATTGCCAGAACGGTCGCCGCGCAGGGCGCCGAACTCGCCTTCACCTATCAGGGCGATGCGCTGGCCAAACGCATCAAGCCGCTGGCGGAGCAGCTAGGGGTCGATACCGTGCTGCCTTGCGACGTCGAGGACATCGCAAGCGTCGATGCGGTATTCGCCGCGCTGCGCGCCAAATGGGGGCATCTCGATTTTCTGGTTCACGCCATCGGCGCTTCCGATAAGAATGAGCTGAGGGGCCCCTACGCCGACACCACGCGAGAGAATTTCTCCCGGACCATGGTGATTTCGTGCTTCTCGTTCACCGAACTCGCCAAGCGCGCGGCGGAGCTGATGCCTGAATCGGGCGGCGCGATGATCACGCTGACGTTCGGCGGTTCGACGCGCGTGATGCCGAACTACAACGTCATGGGCGTCGCCAAGGCCGCGCTGGAAGCCTCGGTGCGATACCTCGCCGCCGATTTCGGTCCGCGCGGCATTCGCGTGAATGCGATCTCGGCAGGTCCGGTGCGCACGCTTGCCGGTTCCGGCATCGGCGACGCGCGCGCGATGTTCGCCTTTCAGCAGAAGCACTCGCCGCTCGGCCGCGGCGTCACGCTCGAGGAACTCGGCGGCTCGGCGCTCTACTTGCTGTCGTCTTTGTCCGGCGGCGTCACCGGCGAGACGCATTTCGTCGATTCCGGCTACAATGTCATTTCGATGCCGCGGCCGGAAAACCTGAAGGATACGGCGGAGTAGAGCACGATCCGGACCTGAAGGGCTGCGTAGCGCAAACGGTTTTCCCTCGGGACAAACGCGAAGCGTTCGCCCGGAGATCATGCTCAAACCAAGGGATCTACCCCGCCGCAAGCGCGCTCGCGCGCTGGAAGGCCGGCCGCGCCGCGCAAGCGTCGATGTAGCGGTCGAATGAGGCGCGCGCGGGGACCATCTTGAAAAGCCTGACCGCGAAATTCAGCCCCGATCCGATCACGATATCGGCGGCCGAGAAAGTTTTGCCGAGTATCCACGGTCCCTTTGTCAGCGCGGCATCCAGCACGTCAAACACCCGTTGCTTGTCGCCCCAGCCGGCGGCCACCGGATTCATCTCGATCTTGGTGGCGGCCTGCACCATCGCAGGCTCGATGCAGCCGGGTCCGAAGAACAACCAGTACAGATATTTCGCGCGTAAGGGATCTCCCGGCGGCGGCGCAAGTTTTGCTTGCGGATAACGCTCGGCAACGTAGGCACAGATCGCGGCGGACTCGGCGAGAGTGGCTTCGCCGTCCTGCAGCGCCGGCACCTTGCCCATCGGATTGATGGCAAGATATTCCGGCGCTTTCTGTGCTCCCTTGGAGATATCGATCAGCACGCGCTCATAGGGTTGCCCGGTCTCTTCCATCAGCCAAAGGGCGGAAAATGCCCGCGACCGCGGCGACCAATAGAGTTTCATCATGGCGTCGTTCCTTCCACCGGTAATATTTCACAGTAAAGCCGGTTACCGGCTCGACCTGTTCTTTTCAAAGAGGAAGCCCCCGCGATCTTATCGCGAGGGCTTCTTCGACTTCAATCATCGATCGGCGGATAATCGCCGTGCGATCAGGCGAGATCAAAGCGGTCGAGGTTCATCACCTTGCTCCACGCCGCCACGAAATCCCTGGCAAACTTCTCCTTTGAGTCCGCGCACGCATAGACTTCCGCCAGCGCCCGGAGCTGGGAGTGCGAACCGAAGATCAGGTCGACACGCTTGCCGGTCCACTTGACTTCGTTCGTCTTGCTGTCACGCCCCTCGTACACGCCTTCGGAGCCGGAGGCGGGCTGCCATTGCGTGCTCATGTCGAGCAGGTTGACGAAGAAGTCGTTGGTCAGCGTCTCCGGCTTCTTGGTGAAGACGCCATGCTTGGACTGGCCGGCATTGGCGCCCAGGACGCGCAGGCCACCGACGAGGACCGTCATCTCGGGCGCCGTCAGCGTCAGCAATTGCGCCCGATCCACCAACAGCTCCTCGGCCGATGAGCGTTGGGTGCCGTGGAGATAGTTGCGGAACCCGTCAGCGGCCGGTTCGAGCGGTGCAAAGGAATCGGCGTCGGTTTGCTCTTGCGACGCGTCCATGCGACCGGGCGTGAAGGCAACCTTCACGTCGTGCCCGGCGTCCTTGGCGGCCTTCTCGATCGCAGCACAACCGCCAAGCACGATCAGGTCGGCAAGCGAGACTTTCTTGCCGCCAGACTGTGAAGCGTTGAACTCTTTCTGGATCGATTCGAGTTTCGAAAGCACGGTTGCCAACTGAGCCGGCTGGTTGACGTTCCAGTTCTTTTGCGGCGCGAGCCGAATCCGCGCGCCGTTCGCGCCACCGCGCTTGTCGGAGCCGCGGAAGGTCGATGCCGACGCCCAGGCCGTCGAGACCAACTGGGACACAGACAGTCCAGACGCGAGGATTTTCGCTTTCAGCGCCGCAATGTCCTGCTCGGCGATCAGCGGATGATTTACCGCTGGGATCGGGTCCTGCCACGGCAGTAGCTCCTTCGGAACGAGCGGGCCGAGGTAACGCGCGATCGGGCCCATGTCGCGATGCGTCAGCTTGAACCAGGCGCGGGCAAACGCGTCCGCGAACTGATCCGGATGTTGGTAGAAGCGCCTCGAAATCTTTTCGTAAGCCGGATCGAACCGCAGCGAGAGGTCCGTGGTGAGCATGGTCGGCACGTGCCGCTTCGACGGATCGTAAGCGTCCGGAATCGTGGCAGCGCCGCCCTTCGCCTTCCATTGCTGGGCACCCGCCGGACTCTTCGTCAGCTCCCATTCGTGATTGAAGAGGTTCTCGAAGAAGTGGTTGCTCCATTTCGTCGGCGTCTGAGACCAGGTGACCTCCGGGCCACCGGTGATCGCGTCACCACCTTTGCCCGTGCCAAATTTGCTCTTCCAGCCCAAGCCCTGCTGCTCGATGCCGGCGGCTTCCGGCTCCGGGCCCACCAGTGTCGCATCGCCAGCGCCGTGGGCTTTGCCGAAGGTGTGACCGCCGGCAATCAGCGCGACCGTTTCTTCGTCGTTCATCGCCATGCGCGCGAAGGTTTCGCGAATATCCTTCGCTGCCGCGAGGGGATCCGGCTTGCCGTTCGGCCCTTCCGGATTCACGTAGATCAGACCCATTTGCACGGCGCCGAGAGGATTTTGAAGATCACGCTCACCGGAGTAGCGCTCATCCGCCAGCCACTTGCCTTCGGGGCCCCAGTAGATGGACTCGTCGGGCTCCCAGACCTCCGCGCGTCCGCCGCCAAATCCGAAGGTCTTGAAGCCCATCGACTCGAGAGCGACGTTACCCGCAAGGATCATGAGGTCGGCCCAGGAGATTTTCCGGCCGTATTTCTGCTTGATCGGCCAAAGCAGCCGGCGCGCCTTGTCGAGGTTGGCATTGTCCGGCCAGCTATTGAGGGGCGCGAAGCGCTGCTGGCCAGCGCCGCCGCCGCCGCGGCCGTCGCCGATGCGGTACGTGCCGGCGAGATGCCACGCCATCCGAATGAACAGCCCTCCGTAATGGCCAAAGTCGGCCGGCCACCAATCCTGCGAGTCCGTCATCAGGGCATGAAGGTCCTTGATCACGGCATTGAGGTCGAGGCTCTTGAATTCCTTGGCGTAGTTGAACGCCTCGCCCATCGGATCGGACAGCGTGGAGTGCTGGTGGAGAACCTGAAGGTTCACCTGGTCCGGCCACCAGTCACGGTTGGTGCGCGCGCGGGTCCCGGTGAACGGGCACTTGTCCGCGCTGTTGTCAGTTTTTGCGTCCATGTTTCTCTCCGATCATGTTCTGCGATTTTCCTAGAGTTGTTCCGTATGGAACTATATGACTTCCGGGAGCTGTTGCCGACGAGATCCCGGTTGCCAATCAGAGGCGCATTGATCGGGAACAACGCCCGATCTCGGGTGCCTCTGCTCAAATCCGCAAATTCAACCTTGGAAGAAAATTGACATCAGGTCCAGTCGAATTGTCTTTGACACCTGATCAGTTTATCTGATGGTGATGATCACCCTTCGACAGCTTCAGTATCTTCTGGCGCTCGCCAAGCACAGCCATTTTGGCCGCGCCGCCGAGGCCTGCGCCGTGACCCAGCCGGCGCTCTCGATGCAGATCCGCGACCTCGAGCGCAAATTGGGGGTCGCCGTGGTCGAGCGGCGGCCGGGCGAAGTCACCCTGACCGATGTCGGCCGCGAGATCGCCCGCCGCGGCGAAGACGTGCTTGCGGCCTCCCGCGATCTGGTCGATTTCGCCCGCCATCGGAGCGGGTTGCTGACCGGGCGGCTCACGCTTGGAATGATTCCGTCGCTGGCGCCCTATCTGCTGCCGCGAATTCTTCCCGTGCTGCAATCTCGCTTCCCGGAACTGCGTCTGGAATTGCGCGAAACCCAGACCAGGCAACTTGTCGAGGATATCAGGAACGGTGCGCTGGATACGGCGATGCTCGCATTGCCGGTGAGCGCGCCCGACATCGATGCGATTGAATTGTTCGATGATCTGTTTCTGCTGGCGGTGCCGTCAAGCGATCCGCGCGCGGAAACCAAGCGGGTTGCCGTCGACGATATCGACTTGGCCCGGTTGATCTTGCTCGAGGAAGGTCACTGCCTGCGCGATCAGGCCCTGGCATTTTGCGCTACCGCTGCGAGAAACCGCGCCGGCGACCCCGCGGGCACGGCGTTCGGCGCCAGCAGTCTTGCGACCGTGATGCAGATGGTCGCCAACGGCTACGGCATCACGCTGATCCCGCAAATCGCGGCCGACGTCGAGCGGCGCGACAACCGAGTGAAACTCCTGCGGCTGGAAAATCCGCAACCCGGCCGCTCGATCGGACTGGTGTTCCGCCGCACCTCGCCACGCAAGGCCGATTTTGCGGCGCTGGGTGAGGTGGTGAGGCAGAGTCTTGAACTGCCGCCGATCAACACGGCGAGCAGGAAGCAGACCTCCGGCAATGGCAAACGGCCAAACAAAAAGGGCGGCTGAAAAGCCGCCCTTCGTTGCGATCCGTTGCGAAAATTTACTCGCCGGCGGCTTCGCGCGCCGGAGCCTCGGTCTTCTGCCTGGCTTCGAGGTCCTCGCCGGTGACCTGGTCGACGGCCTTCATCGACAAACGCGTCTTGCCGCGATCGTCGAAGCCGAGCAGCTTGACCTTGACCTTGTCGCCTTCCTTGACGACGTCGGAGGTCTTCTGCACGCGGTTGGCGGCGAGCTGGCTGATATGAACCAGTCCGTCCTTGGCGCCGAAGAAGTTCACGAACGCGCCGAACTCCATCACCTTGACCACGGTGCCGTCGTAGATCTGGCCGACTTCCGGATCGGAGGCGATCGACTTGATCCACTTGATCGCGGCCTTGATCGATTCGCCGTCGCTGGAAGCGACCTTCACGGTGCCGTCGTCCTCGATATTGACCTTGGCGCCGGTCTTCTCGACGATCTCGCGGATCACCTTGCCGCCGGTGCCGATCACTT
>Ga0116223_10003563_pt1 | contig 13878 bp, 6 predicted proteins | sample Sb_taG_3_FD_90092 | JGI IMG/M metagenome (GOLD analysis project Ga0116223, IMG submission 90092) | Peat soil microbial communities from Weissenstadt, Germany - Sb_50d_a_PC metaG | ecosystem: Environmental > Terrestrial > Soil > Wetlands > Peat | place: Germany: Weissenstadt | collected 2010-09-21 | reverse complement strand
TGCGCTGGTTGGGCGAGACCTCCGATGGCTCCATCTGGGCGATCACCAAGCCCGGCGGACTCACCCGCCTCGATCCGGCCAGCGGCAGCCTCCACTCCATCGCTTCGGCGGACGGCCTGGCGTGCGATGCCTCGAACCGCGGGCTGGTCGATGGCCGCGGCCGGTTGTGGGTGGCGACGTCCTGCGGGATCTTCCGCAACGACCGGCCCGCGGCTTCCAATAGCTTCGTCCGCATCGATCAGCCCGAGTCGCTGCAACAGGGGGCGTGGTCCGTCGCGGAGGATCCGCAGGGGACCGTGTGGATCAGCAACGTGGCCGGATTGTGGCAATTGCGGAATGGCGCGTGGCTTCACTACTCGAAACAGGATGGCCTGCTCAGCGACAACCCGTACATCCCAGTTCTGGCCGCTGACGGCGCGGTCTGGCTGCGCCACCGGTTGGATGCCGGAGTGGAGCGGGTACAGTTTTCAGACGGCCGCATCGTGCGCTCGGAGGCTATCGTGGCCGGTGATCCCAAGTCGGTCGAGGTGACAGCCTTCCACGGATTCGACGCTTTCGGGAACTTCTGGCGCGGCGGCGCCAACGGAGTGGCCGTATTGCGCGGACATTCTTCCCCGCTTCACCCAGGCGATTGGACGCGCATGTCCACCGAAGACGGGCTGATCTGGAACGACTGCGACGGTGAGGCGTTCTGGGCCGATCCCGACGGCAGCGTCTGGATCGGAACCAGCGGCGGGCTGGCGCATTACACGCCGGGGAGCAGCGGACCCACAGCCGCGGAGCCGGTGATCACCGGGTTGGAGATCAGCCAGCGGCCTCGGCTGGTGCGGGCCGAGTTCTCGTCGCTCCACTACAAAAGCGAGCAATTGACGCGATTTGCCTACCGCCTGGACGATGGATTGTGGGTTGACACCGCGGAGCGGACCGTCTCCATCGCGGGGCTCGGCCCGGGCCGCCACCGGCTGGAGGTCCGGGCGCGGGTTCGGGACGACCCGTTCTCCACGAAAACGGCGGCCGTGGATTTCCGCGTCGATCCGCTGTGGTGGGAAACCTGGTGGCTGCGCTCCATGGCGCTCCTGGCGGCTGCTGCCGGCGTGTCGGGCGCCGTATGGCTCAGGCAACGGCTGCTGCAGTATAGGAACCGCGAGCTGGAGCGCGCCGTGCGCCAAAGGACCGCTGAGCTGGAAGCCGAACGCTCCAAGGTGTTGGAAGAAAAGAAGCGGGCGGACGACGCGAACCAGGCGAAAGGCCGCTTCCTGGCGCACATGAGCCACGAAATCCGAACCCCCTTGAACGGCGTCATCGGATTGAGCGGCTTGTTGGAAGAGATTTCCGATCCCGTGGAGGCATTGGCCACGGTGCGCGTGATTCGCTCCTCCGCCCACACGCTTCTGCGGGTGATCAGCGATATTCTCGATTTCTCCAAAATCGAAGCCGGGAAACTGGATCTGGAAATCGCCCCGTTTGACCTCCGGCGCTGCCTGGAGGAGAGCGTCGAACTGTTTCGCGCGACGGCCGGCGAGAAGGGTCTGCAGCTCGGCTGCAATTTCGCGCCGGACCTGCCGGTGTGGGTCGCCGGCGACGGGACTCGATTGCGACAGGTGATCCTTAACCTGGTGTCGAATGCCCTGAAATTCACCGCTTCCGGCGCGATTACGCTCTCCGCCTCCGTGGAACGGCACGACCCGGCCTCCGACGTCATCGAAATCGAGGTTCAAGACACCGGCATCGGGATTGCCCCGGACCAGTTGCCCAGGCTGTTCTCGCCGTTCGGCCAGGCCGATGCCTCCATCAGCCGGCGCTTCGGAGGGACCGGCCTGGGCCTGGCCATTTCCAGGATGCTGGTCGAACTCATGGAAGGCACGATCCGGGTCGAATCGCAGCCCGGCGAGGGCGCACGGTTCCACTTCAATGTCAGGCTGGCCCACGCGGAAGCGCCCGCCCCGGCCCACCTTCCCGCGATTCCCGAGGCGGACGCGCGCCCCCTGAGCGTGCTGGTGGCCGAGGACAACATAGTGAATCAGAAGGTCATCTTGAAGCTTCTGGAGAAACTCGGAATCCAGGCGGACTTGGCCGCGGACGGATCTCAGGCGATCGAGGCGGTGCTGCGGAATCCGTACGACCTGGTGCTTATGGACGTGCAGATGCCCGAGGTGGACGGCCTGGACGCCACGCGGGAGATCCGCCGCCTTCCCCAGGATCGCCAGCCGATGATCGTCGGACTGACGGCGCACGCCTCTGCGGAGTACCGCGATATGTGCCTGGCTGCGGGCATGAACGGGTATCTGACGAAGCCGCTCGAACGGGAGAAACTGTTGGACATTCTAGCCGGGTTGCGGAAGGCGAGGCCGCCAATCGTGTCCGTGCTGGCTGGCTACTGACTCCCAAGCCATTTGCCTGGGTGGTTGCTCGTGGCCTCCACCGGACGCACCAGCCAGGCGATTTAGACGCGCTTCGCCTCGCGGCGGAGTCCCTCGGCAATCCACATCCGAAGTTGCGTCTGGTAGCCAACCGACTTCGCCGCTGCGATCTGTTCGGGGGCCAGGCGAAGCCAGATCGGAGACTTTGCACGGGTGTGGCGTTCACGAATCTTCTTCGCCAGTGCGGGGAACGGTTTGGCCTGAGGGGCCTCGGGCAATTGATCCCACACACCTGCCGCCGAGTGGTTCTCGAAATAGGCCGCTGCCTCTTGGTCGGACTTAAACCGCGGTAGCGGCGACTTTGCCGGAGAAACGAAATAGCCGCCGTTCACCTCGATGTCCCGGGCTGTGATCACCCTCACCAAGCCTCTGGACAAGCGCCATTAAAAGCCGGAAATGAGCACAGAACCATCGTACCTGGTTGTATATACGAAACGCTACAGAGCCAACGTGCACATTCCACTTGGCCCCCCCCGCCCACCGCGGCACCACGGTTAATGAACTCCTGACTCCCATCCGCGTAACCGCAGTCGCGCGCTGTTACAATAAAGGTGCTCCGCCGCGTCCGCTCCCGATCCCAGGTCCCCAATATGCAACGGCTGTGGCTGATTCTCCCTTTGATCTCCGTCCTGGACGCGGCCGGCTACCAGGGCCTGCCCATCCGTTTCGAGCCTTCGAATGGCGGTTATGCCGCTCGCACCGCGAGTGGCGCTTACTACCTGACCTCTTCCGGCAACCTCCGCCTGTCTCCGCAACTCGAAATGCGGCTGGTGGGCCGCTTACGCTCGCGCGGCGCTGAGCCGTCGGAGCGTCTTCCCGGCTACAGCAACGACCTCCGTGGCGACGATCCCGCGCGATGGCGCACCGGTATCCCGCAGTACGGCCGAATCCGATACGCCCAGGTCTATGGCGGTATCGACCTGGTGTTCCACGGAGATGGGCCCCGACTGGAATATGACTTCGAAGTGGCTCCCGGCGCATCACCCGATCGGATCGCGATCGAGTTTCACGGCGCCCAAAGCGTCAGCCTGGGTCCTGGCGATGACTTGCTGGTTCACGCAGACGGCGGAGATTTTCGTTTCCGCCCGCCGCGCATTCTGCAGGGAGGAATCCGGGTTCGCGGCGGCTATCGCCTGCTGGGGGGAAAGCGCGTGGGTTTCCGCGTGGGCTGGTACGACGGCTCCCGACCGCTGCTCATCGACCCGGTACTGGGCTTTACCGCGCTGTTCGGCAGCCAGGGCAGCGATCCCATTCAAGGTCTGGCGCTGGATTCCGCCGGCAACCTCTATGTAGCCGGAACCACGCTCTCGGACATCCCGCTGGTGAATCCCGAGAACCCCACACCGGCGACGGGCAACTGTTCCCCGTACCCCACCAAAGTCTTTTTCCGATGCCAGGACGTCTTCGTCGCCAAGCTCGACCCTACCGGCACGAAGCTGCTGTACTCCACCTACCTCGGTGGCGCCGCGAGCAACTTCGCCGCTGGGATTGCCGTGGATGCGGCCGGCAACGCTTACGTGACGGGCACGACCAAAGTGCCGAACATGATTCCCCCGCCCGGTGGGCAGGCATGGGTGATCAAGCTGAACCCCAACGGCTCCGCCCTGCTGTACAACCGCACCATCGGAGGCACAACCGCGGCCAATGCGATTGCCGTCGATTCATCCGGCAACGCGTACGTGGCCGGTACCAGCCTGGCGCTCGATTTTCCAGCCGTCAATGCCCTCCAGGCAACACCGCCGGTGAAGTCGCTGCTGGTGACCAACGATGGCGGCGCCACGTGGAGCCCGCTCAACAACAACTTGAGGGCGCTGGCGGTAAACTCCCTGGCCATCGATCCCACCCGGCCGGCCACGCTGTACGCGGCAACCTCCTCGGGTCTTCACAAATCGCTGAATGGCGGCACAAGCTGGACGCAGCTCTTCACGGCGGCCCAGAGCGCTTCTCAGGTGGTCCTCGATCCGAAGACCCCCTCGACGCAGTATGTGCTGTACACCGACTCCGCCAACAATGGTCAGATCGCGAAGAGCGTGGATTCCGGCGCTACCTGGCAAGTCCTCACCGGCGCGCTGCCACCGCCCAGTTTTCCAGCGCCGGGCAGACAATTCGGAGGTCTGGCGCTCGATCCCGCGCAAACGTCCACCGTGTGGCTGACCGGCTTCGCGAACCAGATTCCCTCAATCTACAAGAGCGTGGATGGCGGAGCGACCTGGAGCGACATCCATGATTTTCCCGTGTTTTTCATTCCTGGGCAGGGAGACTCTCTTTCCGGCGGTGCGATACTCGTGGACCCGACGAACTCGGCGCGGGTTTATGCCTGCTGTGCTTACGTGCTCGGCGCCACTGCGTCCAACGTATTCCGTACGGATGACGGGGGCAAGACATGGATCGAAGGCGGGCGCGGTCCCACCGCCGGATCCAGCGGGATCTGGCCGCCGGTGCTCGATCCGCGCGATGGCAACATCCTGTACGCCCCCTGGTGGGGCGGCCTGGTGCGCAGCGGGGATGCCGGGCAGACCTGGACGCCAGTCCAGCTTCCCGCCGGCGCGGCCACGACCGGTTACAACTCCGGCGGCCTGGCGATCGACCCTTCGGGCGGGTTGTACCTGGTCAACGACTCCGGGGCGCTTTATCGCAGCCTGGACGGCGGGTCGTCCTGGACGGCCGCGCAGGGGCCGTGGTCGCCGGGAGAGCGGATTCTGGCACTCGATCCGGCCAATGGGTCTTCCACAATTTACGTCGGCTCTCCGGGATCTCAGACCACGATCGAGCACGCGTTCGCGGTGAAGCTGGACTCCACGGGCACCATCCTGTGGGCCACGCTGATTGCCGGCTCCCAGCAGGATGAAGGGCACGCCATCGCGGTAGATCGGTCGGGCAACGCGTACCTGGCTGGGCGCACGAACTCGCTGGATTTCCCGCTCGTCAATCCCTTGCAGGCGGTGAGGGGCAAAGCCGTGGGCAACGGCTTCGATGCCTTCCTCACGAAGATCTCAAGCGACGGAAGCAAGCTCATTTATTCCACCTACCTGGGAGGAAGCGGCGACGATGCCGCGACCGCCGTGGCGGTGGATGCCGCCGGAAATGCCTACCTGGCGGGCTCGACCGACTGGAACGACTTCCCCACCGTGAATGCCATCCAGGCCGTGCCGGGCAACACGTACGGCGCTTCGTTCGTCGCCCAGGTGGATGCCACCGGCGGGAAGCTGCTATTCTCCACGTATCTCAGCGGAACGGGAGGCTGGCCGTTCAACGATGCCGCGTCCAGCATAGCGCTGGATGCGCAAGCCGGGATATGGGTGGCGGGCCACACCGGGGCGGTGGGCTTTCCGCTGGCGCGCCCCATTGAATCGAGCATTGGCCCGGCCGGCTTGGCTTACCTCACTAATCTGGTTCCCGCAGCCAAGGGGTTTGCGCTGGATTTTTCCACGTACCTTGGCGGCGGCTATGACGACAGTATCGCCGCGCTAGCGATCGGCCCCACAGGCAGCGTGTGGATGGCCGGCACCGCCGTGTCGCCGGATTTTCTGGCGGGCATGGGCGGGTTGCTCTCCAGCGGATTTCTGGCGCGTCTGGACCTGGAGCCGCTTCCGCCGGCGACGCCCGGCTTGCCGCTGATCCGGGCCGTGTATAACGCCGCCAGCATGCGGCTGGGCGACGTGATCGCTCCCGGCGAGATCGTGAGTATCTTCGGAGCCGAACTGTCGCCGGCGGCTCAAGCGGCGGCCGCGTTTCCGCTGCCCGTGAGTTTGCAGGGCGTGAGCGTAACGGTGGGCGGCGAGGCGGCGCCGCTGTTGTATGTCTCGCCGGGCCAGATCAATTTCCAGGTGCCGTTCGATGTGCCGCAGGCGGGGACTACCATCGTAGTGACGCGGGGCAGCCAGTCGGGCGCGGCGCGGCCGGTGGGCGTGATCCCAGCCAGTCCCGGTATTTTCACGGCGGCGAGCGACGGCTTCAACTCGTCGATCATCGTGCATACCTCGGATTACAGCCAGGTGACGGCGCAGAACCCCGCCCGTGTGGGTGAGTACGTGGCGATCTTTTGCGCCGGCCTCGGGGCCACCAAACCGGGCATTCGAGCCGGGGATGCGGCGCCCGCCGTTCCCGTGCCCATCCAGCAGCCAATCGAAGTGGTGCTCGACAGCGGAGGCCTCGATGCGGTGCCCTTCGCAGGACTGGCTCCGGGCTACGCGGGCCTGTACCAGGTGAATTTCCAGGTGTTTGGGGACGAGACGCCAGGCGCCAAACTTCTGTATTTGTCGATCCTGGGAATGGCTTCGAACCAGGTGCCGCTCTACGTGCAGTAGAGTCTTGGGCGGCGAGCTACTCCGAGCGCAGGGTAGCCGCCGGATCTACCCGCGCCGCCGCTCTCGCCGGGAGAAACGCCGCCAGTGCTCCGAGCGCCGCGAGCACGGCCACCGCGATCCCCAGCGACGCCGGATCGCGTGGCCGCACGGCATACAGATAGCTCGCCAGCAACCGCACGGCGGCCTGGGCACCGAGCGCGCCCAGCGCCAGCCCGATTCCAATCCACACCAGCGCCTGCCGCACCACCATCCTGACCACGGCCCCCACGCCCGCTCCCAGCGCCATGCGGATGCCGATCTCGCGCGTGCGCTGCGAAACCGAGTGCAGCACCACGCCGAAAATCCCCGCCGCGGCCAGCGCCAGCGCCACGGCGGCAAACACGCCCAATAGCAGCAGGACGAATCGCTGCGGCGCCACGTCGTCGCTGATCAATTGGTCCATGGTGCGGACCGCGGCCAGCGGCTGATCCCGGTCCACGGCCCAGATCGCGCTTCTCGCCTCGCGGGGAGCAACCACGCCCCGCAGCACGAAGGTCACGTCCGAGGTGGCCATTTGCGCGTACGGCAGAAACATCTCGGGATGCGGGCCGTCCATGAGCGAAAGGTGGCGGACGTCGCCGACGATCCCCACGATCTGGAATTGCTCCAGCGGCTGGCCCACGACTCGCGGCGTTTCGATGGTCTTGCCAATGGGTTCCTGGTTCGGCCAGTAGCGCTCGGCCATGGCGCGATTGATGACGCCTACGCCGCGTGTGTCACCGGGCGCGAGCAGGCGCCCGCGGAGGAGAGGGATGCCCATGGTCTGAAAATAGCCCGGGCTGACGGCGCGAAAGCCGGCGCTGCCCATTTCGTCGCCGCCCGGCAGGTTGAAGGAGTTGAAGGCGCTCTCCTTGGTCATCGGCATGGCGTTGATTGCGGCCACGGCGGCTGCGCCCGGCAGGCGATCGAAGCGTTCCAGCACCTGTTGCACGAAGGCGGCACGCGTTTCGGGCTGCGCGTACTTGGGATCGGGCAATTCCACATCGATAGTGAGAAGGTTCGCGGTGCGGAACCCCGGATCCACCGAGAGCAGGCGCAAAAAGCTCTTGGCGAGCAGGCCCGCGCCGGCGAGGAGAATCAGCGAAAGCGCAACCTCCGCCGCGATCAGCAGGCCGCGCAGGCGGTCGCCCCCGGCGCTGCGGCCGCTCGGCGAGAGCCGCACCGAATGCCAAGCCGGAATACTGCCAAAGAGCAGACCCGCCAGCACCGATGCTCCGGACGTAAACGCCAGTACCGCCCCATTCAGGTGGATTCCGCCCATCCCGATGCGCGTGCTGAACGCCGTGTGGACCGGCACTGCGGCCGTCAGGAGCGGGATGCCCCACAGCGCCAGCAGGAGCCCCATCGCGCCGCCCGAAAGGGACAGCACCAGGCTCTCGGCGAGGAGTTGCCGGACCAGGCGCGCCCGGGTGGCGCCGAGCGCGGATCGGATGGCGATTTCCCGTTTCCGGCGGACGGCCTGGCTGAGCAGCAGGTTCGAGACGTTGGCGCAGGCGATGAGCAGCACCAGCCCCACGGCCCACGTAAACATTTTCAGGGTATCGCCGCTGCCGACCATGTTGTCGTACAGGCTGATGACTTGGGCGCCCTCGCCGCGATTTTCCCGCGGATGGGCCTGTTCAATGGCGGCCGAAATCACGTCCAGGTCGGCCTGCGCCTGGGCGCGGGTGATCCCCAGTTTCAGCCGTCCGATGCCGGCCAGGTAATGTCTGCGCCGGTTGGGATTGGGCACAAGCGGCAGATACACCTCCGGCTCGTCCATCATGCCCAGCTTGGGAAAGTGAAACCCCTGCGGCAGGACGCCGGCCAGTGTGTAGGGCTGGCCATCGAGGACCAGTGGGCGTCCGATGGCGCCGGGGTCGCCATCGAAACGGCGGGTCCACAATCCGTAGGTGATCACCGCCGATTGGCCGGAGGAGTCGAACGCGGCGCCGATGGCTGGCCGAATCCCCATGGCGGGAAAGAACTCCGGCGTCACGTGGACCGCGTACAATCGCAAAGGCTCGCCGCCACCTGTCAAGTTTACGGCGTCCCGGCTGTAGGCCGAGAGGGAATCGAAGACGCGATTCTGCTCCTGCCAATCGCGGACCATGGGCCAGGAAGAGTTCATGCCGCGGTGGGTCTTGCCTTCGGTGGCATAGACCATCATCAGGCGGTCGGGCTGCGGATAGGGCAGCGGGCGAAGCACCACGGCGTCCATCAGGCTGAAGATGGCGGTATTGGCGCCGATGCCGAATGCGAGGGCAATCCAGGCGGCCGCCGTGACCCCGGGGTTGCCGCGCAGCACCCGAAAAGCGTATTTCAGGTCCTGAAACATGAAATCCGAACTTGCAATCCGCAAACCGCTCACGGTGAGCGGTCGGCTTTGTATAGAATCAACGGCTTACGGGGGAAAACCGCTCATCCGTGAGCGGTTCGAGTGTCCGCTCATGGGAATGCGGGCCACTTTGCGGACGCACAATCAGGCGCGAACGCGGATCGGCTCGCGCAATCGGAACGTCAGCCGGGTCTCGGGCGCCAGATGCAGGTTGCGCTTGCCGGTGGCAATCGCAGTAACGGTGCCCGCAGCCGCGCCGACTCCGGCGCCGATCGCCGCACCCACTCCTCCACCGGCAATGGCGCCGATACTCGCGCCGGTGCCGGCGCCGCCGCCAATCAGGGCGAGATTGCGCTTCTTGTGGCCCTTGCTGACGAATGCGGGGTCGGATGTGTCGATCGTGTAGTTTCTACCATTCAGGTCAACCGAGTCGAGACTGAGCCGGATGGTGGCCCGGCCCTTGAGCCGGCCCGAGGGTCTGGATTCTTCCAGGTGACCGTAACAGACCGCGCCCCGGGGCAGAACCACTTCGCCGTTGTGGACGACCGCCATCGATACGTGCCCGACGAAACGCGCGCCCGGCCGGTCGCGGCGCGTATCGAGCGATTGGCCCAGGCGCATGGCGATACGGGTGCCCGCGGACAAAAGGATGGTGCGACGCTCCGGGTTGGTCTGCGCGGCGGCCACGCCAATCAAAGAAGCTGCCATGCTGGCGAACAGCAGGGTGCGATGAAATCCTTGCATGCCTGATCTCCTGTCACCATGACTGGAGCAATTCAGGGACCGAGGCTTCGAAGGAGCGGTGCTTCCGAGTACGCTCCGGTTTTGCCACAGAGCCTTACCCGGCGGCTCTGGAAAGCGCCTTCACCAGCTCGTACAGGAATGTTTGACCTTCGAAGAACGATGTGACGCCCATGCGCTCGTCACGCCCGTGAAAGCGGATGTCGTCCCGGTCCATGAAGAAGCCCTGGACACCGTAGGTCGGAATTCCAATGGCGCGAAGGTACAGGCCGTCAGTCGCTCCCATGACCATGATCGGGACCGTAGGCACACCAGGCCACAATGTGTCGGTGAGGCGGCTGACGGCTTTTAGAACGTCCTCCCGCATCGGCGACGCCGGACCTTTGCTGACTTCCCCCGAGATGGCGAGGCTCACCTGGCCGTCTCCGATTACGCGCTTCAAAGTACTCTGCACATATTCGACGGAATCCTCGGGGAGAACCCGGCAGTTGACGTTGGCGGCCGCCAGTTGCGGCAACGCGTTCTTGGCGTGCCCACCCTCGATCTGCGTGGCGACACAGGTGGTGCGCAACGTGGCATTCCATGCCGTCGAGGCCTGCGCAACCCTCTGCATCGCCTCCGTGGATCCCCCAGCCGCCGGTGCGAGATCGTTTTTCGCCGGCCCGGTATCGATCTTCGACATTGCCTCGAAGTACGCCCGCGTGACCTCATTGGTTTTCATGGGGAAGCCAAATTTGGACAGCTTGTCGAGAGCGGCCGCCAGGTGGTAAATCGCGTTATCCGCAACTGGCATCGAGCTGTGCCCGCCCTTGTTGCGGACTTCCAATCGAAAATTGATCACGTATTTTTCGCTGACCTGAATGTCATTCGAGATCTTCCTGCCGCCGGCCATTTCGCCCCAGCCGCCTTCATTCAGGCAGAACTCCGCGTCAATCAGGTCGCGCTTGTTCTTGATCAGCCACTGGACACCGTTGTAGGGACCGCCTCCCTCTTCGTCGGCCGTGAGCGCCACTATGATGTCGCGGTCCGGTTGGAAGCCTTCGCGCTTATAACGCAGGATGCTCGCGATCCACACGGCGGCCTGAGCCTTATCGTCACCGGTGCCGCGCCCGTAAAAGTAGCCATCCCGCTCGATGAATTGAAATGGATCCATGCTCCAGTCTTCGCGATTGGCTTCCACCACGTCGGTATGCGCCAGTAGTAAAATCGGCTTGCGCCGGCCGCTGCCGCGATATCGGACCACCATGTTCGCTTTTGTGGAACTCGCTCCGCCCACAAAGATGTCGGCTTCGGGAAAGCCGGCGGCTCTCAACCGGGCCGCCATGGCCTCGGCTACCGGGGTGGTCGCGCCAGTCGTGTAGCCCGACTGGATTTCGACCAGTTGCTTGTAGATGTCGCGAGCTAATTGCCGTTCGAAGTCCGGCGGCATGGTCTGGCCCATCGCGGACGCCACCAACAGCGAAGGCAAAACGATGAATCTGAGCATGTCATATTGTGCCACGCACCTCGATGGCTTGGCTGCATGAGACTACTGCGGCTCGCCCGCGAGCGGCGCCAAAACCGGCGTGAGCTTGCCCCACCCCTGCGTCTCGACGGTCTTCATGTCCTTGAGCAGGTCGTCCGGCAGTTTCTCCTTCAGCTTCGGGCGGCCACTCTGGTTGGCCAGCTCCCATCCCACCGCGGCCACGGTCTTGGAGATCTGCATCATCGCCTTGTAGTCGATCTTGTCCGGCGTGTCCGTCGGACGGTGATAGTCCACGTGCAGGCCCGTCGTGAAGAACGCGATCGGAATTCCCATCTTGGCGAAATTATAGTGGTCGCTGCGGTAGAAGACCCGCTGCCCCCTGGGTTGCGGCCCGAGATTGTCGTGTGTGGCATCCGGAGCCATGGTGTCGTAAAAGTGATTGAGCTTCAGCTTTTGGTAGCTGTTGTTGACCGTCTCGATGGTCTGCTCCAGATCGTCGCTGCTGACGTTCGGACCGATCAGCAGCACCTCGCCCGGGTCCACCAGCACGTGCGTGGCGTTCGGATCCACGGAATTCGCGTTCTTCGTGCGGCCGATCATGTCCATGTTCAGGTCGGCGACCACTTTGCCCAGGTCGATGGGAGGGAACTCGGCGAAATACTGCGAGCCGAGCAGGCCCTTTTCCTCGCCGCCGTTCCACAGAAATATCAGCGTGCGTTTGGGGCGCATTCCCTTGGCCGCGCCTTCGGCGTATACGCGAGCGATGGCCAGCAGCCCGGTGGAACCGGAGCCATCGTCATCCGCGCCGTTGTTGACGTTGTGGCCGTCGGGGAGCGGCGCGCTCAAGCCGATATGGTCGAGATGCGCGCTCATCACCACGAACTCGTTCTTCAGGACCGGGTCGCTGCCTTCCAGGATCCCCACGACATTCTCGCCGTGCCCCGGCTCGGCGTGGACCGCCACATGCAAGCTGAGCTTCTTCCGCGAGCTCAGCTCGAACGAGTCCTGCCTGGTGTTGGAGCCGGTGGCATAGAATACCTGGCCGCCGTTCAGCTTCTCGCCCTGGAAGAGCGCGTTGGTCAGCTCGACCCCCGCCGTAATCGATGGCGCGACGGGACAGGTAGGCGTTCGCTGAAACTTCTTGACCTGGAAGTTGGGGCCATTGAGCCCGGCGCCCCGCCCGCCGCCGGTGGGATTGGCCATCGCGCTCAACTGCTGAAAGTTCGCGACGGTGACCACGGCCAGCGCGCCGTTCTTCGCGGCGTACGCTTCCGGCGACAGAAAGTCGGTGCAATTCTCGCCCAGGGGATTGGCCGGGGCGCCGCCGCGGCCGCCACGCCCGCCGCCTCCCTGGAGGGCGGCCAGCTCGGGCGGCAGGCCCGCTACCACGATGATTTTGCCGTGAACGTCCAGTCCTTCGTAAGGATTCGTTTTGGTCTTGGTGATCATGTAGCCGTTGCCCGCGAACACCAGGCTCCCCGACACGTCGAAGGGCTCCACGGGCGCGCCGCCGCGTCCGCCTCCGCCGCCGAATCCCGCCGCGCCCCCGGAGCTCCAGTCCTTGCCGTACTCGAAATTCGTGGTGCGCAGCTCGGGCGCTGCGTTGCCGCCGCCGCGGCCCGCCGGAGCCGGTGCGCTGAGCGATGCTTTGCTCTCCGCCGTCACAATCTGCTTCGCGACCAGTTCGATGGGCATGAAATACGGCTGCAGCGGTCCGTCCGTCCCCGTGGCGCTGCCGCCGGGTTTCAGGCCCCATTCGGCCAGGTGGCTGGCGACGTAGAGCGCGGCGGTGTCGTAGCCGCGCGACGGAAAGTTGCGGCCTTCGAGCTGATCGGCCGCCAGGTAATAGTCGTAGATCTTCAGTTCTGTTTCGTTGATGGCATCCGCGTTTCCGTAGCTCGCGGCCACCGCGGTTTTGACCGCCTTGGCCTTCACCTGCGCGGCGGCGCGGTTTGTCCCCGCGACGGACAGCACAGCCAGGACACATACGGTTGAAACGGCACAGGCAGCGACGATGCGGCGCATAGACCCTCGAAAAGTGGAGTGGAATTATTGTAGCGCGTTACTGCCGCCGGTCAGCGAAACAGAACAAACCGGCCCTGCTCGTCCACTACGCCAGCCGCCCCTTTGCCCACGCTTCTCGCCGATCGTGCCGCCCCCAACGCACGCCCCTCGCGATCGTAGACCTGCCACCCCAGCTCCTCTAGGTGTTTCCATGCGATCAATGTGGCCCGTTGCGCGCCCAGCGCCACCAGGCCGGTGCGCATGCCGGACCGCCCGGGCGTCTTGACCTCGCCCGGCGGCAGCACCTTGCCGTTCCGGTCCAGCCGGCTGAAATAGATCTCGCCCTTCGTCGGCCAGGCGGCCACGTAGCCATCCCCGGTGGCGCAGAGAGCGAAATATTTCATCGGGCAGGCAGTGACATTCCATGGCGTGACGCTCACGCGGGTGCGCGCCCGGCTCCCGTCTTGGCCCAACACCACCAGGTAAATATCGCGGTGGTTGCCGGTCTTCTCGCGATACAGCACCGCTAGCCCGACTTTCGCAAACTCGGACCTCATTTTCTCATGCCGAAGGCTGTTCATCGGG
>Ga0116223_10003560_pt1 | contig 13887 bp, 12 predicted proteins | sample Sb_taG_3_FD_90092 | JGI IMG/M metagenome (GOLD analysis project Ga0116223, IMG submission 90092) | Peat soil microbial communities from Weissenstadt, Germany - Sb_50d_a_PC metaG | ecosystem: Environmental > Terrestrial > Soil > Wetlands > Peat | place: Germany: Weissenstadt | collected 2010-09-21 | reverse complement strand
GTCGAAGATCGCGGTTTTGGCGGCGGCAGGTGTCACCGCGTTGACGGCGATCTCGTGAGCGGCGAGTTCCTTGCCGAGCGATTTCGTCAGCGCGATGAGACCAGCCTTTGACGCCGAATAGTGCGCCGCGTTGGGATTGCCTTCCTTGCCGGCGATGGAGGCGATGTTGACGATGCGGCCGTATTTCTGTTTCACCATCGCGGGCACGATCGCCTTGCAGCAGATGAAGGGCCCGTCGAGATTGATGCGCAGCACCGTGCGCCATTCGTCGAGGTCGGTTTCCCACACCGTCTTGTTGACGCCGGCGATGCCGGCATTGTTGACGAGAATGTCGATCTTGCCGAAGGCGGCAAGCGTTGCATCGCGCGTCTTCTCGACTGCGGCGGGATCGGAGACGTCGACCTTGAACGCGGTGACGCCTGCGCCGATTTCCTTCGCCGTCTTCTCGGCGAGCGGATGATCGTGATCCCAGATCGCGACCCTGGCGCCGGAGGCGACAAACCGTTCGGTGATCGCGCGGCCAAAACCCTGCGCACCGCCGGTGACGACGGCGCAGCGCCCGTTCAGATCGATCTTGTTCATGGGGAGGGTCCTTTCATGTGTGATCCTCATGGTGAGGAGCGCGCTGTTGCGCGCGTCTCGAACCATGAAGGCCGTGACCCCATCCTTGGAGACGCGGCGAATACGCCGCTCCTCAGGATGAGGAGTCATTTTGTCGCGCCTACAGCGTCCAGCCGCCGTCGATAATATGCGCAACGCCGGTGGTGAACGCGCTTTCATCGCTGGCGAGATAAAGTGCGAGCAGGGCGATTTCGTCGGCGGTGCCCAGCCGTCCCATCGGCTGGCGGGCGACGAACATTTCGAGCCCACCGGGGCCTGCGGCGGCGGCGCGATTGAGCATCGACGGCGTCTCGATGGTGCCGGGACAAATACAGTTACAACGTATGCCCTTGGTGATGAAATCGGCGGCCACCGCGCGGGTCAGCGCCGCAACCGCGGCCTTGGTCGCGCCGTAGACGTAGCGGTTGGGCGCGGCCTTGAACACGCCGGCGGCGGAAGAAATGTTCACGATCGAGCCGTGGCCGCGTTCGAGCATGCCCGGCAGAAAGGCCCGGATCGTCCGGTGCATCGACTTGACGTTGAGATCGAAGGAAAAATCCCAGTCATCGTCGGAGCAATCAAGCACGGTGCCGTGATGCACAAAGCCCGCCGCATTCAGGAGGATATCGATCGGACCGGCGCGCTTGGCGATCGCTGCGACGGCTGATGTGTCGCGCGCGTCAAGACCAGCCACTTCCTTGACGCCGTCCTTGGCGAGCGCCGCCAGTCCCTTCTCGTCGATGTCGGTCGCAAAGACGCTGGCGCCCTCGCGCGCAAAAGCGATGGCCGAGGCGCGGCCGATGCCGGCCGCGGCCGCGGTCACGAATGCGCGTTTGCCTTTGAGGCGGTCTGACATTGAATTCTCCTTGTTCTCTCGCTTGATGGGCACCCGTCATTGCCTGCGACAAACGCGAAGCGTTTGCGCAAGCAAAGCGACGAAGCAATCCACGCTTCCGCCGCGGCACCATGGATTGCTTCGCTGCGCTCGCAATGACGGCGAAACTAATGATTATCCCTCGCCACGCCGAACTTGCCGGCGATGTCGTGATAGCGCGTGGCGAGTTCCATGCAGGCGCCGGTGGCCTGTTGGCCGACCGTTGAACGATAGAGCTCCTGCCACGGCGTCTGGCTCGCCGGATAGGGGAAGCCGCCCTTGGCCTTCAGCTCGGCGTGGCGCTTTTTCACTTCCTCATCCGGGATCAGGATGTTGGCACTGCCCTTGTTGAGGTCGATACGAACCTTGTCGCCGGTCTTGAGGATCGCTAGCCCGCCATCGGCGGCGGCTTCAGGCGTGGCGTTGAGGATCGAGGGCGAGCCCGAAGTGCCGGACTGGCGGCCGTCGCCGATGCAGGGCAGGGACAGAATGCCGCGTTTGATCAGCGCCGCCGGCGGCTGCATGTTCACGACCTCGGCGCCGCCGGGATAGCCGATCGGGCCGGTACCGCGCACGAACAGGATGCAGCGCTCGTCGATGTCGAGCGAGGGATCGTCGATCCGGGCGTGATAATCCTCCGGGCCCTCGAACACGATTGCGCGTCCCTCGAAGGCGTTCGGGTCCTTTGGGTTGATCAGATAGCGGTCGCGGAACTCCTTCGAGATCACGCTCGTCTTCATGATCGCGGAATCGAAGAGATTGCCGCGCAGCACCAGGAAACCGGCGTCCTTCACCAGCGGCTTGTCGTAGCTCCAGATCACGTCGCCGTCGGGCTTGGGCGCCTCGCTGCAATTTTCGCCCATGGTGTGGCCGTTGACCGTCATCGCGTCTTCGTGGATGCGCTCGGCCTTCATCAATTCGCGCACCACGGCCGGCACGCCGCCGGCGCGGTGGAACTCCTCGCCGAGGTAGAAGCCGGCCGGCTGCATGTTCACCAGAAGGGGAATCGCGTGACCGAATTTCTGCCAATCCTCGATCGAAAGTTCCACGCCGATATGGCGGGCGAGGGCGTTGATGTGGATCGGCGCGTTGGTCGAGCCTCCGATGGCCGAATTGACGACGATGCAGTTCTCGAATGCCTTTCGCGTCAGGATGTCTGACGGTTTGAGATCCTCCCAGACCATGCCCACGATCCGTTTTCCCGTCTCATAGGCAATCTGCCCGCGCTCGCGGTAGGGCGCGGGGATCGCAGCGCATCCGGGTAGCGACATGCCCAAGGCCTCGGCAAGCGAATTCATGGTTGAAGCCGTACCCATGGTGTTGCAGTGGCCGACCGACGGCGCCGACGAGGCCACGATGTTGATGAACTCCTCGTAGTCGATCTCGCCGGCGGCCAGCTGCTCGCGCGCTTTCCAGACCACGGTTCCGGAACCGGCGCGCTGGCCATTGTGCCAGCCGTTCAGCATCGGTCCGCCGGAAAGCACGATGGCCGGCAGATTGACGGTTGCCGCTGCCATCAGGCAGGCAGGCGTGGTCTTGTCGCAGCCCGTGGTCAGAACCACGCCGTCCAGCGGGTAACCGAACAGGATTTCGACCAATCCGAGATAAGCGAGGTTGCGGTCAAGCGCCGCGGTCGGCCGCTTGCCGGTCTCCTGGATCGGGTGCATCGGAAATTCCATCGCGATGCCGCCGGCGGCACGGATTCCTTCCCGGACCCGATGCGCCAGCTCGAGGTGATGGCGGTTGCACGGCGACAAATCATTGCCGGTCTGGGCGATGCCGACAATTGGCTTGCCGGACTGCAGCTCTTGCCGGGTCAGGCCATAGTTAAGGTAGCGCTCGAGGTAGAGCGCGGTCATTCCGGGGTTGTGGGGGTTGTTGAACCACTCGCTGGAACGGAGTTTGCGCCTGGTGACACCGGTTAGCGGCTTGTTCATGGGTTCTCCCGCAGCGCACACGCCTTATTTTTGTACGCAATCTTCGTATTGGCGGCTAATGTTCGCATGCCACGGTGCGGTCTGCAACGGTTGGCAGCCGAGGCAAATGCCTACGACTTTGATCCAAGGACATCATCCAAAAAGTCTGGTAAGACCCGGTCAAATCAGGGGCGGTCCGCGCGTTTACCGCCGGTGGGAAGCGTATTCTGGAGGTAATTGATGTCGTCTGTGCATATCCGCGATGTGCGGAAATCCTTTGGCGGCTTTGAAATCTTGCATGGCGTCACGATACCGATCGAGGACGGCGCTTTTGTCGTGCTGGTCGGTCCCTCCGGCTGCGGCAAGTCGACCTTGTTGCGGATGCTCGCCGGGCTCGAAAACATCACCTCGGGCACGATTTCAATCGGCGACCGCGTCGTCAACAATGTCCAGCCCAAAGAGCGCGACATCGCCATGGTGTTCCAGAATTATGCGCTCTATCCGCATATGACGGTCGCCGACAATATGGGCTTTTCGCTCAAGCTGCGCGGGGCTAGTCCGGAGGAGATCAAGAAGGGCGTCAAGCGCGCCGCGGAGATCCTGGCGCTCACGCCGCTGCTTGATCGCTACCCCCGCCAATTGTCCGGTGGACAGCGCCAGCGCGTCGCGATGGGACGCGCGATCGTGCGCGACCCGCAGGTGTTCCTGTTCGACGAGCCGTTGTCGAATCTCGACGCCAAATTGCGCGTGGCGATGCGCACCGAAATCAAGGAGCTCCACCAGCGGCTGAAGACCACGACCGTCTATGTGACGCATGACCAGATCGAGGCCATGACCATGGCCGACAAGATCGTGGTGATGCATGAGGGCATCGTCGAACAGATCGGCTCGCCCCTCGAACTCTACGATCGGCCGGACAACCAGTTCGTCGCAAGTTTCATCGGCTCGCCGGCGATGAATTTCCTCAAGGGCAAGGTCAAGGTGAACGGCAGCGCCGTTTTCGAGGGGCCGAACGGGGTGAAGTTGCCGCTCGCCGCCGCACCGGCCAATTCCGACGGCCGGCCCGCGGTCTACGGCGTGCGGCCCGAGCATTTCACCATTGCCGATGACGGCGCCGAAGCCGAGATCATCGTGGTCGAGCCGACCGGCTCGGAAACGCAGGTGTTCGCCAAGCTTGGCGGGGAACAAGTTGTCGCCGTGTTCCGCGAACGTCACCAGTTCAATCCCGGCGACAGGATCCGGCTCAAGCCGGATCCCACGGTGGTGCATTTGTTCGACGAGGCCACCGGCAAGCGACTGAACGCCTGAGAACCCAAAAAATACCAAAGGGAGGATGGACTATGCATGATTTTACCCGCCGTGCTCTTGTTCAGGGCGGCACAGCGCTGGCGGCGGCCGGCGCGCTTACCGGGCCGGCCCTATTCGAGTTTGCCAAGGCATGGGCGCAATCGGCGCCATGGAAGGCCGAGCCGGGCGCCAAGCTTACTGTGATGCGCTGGAAGCGCTTCGTGCCGACAGAAGACGATGCCTTCAACGTGATGGTGGCGGCATTCAAGGCGGCGACCGGAACCGAGATGAACGTGTTCAGCGAGTCCTTTGAGGATGTGCAGCCGAAGGCCTCGGTTGCGGCAAACACCGGCTCGGGCCTCGATCTCGCCTGGGGCCTGCATACGCTGCCGCAACTATTCCCGACCCAAGTGCTGAAGATGAACGACGTCGCCGACTACCTCGGCAAGAAGTACGGCGGATGGACTGACGCGGCTGCAAAGACCTGTAAGCGGGGCGACGATTGGCTCGGCATTCCCGTCGCGACGATCGGCGGTTACATGACCTACCGCAAGTCGGCCGTGGACAAGGCTGGTTTCAGTGCGTTCCCCACCGACTTCCCGGGCTTCCTTGCGATGTGCAGGGCGCTCAAGGCGAACAACACCCCGGCCGGCTTCGCGCTTGGGCATGCCACCGGCGACGCCAACGGTTGGCTGCACTGGGTCTTGTGGGGTCACGGCGCCTATACGGTCGACCAGAACGATAAGGTGATCATCAACTCACCGGAGACGGTGAAGGCGCTGGAATATTGTAAGGCGCTGTCCGACACCTTTATTCCCGGCGTCGCTTCCTGGAATGACTCGTCCAACAACAAGGCGTTCCTCTCGGGCGAGCTCTATTGCACCGCGAACGGTATCTCGATCTACGTTGCAGCGAAGGATGATCCGACCAAGAAGGATCTCGCCGAGGACACCTATCACGCGCTGATGCCGGTCGGTCCGATCGGCAAGCCGACCGAACTGCAGCTCGCGGTTCCGATCCTCGCGTTCAACTTCACCAAATATCCGAACGCCGCGAAGGCTTTTATTGCCTTCATGCTGGAGAAGGAGAACTTCGAGAAGTGGCTGTCTGGCGCGCGCGGCTATCTCACCCACACCCTCAACGCCTATGACTCCGCGCCGGTATGGACCGCCGACCCGAAGAACTGGGTGTTCAGTCAAGCCAGCAAGCGCGCGCTTCCGGCATCCGGCATCGGCACGCCCGGCGAAAAGGCCGCGACTGCGATCGCCGACTTCCTGGTGGTCGATATGTTTGCGAACTACTGCACGGGCACCAAGGACACCAAGGGCGCGATCTCGGACTGCGAGCGGCAGTTGAAGCGTATCTATCGCTAAGAGTACAATCGGACAGGCTGCAAGCAGATTGCAGCCGGTCCGATCGGCGCTGATGTTCCATCGCGTGAACCGGTGAAGACGGCATCGCCGAGGCCTAGGGATTTCATCAATGGCTGACATCGCACTGCAACCCCGGACGGCCAAGCGGCAGATTCGCGAGGCCACGGCGTGGGACCAGCTCAGGACCAACCGAAACTGGCTCGGCTTCTGGTTCATGCTGCCGGCGATGGGGTTCCTGATATTTTTTCTGGCATATCCGTTGGGCCTCGGCATCTGGATTTCGTTCACCGACGCGCGCATCGGGCGGCCGGGCGTGTTCATCGGAACCGAGAACTACGAGTGGCTGTGGGGAGATTCGATCTTTTGGCTCTCGGTGTTCAATACGCTTCTGTACACATCAGTCGCCAGCGCCATTAAATTTGCGGTGGGTCTGTATCTGGCGCTGCTCTTGAATGAGAACATGCCGTTCAAGGCGATGCTGCGGGCGCTGGTGTTGATCCCCTTCATCGTGCCGACGGTGCTGTCTGCGCTGGCATTCTGGTGGATTTTCGATTCGCAATTCTCGATCATTTCCTGGTCGCTCAAACACCTCGGCCTGATCACCCAGAACATCAATTTCCTCGGCGACGTCACCTGGGCGCGCGTCTGCGTGATCTTCGCCAATATCTGGCGCGGCGTTCCCTTCGTCGCGATCACGCTGCTGGCGGGTTTGCAGACGGTGCAGCCGTCGCTCTATGAAGCAGCTACGCTGGACGGCGCCAGCAAGTGGGAGATGTTCCGCTATATCACCTATCCGCTGCTAACCCCGATCATTGCGGTCGTGATGACGTTCTCCGTCCTGTTCACGTTCACCGACTTCCAGCTGATCTGGGCGATGACGCGCGGCGGTCCGGTCAACGCAACCCATCTGATGGCGACGTTGTCGTATCAGCGCGCCATCATCGCGGGCCAGCTCGGCGAGGGTGCTGCGATCTCAAGCGCGATGATCCCGTTCCTGCTTGCCGCGATCATGGTTTCCTGGTTCGGGCTGCAGCGCCGGAAGTGGCAGCAGGGAGAGTCGAATGACTGATCTGCCCTCACCGAGACCCATCGATCTTAAGGCCGTGCTGTCGGGACCTGCACGGACGGTGGCGGCCGACGATCATAGCGAGGGCATGAGCTATCTGGAGTCGCTGCCGCGCCGCCTCGTCACGCTCTATCTACCGCTGGCGATCATCGTGTTTATCTTGCTCTTTCCGTTTTACTGGATGGGGCTGACGGCGATCAAGCCGGACGAGCAGCTGCTCGATCTCGACAAGTTCAATCCGTTCTGGACCTGGAATCCCACGTTCAAGCACATCCACAAGCTGCTGTTCGAAAGCTATTATCCGCATTGGCTGTGGAACACGATGTATGTGGCAGTGTGTGCCACCGTGCTGTCGGTCTTCGCCAGCGTGCTTGCCGCCTACGCGATCGTGCGGCTGCGCTATCGCGGCGCGCAGTGGGTCGGCGGGCTGATTTTCCTTTCCTACCTTGTGCCGCCGTCGATCCTGTTCATTCCGCTCGCCACCGTCGTGTTCCAGTACGGCCTGTTCGACTCGCCGCTGGCGCTGATCGTGACCTATCCGACCATCCTGATCCCGTTCTCGACCTGGCTGCTGATGGGCTATTTCAAGACCATCCCGTTCGAGCTCGAAGAATGCGCGCTGATCGATGGCGCGAGCCGCTGGCAGATCCTGATCAAGATCGTGCTGCCGCTGGCGATTCCCGGATTGATCTCGGCGTTCATCTTCTGCTTTACGCTGTGCTGGAACGAATTCATTTACGCGCTCACCTTCCTGCAATCGACCCAGAACAAGACCGTGCCGGTCGCGATCGTCAACGAATTCGTCGACGGCGATATTTATCGCTGGGGATCGCTGATGGCGGGCGCGCTGGCGGGCTCGCTGCCGCTCGTGATCCTCTATGCGTTCTTCGTCGAGCACTACGTGTCGGCGATGACTGGAGCCGTGAAGGAATAAGCGCGACCATAACAGCTCCATCCCCTCATCCTGAGGAGCTTGCGGAGCAAGCGTCTCGAAGGATGTGGCCGGCATCTGGGCCTCATGGTTCGAGACGGCGCATTCGCGCCTCCTCACCATGAGGATTTTGACAGATAACACCGGCGCCAGCATAAAAAACAAAAACGACGAGGAGTGACACTTGCACATTCTGGTTTTGGGCGCGGCCGGCATGGTCGGCCGCAAATTGACCGAGCGGCTGCTGCGGGATTCTCATCTCGGCAAGCGCGATATCACGCGAATGACGTTGCAGGACGTGGTTGCGCCGGCGACGCCCGCCAAGGCCGGATTTCCGGTCGATACCGTGACCTGCGATTTCGCCGTGCCGGGGGTGGCCGAAAAGCTGGTTGCCGATCGCCCTGACGTGATCTTCCACCTTGCGGCGATCGTTTCAGGCGAAGCCGAACTCGACTTCGACAAGGGCTATCGGATCAATCTCGACGGCACACGGATGCTGTTCGACGCGATCAGGCTCGCCGGCGGCGGCTACAGACCGAGGGTCGTGTTCACCTCGTCGATTGCGGTGTTCGGCGCGCCGTTTCCCGATGCCATCGGCGATGAATTCTTCAACACCCCGCTGTTGAGTTACGGCACCCAGAAGGCGATCGGGGAGCTGCTGCTGTCAGACTATTCGCGGCGCGGCTTCATGGACGGCGTCGGCATCCGCCTGCCGACCATCTGCATTCGCCCGGGCCTTCCCAACAAGGCCGCTTCCGGATTTTTCTCGGGCATCCTGCGCGAACCACTTGCCGGCAAGGAGGCGATCTTGCCGGTATCGGAGGGGGTCCGGCACTGGCATGCCTCACCGCGTTCGGCGGTCGGCTTCCTGATCCATGCTGCGACCATCGATACAGCTACGGTCGGCGCCCGCCGCAACATCACCATGCCGGGCCTGTCTGCGACGGTCGGCGAGCAGATCGCGGCGCTCAAGCGCGTGGCGGGAGAGAAGGTGGCGGCGCGGATCAGGCGCGAGCCTGATGCCTTTATTATGGGAATTGTCGAGGGTTGGCCGCGCAATTTTGATCCCAGGCGCGCGCTTCAGCTCGGCTTCACGACGGCTGAAAAGACCTTTGACGACATCATCCGGATTCACATTGAAGACGAACTTGGTGGTAAGTTCGTCGCCTGATTTTTTTGCCAAACGCACGGGAGAACGACCATGACTGCCAGCATCGTCGGATGGGCGCATACGCCTTTTGGTAAGTTCGATACCGAGACGGTCGAGAGCCTCGTGGTTCGCGTCGCAAATGAGGCGCTGGCCGACGCTGGCATTGCCGCTGCCGATGTCGACGAGATCATGCTCGGGCATTTCAACGCCGGTTTTTCGCCGCAGGATTTCACCGCAGCCCTCGTGCTGCAGGCCGATCCGCACTTGCGGTTCAAGCCGGCCACCCGGGTCGAGAATGCCTGCGCCACCGGTTCGGCCGCCGTGCATCAGGGCATCCGCGCGATCGCCGCCGGTGCTGCGAAGATCGTGCTGGTCGTCGGCGTCGAGCAGATGACCCGGACGCCTCCGGCCGAGATCGGCCGGAATCTCTTGCGCGCGTCCTATTTGCCGGAGGATGGCGATACCCCCGGCGGCTTTGCCGGTGTGTTCGGCAAGATCGCGCAGGCCTATTTCCAGAAATATGGCGATCAGTCCGATGCGCTGGCGATGATCGCGGCGAAGAACCACAAAAACGGCGTCGCCAATCCCTTTGCGCAGATGCGCAAGGATTTTGGCTATGAATTCTGCCGTTCCGAAAGCGAGAAGAATCCGTTCGTCGCTGGCCCGTTGAAGCGCACCGATTGCTCGCCGGTGTCGGACGGCGCCGCCGCGCTGGTGTTGGCCGATACTGAGACCGCGAAGTCGATGAGCAAGGCCGTCAATTTCCGCGCCACCGCGCACGCGCAGGATTTCCTGCCGATGTCCAAGCGCGACATCCTGCAGTTCGAAGGCTGCAGCGTGGCTTGGGCTCGGGCGCTGCAGAGGGCAGGTGTCAAGCTTTCCGATCTGTCCTTTGTCGAAACCCATGACTGCTTCACCGTCGCCGAATTGATCGAATATGAAGCGATGGGTTTGACGCCGAGGGGGCAGGGGGCGCGCGCTATCAAGGAAGGCTGGACCCAGAAGGACGGCAAGCTGCCGATCAATCCGTCCGGCGGATTGAAGGCCAAGGGTCATCCGATCGGCGCCACCGGCGTCTCCATGCATGTGATGACGGCGATGCAGCTCATCGGCCAAGCACCGGAGGGCATGCAGATCAAGAATGCAAAACTCGGCGGCATCTTCAACATGGGAGGTGCGGCGGTCGCCAATTATGTCTCGGTGCTGGAGCCGGCGAAGTAGGCGGCGTTCGAGGGCTTAAGTCATGAACGTCGCCGAATGGCTCGCAGCATCGGCGCGGCTTCGTCCAGAAGCGCCGGCGCTTCTGACCGGGTTCGATCTCGACGCGGACTATGCCACCTTTGCACGGCGTGCGTCGGCCATCGGCGCGTCGCTGGCACGCGACTACGATATCGCCCCCGGCGATCGCGTCGCGCTCTTCGCGAGCAACTGCACCCAATACCTCGAATGTCTCTATGGCATCTGGTGGATCGGCGCGGTCGCGATCCCGATCAATGCCAAACTGCATGGCCGCGAGGCCGCCTGGATATGCAGCGACGCCGGCGCCAAACTGACCTTCGTTTCCGACGACACGGTCGAAGCGCTGATGGCGGCGAAGGGCGATCTGCCGCCGGCGATGAAAACGCTGTCGGTCGATAGCGACGTCTACCGCGCGATGCGCGAGGGCGACGGCGCGCCCGCGCCGCTGGAACGCGAGGTCGATGATCTCGCCTGGCTGTTCTATACATCAGGCACCACCGGCCGGCCCAAGGGCGTGATGCTGAGCCACGGCAATCTGGTGGCGATGTCGCTGTGTTATCTCGCCGATGTCGATCACGCGACGCCGAACGATGCCTCGCTCTACGCCGCGCCGATCTCCCATGGCGCGGGCCTCTATAACTTCCCGCATGTCCGCATGGGCGGGCGGCACGTCATTCCAGAAACCGGCGGCTTCGATCCGGATGAAGTGCTCAATCTGGCGCGCCAGCTCGACAATGTCGTGATGTTCGCCGCACCCACCATGGTGCGGCGCCTGGTCGACGCCGCCAAACGCCGCGGCGAAAATGGCGAGGGCGTCCGCACCATCATCTATGGCGGCGGGCCGATGTATCTCGCCGACATAAGAGATGCGATCGCGACCATGGGCCAGCGCTTTGTGCAGATCTATGGCCAGGGGGAATCGCCGATGACGATCACCTCGCTTAGCCGCGAATGGCACGCGCGTACCGATCTTCCGCGTTATCTCGAACGGCTTGCCTCTGTTGGTCCGGCACAGAGCGTGATGTCGGTTCGCATCACAGGCGCGGACGGAAAGCCGTTGCCCGCGGGCGAAACCGGCGAGGTCGAGGCCAAGGGCACCGCCGTCATGCTCGGCTATTGGAACAACCCGAAAGCCAATGCCGAGACGCTGAAGGACGGATGGTTGCGCACCGGCGACGTCGGGCGCCTGGATGAGGACGGGTTTCTGACGCTGTCCGACCGCTCCAAGGACGTGATCATCTCGGGCGGCACCAATATCTATCCGCGCGAAGTCGAGGAAGCGCTGCTGACGCATGCGGACGTGCGCGAGGTCTCGGCGATCGGCGTCCCCGATCCCGATTGGGGCGAAATCGTCGTCGCTTGCGTGGTGCTGGAGGACGGGGCGGTTGCCGACGACGCCAGGCTGGACGCACATTGTCTCGCCTCGATCGCGCGCTTCAAGCGGCCGAAACGCTACGTCTATCTCGACGCATTGCCGAAAAACAATTACGGCAAGGTGCTGAAGACTGAGTTGCGGGAAATGATGCGGAGGTAAGTTTCCGTCGTCGTCCCCGCGAACGCGGGGACCCATAGCCACGGGCCATCATTTGGGGAGAGGTAATCAACCCCAGCGCAAAATTGCGACTTCACGGAGTATGGGTCCCTGCCCGCCTCAATGTGCACGCGCTTTATTGCGTTTTGTCAGACGAAGAAGTGGACTTAATGCAATTTGACGATCTCCCCAATGAGGCGCAGTCACCATCGCGATAAACGCCAACAGACAACGGAAGGCAGCATGGTGCTCACGGGAACCGGCACGGAGCCAGTCCGTTCCGCAATGATATTCGGTTATGCAATCGAAATGATGTTCAGGAACCACCCTGTGCGAGTTATCGTCCGGGATGAGGTCTTGCAGAAACTTGCTGCTTCGCCAGACAACGAGGTGGAGCGGCTCAGCCAGATTCTAGGCAAGTATCGAAGCCAAATTGAAGGAATTGCATCTCAAAAACACAGCGCAGGTCAAATCGAAAGCAACGGTTCCATCTTAATAGCCGCGACGGATGTATGAGCCCTGAAGTCGGGCATCGTGTGCGGCACCTTCTTGACTCGAAGGTACATTGAGCACCACATTGAAGGTCAAACAATGCGCGAAATGACCAGCGAAGCCATCGAGGCGGAGTGCTTGCAGCTTACCTGAGACTGCCTCGGCTGCAACAATTTGCGAGCGGTCAAAGTCGCGAGGCGACAGCCGTCGGAGAACAGCTTCCCGAACTGGTACGTCGAGGAGTTCATTCCGCAGCTGTCACCAGCCGACGCGAAAGAGGCGCGGCTGGTGATCGTAAAACGGCTAGCGGACGTGACACTGATACGATGAGCAAGCCCGGATGAGCGAAGCGATATCTGGGGCCTTCTTGCCCCCATAGCGCATGCGCTCGTGCGGGCTACGCCCCATGAAGCCGCGGTGTACTGTGGATGCCCTGCCTTCGCGGGCATGACAGAGGGGCATTTTACTTCGGATCGTGTAGGGCACGCTCGAGTGCCATCCGAATAAAGCGCTGATAGGGCACACCCGCGCGCTTAGCGCGATTTTGCACGGCTTCGAGGAGTTGCGCCGGCAAGCGGAGATTCACTGATTTGTCTTTGCGCTTGAGTTCGAAACGCACCACTTCGCCGCCTGACAGATCGTAGTCGGTGAGGTCTGCTGTTGCCACAAAGTCCTCAGCTTGCTTGTCCGTCTTAAACGTCGGGATAGGTTTTTTCATAAAGATCAACCTCCTTCTTGTGCATGTAGCGGGCACTAATCGGTCGGATCAAAACGCCGTCACCGCCCTCGCGCTGCGTAAACACTACGAACGCGTTGCGGCCCTTTGCTGTGGTTCCGATCGACCGAAACCGCCGTTCGCCGTGGGGATTCTCCTTGTCGGGTAGGATCACAACAGGCCGATCAAACACACTTTCAATCTCGGTAATGGAGTGCCCATGTTTTTGGCACTTCTTCCGGTTGCCACGATCCCAATCAAAACCCGCAAATTCCATGATCCCCCACTAGGAATATAATCTAATACTTGTAGAGGCATTTGTCAATACAAATTCGTCCCCGCTAGATTCACAGCCCGTAGGACGATCCATGTTGTAAGAGGTCCCCGGATCGCTTCGTCGCATTCGCTCCTCGCGATGACGAACTTGCGCAGGTGATTTGCCCGACAGGCCACGTTGGCGATGCCCTATTCGGCCCTTTTGTCCAGCCCTTTCGGAAAAAATATTTCTGTTTTTCCGAAATGCAAATCAGGTGTACATGTTCCCCGTCCCGCCTCGATAAGAGGGGCGTTGCGCATCGTCACGAACGTTGAGGCGGGATGCGATGGACGCAGGGCGCGCTTTCGACGATGGCGCTGGCCCCGCGGACGGCGAATGCGCGTGGTCCTGACACCCCGACGCTGGTGTCAAGTTTGCGGAAGCCAGCTTTCGCAGG
>Ga0116223_10003551_pt1 | contig 13896 bp, 15 predicted proteins | sample Sb_taG_3_FD_90092 | JGI IMG/M metagenome (GOLD analysis project Ga0116223, IMG submission 90092) | Peat soil microbial communities from Weissenstadt, Germany - Sb_50d_a_PC metaG | ecosystem: Environmental > Terrestrial > Soil > Wetlands > Peat | place: Germany: Weissenstadt | collected 2010-09-21 | reverse complement strand
GTGGTTCGTCGGTCGTCGTAGATTATTTGGCATCTCGATTCGAGGTTGCTGGCAATAAATCGCCATGTCAGTCATTGACTGGGCTCTGAATGCTTATCCAGCCCTGAGCGATGGGCGGACGGAGGTGGACTTCCCTCATTTTCCCGAAGCGAAATTTAGAATGGCTGCATGAGATGAATCTGCGTTTTCTGCGGCTCAGTCAGGGTAGCCGTCCGGAGTACCGCGCCGCCACCGAGGAGCTTGGAACGGAAGTGGCACGGGCGTAACATTGGACTGGTCTACGGCGGTGGCAATGTGGGTCTGATGGGTGTGCTCGCCGACGCGGTGCTGGGCGCGGGTGGCGAGGCGTTAGGCGTCATCCCAGAACACCTGATGGCGCGAGAGATCGGGCACAATGGGCTGACGAAGCTTCACGTTGTGCATTCGATGCACGAGCGCAAGGCGCTCATGGCCGATCTGTCGGATGCGTTCGTCGCTCTGCCGGGCGGATTCGGGACGCTGGAGGAGTTTTGCGAGGTGGTGACATGGACGCAACTGGGCCTGCATGCGAAGCCCTGCGGAATCCTGAACGTGCTGGGGTTTTACTCTCCCCTGCTGGCTATGCTCGACCATGCGGTTCAGGAGCGGTTCCTGAAACCGGAGAACCGGGCGTTGGTGCTGGCGCGGGAGTCGCCTTCCGAACTGCTGCAAGCACTGGAGGAGTGGCGTCCGCCACACGTCAAGAAATGGATCAGTCGGGAGACGCGGTGAAGGCCGTGACCAGCAAAGGCGGTATTCGGGGCTGCTTGCCAGCCTGCGAGGTCATGAGCGACACTCTCCGGCTGCTTCCTCGTTCACGACCCCGGGTTCAGAGTGCTAACCCTGATTACATCATCAACCGACAATTATTTGCGGCACCGATAAACACTACGGATCTCAATCACCCATCCCTTTCGCAACGAGCGCGAAAAGGATGGGGTATCCGGCGATAGTTTGAGCCGCGTATTATTTAGACGACGGGGTGGTCGAATAGAAGCCCGCGATGCTGGAGCTCCCCAAAATATGGCCGCCCCTTCCTGCCCTAATCAGCGCCTGATAGAGAGTCTCGGCACTTCTCGGAAAATTCGCTGAGGTGGGCAGGTCGAGGACTACGTCCAGCGCATAGACCGTGAAAACGTAGTGGTGGGCATAGGGTCTAACGCCCTTTGGCGGACATGGACCGTCATATTCGGCCCCGACAAAAAAGTCATTGAAGATCTGTTTGCCATACTGGCTTCCGGCAACACCGGCGTTTGCGGGCAGCCCGGTCGCCGTTGGAGAGATGTTGTACATTCCCCAGTGGGTAAAGGCGGCGGTGGTGTCGTAGGCGGTCACGACGAAACTAGCCGTGCGCGAGGAAGCGGTAGTCCACGAGAGCTCTGGAGATTGATTTCCACCGGGGCTTCCATCCAGTGAGCAGGCGTTGGAGCCGTTCACGATATTGTTGTTGATCATGCTGAGAGGCAGCGTTGCTCCGTTCGCGAAGGTTGTGCTGCTCAACTGGAGCGAGGTCGGGCCGTCGCCGACGTGTGTGCGACTGCTTTGCGCGGCTGCGAATACTGAGAGTGAGGACAGCAATAGCATCAACCAGCCAAGTCGAATTTTCATTGATATCTCCTTCTTTCCTCGACAAGCGGGGGCATTATACATCTATTCAGGCGTCCGGCTCGGATTTGAGGGCGAGCGCCACGCCGACCGTTAGAAGCAGAGGAGCCGCGAATAGCCCATGAGAAGCTTCACCCAAAACGACCCGCTGACCGACGCCGAGCTTGACCGCCTCGGTGATTTCCTGAATGGTTGCAAGGGGGAGAAGGCAATGAACGTGGAGCAATTGGACGGATTCTTCGCAGCGTTGATCGCAGGGCCGGAGACCGTGATGCCGAGCGAATACTATCGGGAGGTCTTCGGCGGCGAGATGTCGGAGACCTGCGAGTTCGCCAGCCTCGATGAGGCGAACGAAATCTTGGGGCTCATGATGCGGCACTGGAACGACATCGCCGGGACGCTGTTCAAGAGCGAGGTCTACGTGCCGCTCCTGCTACAGGACGAGAATGGCGTGGCGAACGGTAATGACTGGGCGCACGGGTTCATGCGGGGCATGGGTATGCGCCGCGATGGTTGGGCAGAGTTGGTCAACGACGAGCAGCACGGCGGATACCTGATCCCCATGATGATGCTCTGCCACGAGCACGACGAAGACCCGGAGATGCGTCCCGAGCCGATCAGCCCGGAGAAGCGCGAAGAAGTCGCCGTGCACATGGCGGCTGGGCTGTTGGGGGCGTATCGCTATTTCCGGGCGCATCGGCAGGTCAGTCCCGATGCTTACACGAGCGAGCCACGGCGCACCGCTCCCAAGGTCGGGCGGAACAATCCGTGTCCCTGCGGCTCTGGGAAGAAGTTCAAACGGTGCTGCGGCGGGGCGAGTGTGAACTGAGCGCCCTGTGGCTGTCGCTACTGCTTGGAATCCTGAATCTCGAAGCCAAGAACTACCGGCATGATGACCACAAGCTTACACGTATGTGTTCGATATTGCTCAGATCAAGATGATCTGAGTCGTTACAGTAACGCAGGGGTAGGTAGATGACCGCCCCGATGATGGAGAGGATAATTTATGAACGGATTTAAGTTCCTTGCGTTAGCTGCTGTTGCTGGAATCTGCTTCATGGCAACTACTCCCAAAACAGAGGCTCAGGTAAGCGTTAACATCGGAGTCGCGCCTGAATGTCCCTACGGCTACTATGACGTGGCTCCGTACGACTGCGCCCCCTACGGCTACTACGGCCCGGAATGGTTTACGGGTGGCGTCTTCATTGGCGTTGGCCCGTGGTTTCATGGCGCTGACAACTTCCGAGGGCACGTAAATAACCGTCTCCATCCTGAGCACGGCTATAAAGGCCCAAGGCCAAACCGTGGCGACAAACCCGAGCCGGGAAAGCGTCTCGATAAGGTTGCCCACTTCAAAGGAAACGAAGTGCGTGATGGACGCGGTCACGCAGTTGGGGGCAAACGCTAACCGATACCGGTATCTCAATCAAGAGACCCCAATCGAGAACGTGCAAAAGGAAATGGCAGTTGTCCGCGGATTGAAGATTGGAGTGGATACCTGCCCCCTTTTGATCTGCTGGATGATCGTTCGTTCTCGGGCTCGGCTTGGAATCGAAGAGATCGTCGGCAGTCTTCAGGTGACATGCCACGAAGATTCTACGTCCGGACGGAGAATCAATCTGGGCTCCCCTGCGCCTTCACGGGGCACCGCCGATCAATCTCAGCCATTATCTGCTCTGCCCAACGCACAGCATCCCCGATTGCTGTTATCGTCGCAGGAACCCGAGCCCCGCCGTCGTACTGAGCCAGCTTCCTTGCCGCAAGAATCGCTGCCATGATTCCGATCACCCGTTTGCGATTTTCGTCCATTTGCGGCGGCACCAGACCGAACCTCACGCAACCTCACGCAAGTCCTGCGTTCGGAATCCACCAAGATACTTGACACGTCGATGGAAATGGCTTCCGAGATGAAGTTGCGCTCAGGTTCGAGTCCGAGTATAGCACGAGTTTCGCTTTTGTTTCGCCTATCTGTTCCCAAGGAACCAACGCGCCCGCCTCGGGCGATGGGTTGCGGGTTCGGGTGGCGCTGGGACAGGCACAAGGGAGTGGTCACAAGGGCTGTGGGGAGGTTCGGACAACGAGACGTGGCTCGGTCATCCCAGAGTTTCTGTGTGACTATTTGTGACTACTTTCGAGCAAAAACCAGTTTGAAATTTGCCATTTCTACTGAGATTTTGTTTTTCGGAAATTCTCCCTAACCCCTTTACAGGTCTCGGTTTTGCCAGTATTGTTGGGATAAGTCAGAGGCATTAAAGAGATTCCCGGTAGCGCTACCAACTCAACCTTTCTGCTATCAATCACTTGCACCATCCCGTAACACAGTCGCCTAAAACGATGTGACTAAAAATGTGACTTTCCTGCTGCACCAACTGATTCCTTCTCTCAATCGCGTCGCGGATCTGCGCCAACTGTTTGCGGATGTTGGTGCATACAATTCACGACCTTATTGAAGGCGACGGTGATGAAGAGGCAGAAGATACCCAAGCCGATCAAGCTAAAGTCTTTCTACTGTGCTACCACGCCGCACGGTTGGGATGTTGATGTCGCCGAGTCTGGTGCGCATAAGTCCATGCGTCGGGGGACGAGGGCAATGGCGTCTACTGGATCAAACAGCTTTATTTTGCCAATGCCGAAGGCCGTTGCCACATCAACGTCTGGAAGCAAATATTCGTCTACTCGTGTGAAGACATCGGCCTCGCCGACCTGTCCGTCAAGACGCACGTTCTGGACCTATACAAGAAACTCTAACACCACCGCGAAGAACTCGAAGAGATAGGGGAAATATGCAAGGACGGTGCACGCCATTCCGATCTTGAGATGGTTGTCGAAGCGATGATGCTTTGTTGTCGTGCGGAAGAATCTCGTGCGGTTGACGACGCCATCATTTACTTCAACCAACATCCAAGCCGCCACGTAGACGTAGCTAATAGCGACTGCCTTCCCGCCGCGTGACGATGATTGAGACGAAATTTGACAAAGCGCATCCTGCGTACCACACTGGCGCTTCAATGGGGGATCGTTGGAACGGCTAATCTACGAGCCATGGCCAACTCAGAGATTTCTTTTGTGCCATCGTTGTGGGCCGACAACGCTTTGCCTGCTATTAAGCCGAATCCCTTGCCGCGGGCAAATGTTTCCAATGCGATGAGATCAGCTTGAGCCTCGACTCTCTGCCCCAACTTCTTTTTCAGTTGCGCAATGGCGAGCTGAGTTTCGAGTTCGATTCCCAGCAGATGATGAGCACGAGCGCGTTCGAGCGTGCGCTGCAGTTGGTGGCGTGACGACACCGGATGGCCGATAGCTAGTTCAACACGGGCAGAGACAAGATCGAACTGGAGCCGGTTGAGTTGGTTTGTACTCTTCGCGGCCAGCAATTGGCTCACTTCTTTTTCCTTGGCCGCTTCCACGGCCTTGCCCTGGCCCAGCAACCCATCGATCAAGGCAACGCTCGCGGCGAGTTCATCGTCGGCTTGATCGTCCTGATGAAACTGCTCTTTGCACTTTCGGATCACAGTTTCGGCGTCGGCGGCATGCCCTTCCTCAAGCGACAGCCGCGCCATAGCGAGCTCCGTTTCCGCGACGGTTTGCTTTTCTCCAATCTCTTTGCGGAGAGCCAGCGATTCTTGATAAGAGTTGCGGGCTGCCTGCAAATCCCCTTGATCGACAAAAACGTCTCCGGCCCCAGCGAGGGCATAGGCCACGGCACGTTTGTCATCAATTTCCTGCGCGATTGTTCTGGCCTCCTTATAACCCACCAGGGCCGCTTTCAGGTCACCACGCCGTCTCGCAATCTCGGCAAGATCAACGAGTGTTAGCGCAACACCGTCCTTGTCTCCCCTTTCTTTGTAACCGGGGAGAGCGTCCGAGAGAGCGAGCGCCGCATCGGTCAAATTTCCACGCGCCAGAGAGATGTCTCCGAGGTTACCAGTGACAGTGGTGATGCCCTCGATGTCGCCGACCTCACGAAACACCGCGATCGCTTCCCGGAACATTTTCTCGGCCCGGTTCAGGTCGCCTGCTTGATAGTAATGGGCAGCGAAATCGCTCAGTATGCGAGCTTCATTGTTGCGATCACCAGCTGCGGCGTAGCCCCGACGAGCATTGTCGCAATCCTGGACACCTTGGGTAGTGGAGCTGCCGTTGCCCAGTGTCTGACAGAGAATGCCATAGGCTCGCGCTACAAGAAGGTGCGAGCCTTCGGCGTTGCCCTTTTCGACAGCGCGCCTCGCGGCGGACTGCGCCTTGACGAAATCCTTATTCATCCAGGCGCGTGCCTCAACTAGGTCAATCCGTGGATCGTCTCCTTTGGGAGCAGGAAGATTCCGAAGGCCTTCGAGGGTTCGCAGCGCGTCTTCGGGATTGACCCATCGCTGCTCATCGGCCAACCGAAGGCCGTAATCGAGATTGTCCGGAACCCGGGCATAGAGTTTCCGATAGGAGTCGACGGCCCTCGTCCTATCCTGCACAGTGGAATAGTATTCGCCCTCGATCAGCAGCTGCTCTTCCGGCCCCAGACGCACGGAGAGCGCGCGTGCACGTTCAATTTCAGCACGAGCTTTCATTGTGTAACCGAGATGGCCCCAGGCGTCTGATAAAGCGGCATGAGCCAACGGATAATCGGGATCGGCGGTGACCGCTTTGGCCAGCAGATCGCGTGCTCGTGCATAATCGAACGCCCATAAACGTTCTTGGCCCTCTGTATAAAAACGAATCGCCTCCTGATTGGATGGAAGAGCGGCCCTCGCCTGAAGGCTAGCCTCGTTGGAAGCCGAGCTGATTCCCAGGCTTTTCCGAAGGGCCTGTCCTGCCTGGGTGGCCAGGTCGAATAGATTTCCCTCGTTGCCGGTGAAGGATTGCTCGGCGATGGTCTCGCCCCGGACTGTATCCTGTACTCGCAAATCCAGCCGGATGCGCTTGTCCCCGTTGCCGGGAATCGCGGTGTAGGAACCGAGAACGACGACATCGGCACCCGGGTTGATCCGTAAGCGCTCCAAGGTCGCTTTGGCGAGACTATCCTCGTCGGCGAGGGGCAGTTCACGTTTGACGTGGGCAATGTCTTCGCCAGACACCATCCGAAGGGTGCCATCGGCGGCCAACTCGGTAGTGAGCATTTCAGCAAAGGCCGGCGACAGCCAGTTGTCCTCCGGACGCCCCGGCAGGTTTCGGAAACCGAGCACCGCGACCGAGCGCCGCGCGCGGACTGGCGGCATCAATCCAGCTGCCTCAGCCTTGGTCGACGCGCGCCGCGGCAGCGAACGGAAACCATAGACGACAGTCCCCACCAGGACGAGTACCGATGCCGCAATAACCCAATAGCGGCGGTGACTATTAGTTACTGTAGAGGTTGAAGTGTTTCTAATCCCGACGACCGGGGCTGGCGTCAGCGTCTCTGCTGGTTGCGCCGCAGCCTCAGAACCCGAAACTGTGACCGGGGCCGTGAACCGGTATCCACGTCGTGGAAGGGTCTCCACATAGCGAGGGGCTTCGGCGTCATCATTCAACGCGTCTCGCACTTTTCGGATGGCCACGCCCAGGCTGTTATCGAACTCAACGAAGGTGTTTTCCGGCCACAGGCGTTGCCGGACTTCCTCGCGGGAGATGATTTCCCCGGGCCGCTCCACCAGCATCACTAATAAGCGGTAGGGCAAGTCTTGCAGCTTCAAGCGGGTACCGTTGCGCGAAAGCGCGCTCTCCCCAAGGTCCAGTTCGAACGGACCGAAGCGGTAGAGAGGCCCTTGTGGCGACACCCCTGGCATATCCTCCCCCCCAAGCTGGGAGAATGTTAGCACAGCCAGGGGCCCGACACTTCAGTTAAGACCGGCCCCTAAGTCCATGTCTGACGGGCACTTTCGGGTTAAGACAGACTTAAAACGCAGTTTCATTGACCCCGCCGGCGAATTCATTCACATTCGCATCCGCCAGGCAACGAATCGCGTTCAGCCCAAGCAACTCTGTTCGGGCCCCGCGCTAAGAGTACACACACTTCGGCAGTTGCTCCGCAATGAAGCGGGGGGCGCGCTGAGGAAAGCAAGAAATCAATGAATGAGGAGGATTTATGAACAAGAAGCTAGTCGCAAATGTGGCCGCGTTGGTTCTGCTGACGCTCGCGGCTTTGGGGTCGGGATACGCGCAGAGTGCGTCTCCTGCTTGCAATAACAAACTCATCGCTGGCAACTTTGGATTCACCATCCAGGGCAACAAATTGGGAGGCCAAGGGCCCACGGGCCCCCAGGTGGGCGTGGCGATGGCTAAGTTTGATGGTAAAGGTGGGTTCACTCAAATCGACACGGTAACGGTTAACGGTGAGGTCGTCGCCGATTTCACACACACTCCGGCTAACGGTACTTACACGGTGAACTCCGATTGTACCGGCACCTTCACCATCGACTTCACCGACGGCCGGCCGCCCGTGGTCGCGAACTTCGTCGTAGTGGACGGTGGTTCCGAAATCGACACCGTGGTGATCAGTGCAGGTGGAAACCAGGGAATCATCGCCAGCGGCAGCATCGGAAAAAGGCGGTTTGCCAAATACTGAAGCTCGGCACGCTGATTGGTGGCAGAGGAAGCGCAGGAATCCAGGACTGCGCTCTCTGCGTCTGCACAGATCACGCCGAGCGACGAGTCGGTTTCAATCAACAGGAATCACGGACGAAGGACGACCTTGGCGGCCCCAGGGGAAACGATTCCAAAAATCTCACGAGGAGAATCTTATGATTCGTAAAACCACTTACCAAGACACCCTGCGCCGCCTGCGCCATGCAGTTTGTGCATTCGGGCTTTTGATTTCGGTCGCCGCCCTGCCAGCCTATGGGCAACTGGTTCATCAACTCTCCTACAACAACTCCTACTGGATGGACCAGAACCTCAATGGAGTTCCAGCGGAGATCTACCCGCTCGCAGCGTTCCCCACGACGCCAAACGATCAATCGCACGTCTACTACCTGTCGAGCGGAAGTTCCGCCCACGTGCACCAGCTCTTCTACAACGGCATCAGCTGGGCCGACGAGGACCTGACGGTTTTATCCGGCGGACCCACAGCGTTCAGCACGGTCACCGGCTTTTCCGTGGGGAATTACCAATATGTTTACTACGTCAACAATGGCTTTCCAAATCACGTTCACCAACTCCTCTACAACAATGTCAAGTGGGTTGATTCCGACCTGGCTGCCCTTAGCGGAACGCCGCAACAGGACGCGAGCTTCTTAGGCTTGGTTGCATTTACAACCACACCAGCATTGCATGTTTACTACGTAGATGGGAATAGCTTGGGCGTTCATCAGCTTTTCTCCAACGATGGCACGACCTGGCAGGACCAGGATCTAACCAGCATCACCGGAGGCCCTCAACTATCCGTTCTAACATCTGGATTCAATATCAAGAACTTTCAGTATGTTTATTTCACAGACGTAAATTACGACCTTCACCAACTCTCTTACAACAACTCCACTTGGTCCGATACAGACTTGACTGTGTTGACCAAGACTGCGGTGCCTGTCTCGTCAGTGGCGGCCTTCGTGATCCCTGGTACCAAGAAAATGCGCCTCTACTTCATCAGCTTGTCCAACAGCCACCTATTGCAACTTGCATCAACCAACGGTGCAAAGTGGGCGATTGCAGATTTGACCAAGAAATCAAAGGGGCCGCTGCCAGACCCCGACACCTCGATTGTCGCTTACGCGACGACTCCCAACGATGAAGTCCACGTGTTCTATGTATCCGGAAGCCATATCAACGAGATTTACCAGCCCACGGCAACCACCTGGTCAAACGAGGATCTGACATCGTCGGGAAACGGCGAGCCTGCGGCTGAGTTCACTGGCTTAGCTGGATTCTCGTTGCAGAACGAACAATACGTATTTTATCAAGCCCAGTGATGCTTGCGGCAGCCCGGGCAGGTACGGTTCGCGCAGAGCCGACCAAATTCTATAGGAAGAACGACGAGGCGACCCCCAGGAAGCTTTTCACAAAACTCTACTGAGGAGAACATCATGATTCGCAAAAGCAGCTACAAAGACATCGTAAACGGCCTGCGCCATGCCGTTTGTGCATTCGGGCTTTTGATTTCGCTCGCCGTCCTGCCAGCCTATGGGCAGCAGGTTCACCAACTCTCCCACAACGGATCGAGCTGGACGGACCAGAATCTCAACGGCTTCGCCAGGACCCATGGGCCAACGCGCACCGAATCCCAGTGGAAGAGGTAAAGAACGCCCGCGAACGAGGACACTACCTTCGCCCCGAACTCTACGGCGCGCCTGACGAGGCAAGCATCGCCTGGGCCCGTCATCCGGAAACGATGAAGCGCATCAAGGAAATGCGCCAGCAACAAGGCTTGCCGGATGCGTCGACGGCCAAGAAATCGGGTCCCGCCGCACCGGCAACGCGATAGGCCGCGAAGGGGAGAACCGCGCTGCGGCGCGCTTCTTCTGCCTACAAGTAAGAACGATCGTGCACGTACGCAATCAAAGTTGAAGCCAAAGAAAAAGGGGGAATTCCAACATGTTCAGATTCTTGGCCGCTACGTTGCTAGCTGTTGTCACGATGTTCCCCGCTGAAGGCTTAGCCCAGCCATTGCGGACGGGTTCGGAGTCAAGAATTCGCACCTACTACGTGGGCGCCGACGAGGTTGAGTGGGACTACGCCCCCGGAGGCGTCAACAAAATGATGGGCATGAAGTTCGACGGAAATTCCAAAGTCTTCACCGAACGAGGGCCGCATCGCATCGGCACCGTCTACCGCAAGGCTCTCTACCGCGAATACACCGATGCGGCCTTCACCAAGCTCAAGCCGCGCGCTCCCGAATGGGAACACGCCGGCATTCTCGGCCCCATTTTGCGCGCCGAAGTCGGCGATACAATCCGTGTCGTCTTCAAGAACAACGCCACGCATCCCTACAGCATGCACCCCCATGGAGTCTTCTACGACAAGAGTTCCGAGGGCGCTTTGTATGAAGACGGCACGTCAGGTGCGGACAAGGCGGACGACGCAGTCCCGCCCGGCGGCACTTACACCTATACGTGGAAGGTTCCGGAACGAGCCGGGCCGGGGCCGAATGACCCAAGCTCGATCGTATGGCTCTACCATTCGCATACGAACGAAGCCAAAGACGTACAGAGCGGATTAGTCGGAGCGATCGTGATCACGCGGCGAGGAATGGCCGATGCCGATGGCAAACCGAAAGACGTGGACCGGGAAATTGTTTGCTTGTACATGTTCTTTGATGAGAACACGAGCTGGTATCTGGAACACAATCTTCAGACTTATACGAGCGATCCTAAAGGAGTAAACAAGGCTGAATTCCTGCCCGTCGATGGAGAGGGCAATCCCTCATTTCTTGGGTCCGGATTTACCGTTGCCAACACCAAGTTCTCGATCAATGGCTACATCTACGGCACCGGGCCGCTTATGACCATGAAACAGGGAGAGCGCGTCCGCTGGTATCTGCTTGCGCTCGGCGAATTCGTCAGTCAGCACACGCCGCATTGGCACGGCAATGTCGTGCTGCAAGACGGAAAACGGACAGACGTGGTCGCGCTCCTGCCGGCCCAGATGGCAACCGTCGATATGGTTCCCGATAATCCGGGCATTTGGATGTTCCACTGCCATATCGACGACCACATGGAGGCGGGAATGGCCGCCTTTTATCAAGTTACACCGTAGTGTGAACATTAGGTCAGTATCACTGACCATTTTGGGAGAAGCTCTATGTATCGATCAATCGCCTCAATGTTTCTTACTCATTGCGCTTTACTGTTCGCGGTAACGTTGGCCGCAACGGATGCGAACGCCATGGATGGCGCTTGCCAATCGGTGTCCGACGTCGGCCGCAAGGTGCTTACGACGCCGACTCACATTTACACAACGACAACTGCCGCTTTCCGCCCCGGCGGCGAGCCCACGACTGCCGAGACGATTTATGCCGGCGGTGCGATCTACGTCAAGGTGAACGATCGCTGGACTCGGAGCAAAATCACGCCGCAGGACATACTCCAGCAGAAGAAAGAAAACCAGAACAACTCCAAGATCACTTGCCGCTATCTGCGCGAGGAATTCGACATCGATGTTGGCGGCAAGCTGGGCAAGAGCCATAGCTCGATGCACTATGAGTACGGCAACGTGCAGCCACCGCAAATGTGAGGGAAACTCCGTGGACATTTGCGCTGAGAATATTCAGTGATGGAGCCGGACACCCCCAGCTTCGTGCGCCTCGCACTTAGGTGCGCCCGGAGATGAGACCGGGGATAGGGACCAAAGAGTTAACTCATGATTGCCTTTCGCCGTATAGCCGCTGCCGTGTTTTTCTCTGCGTTGTCAAGCGCAGCCGTCACACAGGACTTTCTCAAATCCCAGCCGCCCACATGGTCGTCGAGGCCGGATGCCGCAGCTTTCGAAAAAATAGAAAACGACCGGCTATCCGCGGCCCAGCGGTCCGCGCCTTGCTAGACAGTCCCCCAGTTCGAGACGAGATCGGGCGAGCATTCGAGGGCGGTTAGGCACGGGCGGTAGGATCGGAAACTTCTGAGTGTTATCAAATGCCGCATGTGACTCCCACTCGGATCTGCGCCCACTTTTCATCGATGCTGTCCTTTCTCTAATATCGGAACCATGAATGACCCGACCATCGTCGTGGCGGGAGCTACCGGTAATCTCGGCGGACGCATCGCAAGAGCTTTGCTCGAACGGGGAGCCCGCGTAAGAGCGCTTGTTCGCCACGGCACTGCGCGAGACAAGCTTGAGCGACTGAAGGAGCTCGGCGTAACGATTGCCAGTGTCGACTTGAGCAGCACTTCCCAAGTGATACCGGCATGCTCGTGTGCGTCCTGCGTGGTGTCCGCGCTGCAGGGATTGCGGGACGTGATCGTGGAAACGCAAACGGTTCTGCTCGACGCAGCGATCAAGGCTGAAGTGCCACGTTTCATTCCGTCCGACTACTCGATTGATTTCACCAAGTTTCCACCCGGAGAGAATCGCAATCTCGATCTGCGCCGAGACTTCCACAAGCGCCTCGATAAGACTCCGATTTCAGCGACCACGATCTTCAACGGTGCGTTTGCCGATCTGCTGACCGGTCAGATGCCGCTCATTCTCTTCAAACTGAAGCGAGTCCTCTATTGGGGCGAGGCGGACCAGCGCTTGGACTTCACGACGATGGACGACACGGCCGCATTCACGGCGGGCGCGGCTCTTGATCCGTCCACCCCTCGCTTTCTACGAATTGCAGGCGATCAACTCAGCGCCCGCGAACTGACGGCGGTCGTGAGTGAGGTGACCGGAAAGGAGTTCCGCCTGTTCCGCGCTGGAGGTCTGGGAATGCTCGGCACGCTTATCAAGGTCGCACGCACGGTCGCTCCCGGAGAGAAGGAACTTTACCCGGCATGGCAGGGCATGCAGTACATGCGTAACATGTTCGACGGCCGGGCAAAGCTAGAGCCGCTCGACAACGATCGCTATCCCAGTATTCGTTGGACGACTGCGCGGGATGTGCTCGCAGCGCGCCAAGCTAGCTACTAGCCTGCGCGCCGGCCGCATGGCAGGCGAATCCGAACTAGGGCTACCGATATCGCCGCACAACGCTGTGGTCGCAAGTTCCACCGATAGATGCGGGCTTCCCCGAAGGCCGCTTGACGCCCGGGCGCGATTAGCCAGAAGGTCGTTATTCCACAGGGACACGCGAGTGTCCTTCTGCCTACTGTCAAAAGGAATTTCATCGCCCGTACCCTCGTGGCTCACTGTTGGTTTGGGGGATCGGGCTGGCGCAGGTTCTCGCCGCCATCGGCCATGGTGACGCCTAGCCCGGGAACGTGACAGGTGTGGTCGTCGGCCAGTTGCACCATATCACGGTCGATTTCCGCTTCGATGCGGCGCCGCTTGCGGATGCGGGATGCGAACTCGTGCGCGATCCCTCCCAGCACGACCGCCACGCAAATGGCAATGACGATGCCGAGGGCCACGTTCGTGACGTTGAGCCAGTAAGTCTGTGAATCGTACCAATTGAGCAGGCTTGCCGAAAACTCACGCAGCGACACAACCAGGATTTCCATTTTGGCCTCGCTGCCACTAGCAGTATACACCCGTCCAGCGTCGGACTGGGCGATGTGCAGGAAGGACGCTTCGTCGATGGTAAATGAGCCGGGGTCCGCCAGTTGGCAGGCGACGACACCAGCCAGGGCGAGATCTTAGCGCTGCGGCCCAACACCACCCTCCGGGTGCCGCCGCCGGAGAAGCGCGCGGAGGTCCTGGCGCAGGCCTGTCCCGACGATCCGCAATTGCAGGGCG
>Ga0116223_10003544_pt1 | contig 13911 bp, 12 predicted proteins | sample Sb_taG_3_FD_90092 | JGI IMG/M metagenome (GOLD analysis project Ga0116223, IMG submission 90092) | Peat soil microbial communities from Weissenstadt, Germany - Sb_50d_a_PC metaG | ecosystem: Environmental > Terrestrial > Soil > Wetlands > Peat | place: Germany: Weissenstadt | collected 2010-09-21 | reverse complement strand
TCAAACCTGAGCAGCCGGAAGTTTCCGGCTACTTCAACGTGGACAACGGTACGGGAAAAATCCTGGGGATTTATCTGCAGGGAAACACCGCGATCGCCCCTATCTTTTCGCAATGGATGGAGCCGCTGAAAGATCTCGGCGTAACCACCATCACCGCGCGCAACACCGGGGGCACCGACCACCTATCGTTCGATGCGGTCGGGATCCCCGGCTTCCAGTTCATTCAGGACCGCCTCGACTACGAATCGCGCACGCATCATTCGAACATGGACACGTACGAACGCTTGCAGCCCGCCGACCTGGCGCAGGCGGCAACCGTGGAGGCGATCTTCGTATACAACACTGCCATGCGCGACCAGATGCTGCCGCGCAAGCCACTGCCGCATCCCGAACTCGAAGAGCAGCTCTCGGCTCCGCTCAAGGTGATGCCCGGAGTACTGGAACCCGCGGAAGAGTCCAAAGACTAGGCTCACGCAAGCACGTGGGCCTTACGCAGCGACGCTAAAGGCGCAGATGAAGCAAAACACGGATTGCCCGTGATCCAAAAACGTCAGGGGACTTGCCGATTGCTACTGCGGTGTTTGTCACCTGGAAGTTCTTGCAAAAACATCCCAGCTACAAAGAGCTCTGATTGGTGCGATCTTCGTTGTTATGTGATTGCTTGTCCGCTTGTCCTAGAAGAAGAACTTTGCGCCTAACTGAACGAGGCGGGGCGAATCGGCACTGACGACTTGGCCGAAGGTGGAACTGCCGATATTGCCATCGACGGATTGCGGTCCGAAAAACTGAGCGTGGTTGAAAATGTTGAAACCTTCGAGCCGAAACTGCAGCGACTTCGATTCCGTCAGAGGTACATTCTTGAGAAGGGCGATATCGTAATTGTCCATCCCCAGTCCGTAAAAAAAGCGCCGTTTGGCTGTGCCCGGTGTCCCCAAGGCGTTCTCGCTGAACTGCGCGGTATCGAAATAAGAACGCCCGTTGCGCAGATTGTGATTCAGATCCAGAGCGCCCCCTGTGTAGTCCGGCTCGTCGACACCATAGTTATTGACGCCATTCGGTTCCGCCCCGAGCAGAGAGTTGTCACCGTAATTGACGAGAGTCACGGGCAGGCCCGAGGTGAAATGGGTAATACCAGAGATTTCCCATCCTTCCGTCCAGCGGTTCGAGGCGTGAAAGAGTATCTCGAACGGAAGTTTATAGTTATAGCTGACCACGAAGTTATGCTTAACGTCAAAGGCGGACAAGGCTTTGCTGAGCGAGGAATCGAGCGGATTGACCTCTTCCCCGATGTTCGAAGACTGGTCTTCGGATTTGCTATAGGTGTATCCGGCCAGCACACTTAGGCGTTTACTGCTGTGGCGCAAGGTGATCTGCAAAGCATTGTAATTGGAATTGCCGATGGTCGCCTGGTCGGCATCGCTGCCGAAATTGGAACCCAGCGGTCCCCGGGTGCCGTTATATACCTTACCCGTGGAAGTGGCGTAAGAGGTACCTTCGCCGAAGGGACCGCACAAGGTTTGTCCCGGTGCGAGGTTAGCGGGATTGCTCAAGAACAAACAGAGCGCTGGATTGCCGGGGTTGGCCTCCTCCAGCACCAGCAGTCGATGTCCCTGGGTGCCTACATAATTCAAGCTGAGTACGGTGTGGGCTCCCAGCCCCCGCTCCAGCGAGAGCATGTATTCTTCGGTGTACGGAATCCGATTGGTGGTGGGGTAGTCTGGAAGACCCGTAATCGGCTCGAACTGCGCCCAGTTGATGTCTGAATCAGGGTGACTCGCACTTGAGTTCAACGGAGCGAGCGTAACCGGGAAATACTGGCCGAGATTCTGGCCGTTTGCTGCCGTTATGAACGGTGTGGAGAACAGCGGCGGCGCGGGGCTTGTGTAAGTCGTGCCGTAGGGCGCATTGGCGCTCATGACTCCAATTGTAAGTGCCTCGATCGCAGTGTAGAACATCCCATAACTCGCTCTTACGCTGGTCTTGCCCGGGCCGCCCAGTATTCTTGCGAGCAGGCCATCGCCCGACGCGCTGGGCGAATAGGCTAAGCCAATGCGCGGAGCAAAGTCGCGATTTCCCGCAGGCGCCAGCGTTCGCGGCACTCCCGGATCCGTGGGATAAAGGATGCCGGCGGGAGCTCCTGGAAAAACGACCGACTGCTTACCCGGCTCGAATGTCGCGATCTGGTTGTACTTCTCATACCAGGGCTCGATCCGATCCCATCGCAGACCATAATTCAGCGTGAGGCTGTGCGTCACACGCCAGCTATCCTGCCCGTAGATGCCTACGTATTTGTTCCGGCCGTAAAAAGGCTGAAGCTGGCTCTGGTTGTACTGGCTCGGAACTCCTAACAGGAAATCTGCGAAGTCAGAGCCGGTCTCGCTTCCAAAGAAGAGGAAGCTGCCATTAAACTGAGCGATCGCATTGACATTGACCTGATCGTAGTGGAACTCGCCGCCCACTTTGATGGTGTGAGTTCCGATTACTTTAGAGAAATTGTCGAGCCACTGGAAGGTGTTGCCAACCTGCTTTAGCTCATTCGTATTGGTTCCAATCGTGAAGCTGTTAAAGCCGACACTCTCTACTCCTTCGGCTCTTGGAGACAGCGGCACGATTCCTGGAGTTCCCTGACCCACCTCGAAGCCCTGGGAGGCCAGACTGACGCCGACTCCTCCGATTGGTTTGCCGAGGTCATTCGAGTCGCGCAAGTAGCTGAAGCGAAATTCATTGACGGCAGTCGGGCTGAGCGTTTTCGTGTTGCCGAGGCCAAGCAATTGCCCGCGGCCCGTATAAAGCGCATTGAAACCCGGAACGTTCGCTCCGCCTTGAGCGATCGGGTAGGGATTGTTCTGCGACCAGTTGTCCAGAAAGTAATAAGCGGACATCAGCCCCCAACCCGTGTTGGCATCAAGGCGGTAGGCGCCTTTATCGTCTCGCGAAGTTTTGTTGAACGCGGAGGTGGAGAAGAGATTTGTGCCAACGGTTGGCCTTGGAATGTATTGCAGCAAGCGCTGTGCGGGGACGGAAAAGGCAGATTGAGGGATGACCGCACCCAGTCCGCCCACGGTGGTGTTCGGAAAAACACACTGTGTGTTGCTGGTGCAGTTGACACCAAAGGGGGTTCCCTCGGGGTTAGTGGAACTGATCGTTGCCGGGTTGATCATTGACGCAGTGAAGTAGTACGGCTCAGCGCTAGTGACCGCATACCCCAGCGACGTCTTGAGAACAGCCGCCAAACATTTATCGTTCACACAGGCACTGTTTACAGTGGACGCAATCGGAATCCCATTGCTGTTGGTGCTGGTGCTGAACAAGCTTGGGGAATCCGAAAAGTTGCCTGCACGGTCCTGGAGCGATGGCACTGAAATCTGCCCGGTGTCCACTCCCTGGGCCGATCGCGTCCCCTGATAGTCTCCGAAGAAGAAGATCTTGTTCCTTCGGATCGGTCCGCCGAGAGTCCCCCCAAACTGGTTTTGCTCGAATGCGCCACGCGTGGGAGAAAAGTAGTTGCGCGCATCGAGGTCCGTGTTGCGCAGGAATTCGAACACGTCCCCGTGAAATGCATTGGTACCGGACTTGGTTACGACGTTGATCTGGCCCCCGCTGAACTCGCCGTATTCGGCATCGAAGTTATTGGTGAGAATCCGAAATTCATCAATGGAATCGAGGTTGGGAACGATCGCCGCCCCCATGTTGACGTCCTCCTCGACATCGCTTCCGTTGACCAGAAAACTGTTGGCAAATTCCCGCTGGCCGTTAATCGAGATGGTGCCGGGATTCAAGTCTCCGGAGGGAGAGAGCGCGGTCGCGCCCACGTCCTGCACCGTGTCGGACGTGATCGAAGTGGCTGGCGCAACCCCTGGTTGAAGGGAAAGCAAATCCGTAAAACTCCGGCCGTTGAGCGGCACCGCCGTCATCCGCGCACTGGTGATGACCTCGCCCATCTGTGTACTCGTCGTTTCAACCAGGAGTTGGTTTTCAGCGACGGTAACGACATCGGATCTCTCGCCCACCGCCAAAACCGCGTCCACCGTCAACGCGCTGGCGGCGTCAACGGTGACACCGGTCCGCTGATACGGTTTGAATCCCGTTTTTTGGATCGCAATGTTGTAGTGTCCGATGGGAAGGTTGGCGAAAGAGTAGAATCCCTGACCGTTGGTTGCGGCCTGATGCTGGACCCCGGTTTCGATGTTGGTCGCGTTTACGCCGGCATTCGGAACTACGGCATTACTCGTATCCTTGATTGTGCCCGAGACGCTCCCGCCAACTCCAGCCCATGAATTCACACTAAAGAGCATGAGAAATAGGACAGAAAGAAATAAGGGACTGCGCCGGAAGCACCTTAAAAGCGAGAATGAGAATCCGAGCCCACAACCCTGCCGGCCACCAGCCATGCTTCCTTCTGTCTTTTCGAAACCCATGGATTCCCGCACCATCGTCTCGGCCGTCAGCCCAACGGGCTCTCGATTTCGGTTAATTCCTAGTTGCGACGAAAATCGCATATAGGCGGGCAAAAAAAATGCCCGCTTAGCTGGCAGCCTTTTGGCATCGTTTGCAAAATCCGCCCACTTCCAGGCGCACGACCCGGATCTGAAAACCGCTCTGCTTGACCATCTCTTCCTTCAGTTTCTCGAAAGACGAACTCGCGTATTCCATGATGGCGCCGCACCGGAAGCAAGCCATGTGGCAGTGATCGCAATTCGTCTTGGCCTCGTAATAGTGCTTCTCGCCCTCGATGTGCATGAGATCCAACTCATCGATCAACCCGCGATTCTTGAGCAACGCAATCGTTCGATAGACGGTGGCGCGATCGATATCCGGATCCTGTTTCTTGGCGATCTCGAGCAGCGTGGCCGCGTCCAGATGTCGAGGCGAGTCCTGAATAATGCCGACCAGCAGGCGTCTCTGAACCGTGATGCGTACCCGCCGCGCAGCCAACTCTTTCATCAGGGAAGGTCGGGTGATTGCCGTGGAGCCCTTCGATCTCCCCAGATGCGATTCCTTCGCAACAACGGCGCCAACTGACATGGGGGTCTCCTCCTTCCGCTAGTTGCGACTATGTAGCAACTAGCTTTCAATTGGAGTTCATTAGCCGTTTTCTGTCAAGGCGGCGCTTCTGGCCCCGCGAGAAGGACGCGTAGGCGCTGGTAGAGCTAGGGTCAGTGGCGATGAGATTGTCCACTACTCCGCCGACGAACTCACCGCCTGCTCCGGGGAGCCTCGGCGTCATCCACCGACTTCCTGTAGCACTTTGTCCGCCGCATGGACGCCCCGATATTGCGCTTCCTCGAAGATGGAGAAACCGCTCAGATCCGAATTGGCAAATAGAATTCGCCCGTGCGAGCTGGCAAGATGGCGGCGTTCGGCGGAAAAGATCGCTCCCACTTTTGGTCGAGCCATGGCGTGTCCCATACGCATAATGTCGATACGCGATACGCACTTGCGGATGTCATGATGCACGCGTTCGAGGTCGTGAAGAATCGCTTCCTTCCAGAAGTTCCAATCTCTGTTCAACAGCACCTGCCGGTTTTCTGAGGGCGATCCATCGGCCAACGCCCAGTAGAAAGTCCAGACGGTGCGGTCCAGGTGAGAGCGAAGACTCTGGTGAGTCGCATCCACATAGCCGAGGGTCGGTGATTCCATGAAGACGTTGTCCCAGGTCGGATCGGTGCCGTACGAATCGGGAAAGTGTTCGAGCGTAAGATTGGCAGTCAACCAGGGCGAGTACTCGAAATCGCGCAGCGGAGCCATCCCTTCTACCAGGTACGACGACAGGAATGTGGGTGCGGCGAAGATCACAAACTCGGCTTGATATTCCGTGTCTCCGGCCCAGACGCTGAAGTGCTTCCCGCGTTGCGAGATTCGATGCACCATGCGGTTGGTGTGTACGAAGTTTCCCAGTCGTTCGAGCAGTCGGCGCACGATCCAGCCGTTTCCTTCGGGCCAGGTTAACGGTCCCTTTTCCTCGGGCTCGCGCGCTGCGAAATACTGGATCCCCGCCCAGGCGGATGTGTTACTTGTGGTTGCGCCATAATCGTCGCGGCAACAGTAGTTCATGTACCAGTTGAGAATGCGAGAATCCATCTGCTGCGAACGGAGCCAGTCGGCAAACGAAACTTGATCCAGGTCAGCCGTGCTTGCTGACAGCCCTGTTTCCATGGGCACTGTGAAGTTGCCGGTAGCCCGGAAGGCTTGGATGTGGTCTTCGAGTCTTCGGAACTGATCGCGGTCGGCTGCCGTTAGTCCGATGGCCGGCTCCATCCCCTCTTGCCATCTTCCGTACAGAAACAAACGTTCCTGAGGACTAAAACAGAGATAGCGTTCTTCCCATTGGCCGTTCTTGAGCACGCCCAGTTCTTCAAAGAGCTCGCGGACATAAACCGTCTTCGATCCAGGAACCGGAACGTAATGCGCCGCCCACGGGTAGGCTGTGATTTCGTTTTCTCCCCAGCGCGAGTTTCCGCCGGCTTGGTCATTCATCTCGAGGAGAACGAAGTCCGTGAAACCCTTCTTGTTAAGCCGCCATGCGGAGCTGAGGCCGGCTATTCCTCCGCCGACGATCACAACAGCACGCTTCACGACCTGCTTTGGCTGGAGAAAGCTTGCCCGATCGCGTAGCTGATGACCCATCTGGAATGAGTCATTCACGAACGAGCCTGTGAGGGTTCGGTCTCCTTTAATCGATAGACCGACGAGCGCCGCACTCGCTGATTGCAAGAACTTGCGACGTGATGCTCTCAATGACTGATGTCCTTCCAGTCCTGATCGTACGCGCGAACTAACACCTGATCATTCAGCCGGTTAGGTGGCATCGGTAACGGTGACATGTCCGGCGGGAATTGAAACAGCCCGGGCAAGCCGTCCACGCTCACAAATCGAAGTCCCTTGGGCAGCGCGGTCGGCAGTTGATAATCATGATAGGCGGCGATCACGAATCCCCACTCCCCAAAGGACGGCACGTACACGTGGTAGGGATAGGTTCGCAGCCCTGCCTGCTTCAGCGTTTCGGCGATGCACCAGTAGGAATCGCGCGCAAACATCGGCGAGGTGCTCTGGACAACCATCAGGCCCTGAGCGCTCAGGTGACGGGCGGCGGCCTTGTAGAAAGCGGTCGTGTACAGCTTGCCTAGAGAATAGTTCGTGGGATCGGGGAAATCGATCGCGATGAAATCAAAACTGTCGGGGTTCGAATCGACCCAGGGAAATGCGTCCACGTTGATGATGTGCACTTTTGGCGATAAGAATGACTTCTGGTTCAGTGCGGTCAGCATCGGATGGGTGGAGAACAAGTGAGTCATTTCGGGATCGAGATCAACTAAGGTGATGCTTTCGATCTGCGGGTATTTGAGGATTTCGCGCACCGCGAGACCATCGCCGCCGCCCAACACCAGCACGCGGCGCGGGGCCGGGACGGCCGATAATCCTGGATGGATCAGCGCCTCGTGGTAACGGTACTCGTCGCGCGAACTGAACTGCAGGTGGCTGCTGAGAAACAACCGTATGTCATCTTTGAATCGGGTCAAGACAATGTGCTGATAGCGGGTATCGCGAGCGAATATGATCTCGTCGGCGTAGATGTTATCTTCGGCCGCAATCGTGATGCGTTTGGCCTGCGCCAAGCCGATTCCCAACCCGCCCAGAACGACGAAGCACACGAGTCGCAGGGGACGCACCGAGGCCATCTGGTTGGCAAACAGGAACGTGCTCCACAGCGCGACCGCGACATTGACGATTCCGAACAGCATAGCGGAACGCACCAGACCAAGGTATGGGACCAGAAGAATCGGAAACAGAAGCGATGCTCCGAGCGCGCCGAGATAATCGAAGGTCAGGACGTGCGCCACCACGTCGCGAAAGTGATAACGGTTGCGAACAATGCGCATCAACAACGGGATCTCGAGACCGACGAGAACTCCGATGACGATCACCAGGGCGTACATCAGAAGCTGAAATCCTTGGGTGTAGGCGAAAGCAAGAAACAGCAACGCAGATGAAAAACCTCCAATCACACCCAGCAGCAGTTCGATCCACACAAAGCGGTAAGCAAGGCCGCGATCGATGTAGCGCGAAAGGGCGCTGCCGATTCCCATGGCAAAAAGGTAACAGCCGATGATCGTGGAAAATTGAAGAACGCTATCACCCAAAAGGTAGCTGGCGAGCGTTCCCGCGATGAGCTCGTAGATGAGCCCGCAAGCGGCAATCAACAACACCGTGATGAAAAGCAGTATCCCCAAGGCTTAGTGGACAGCGGACGCGATGATGATACAAATGCCGATGGACATTGTCCCGAGCAGGATCGCGAGCGCGGTGTTGTGCTCCTGGACAATTTCTTTCCAAAGGTTATAGGGAGTCACTTTGTCGATGACGAGAAACGCCGCGGCAAAAACAAAAATACCAAGCGCCGCGTAAACAACCGCGTTCACGACGTTGCCAATCTGGATGCCCATTTACTTGCCTCCTGTGTAGTGGTGATAGTAGCCGTAGACCGAGCGATAAGAGCCGGGGTTATCGCGAACCGACCTGGGGACATTCTTCACTTCGTCCACGGAGCTGAGACTCCATCCGCGATACTCCGCCATCGCCAGCGTGCCGAGCACAATAATGCCGTAAAGAACGTAAAGATTCCTGATCATGAGTCGCTTCCCTTCCCGAATATGTTGCCGAGGCTGATAGGCTTATCGGGATTATCCGTATCGTCATCGTTCGAATCAGCGGGGGCATAGTCGCTCTCTGCCCATCGCAAGTGTTCAAAATTCATGGATCGCCACGTGATCAGCCCCGCCGGCACCAACAAGGCCAGGAGCGCGAGCCCAAAGAAACTCGCTTGCGGAACGTCCCGCTTGGCCGAAATCGAGTACGAGATGGTTCCGTGGCCGAAATTCGACTCTGGTTCGACCCGGAGGTAATAGCTCCCGGGGGGCACGCTTGGAATTGCTACGCTGTCCGTAGGGCCGCCTTCCGTCCACGAACCATCTGAGTCGTAACCGTAGTAGTAACTGACCTCACGCCCAAAATCGTAAGCCTGCCCCGTGTCCTGGTTGATGAGCGCATAGTTCAAGTAAATCCAGTTGTTGCTAACGTCGGACGTGGTTGTAAGTTCTAAATCAGACGTATGTCCCTTCAGTTGAAACACATCAGTCACGAATGATGCCTCTCCTCGCACATTTGTGTTAAACGAGTAAAATCCTTGAATGACTTGCTCTTTGCGAGCGGAAGACTCAAATGCGATAAACATCACCACGAGCGCTACCAGGAATCCAACAAACGCAAGCCACAGCGCTGTCGTATCCGCGCTGAGCGGGGATGGCTGGTTTTCGTAGACGCCGACCGGTTCTGGAGGATTACCCTGGAGACTGAAAGCCTTCCAGATATCGCGACCCGCAATGTATTCGCCCATCGACCACGTAATCTCTTTCCCGGTGCGCTCGCTTGAAATCACTCGCGGAGGAGAAACGTAGTCCGACACATCTGAATCTTCGCCTACTCGCACCTGCCAGGGAAATTCCCCCAGCACAAAACTGGTTCCGGCTTTTGCGGTTTGGAAAAGCTTGTAGTTCCCGCCGAGGTAGGTGACGGTCGCGGGGCTGACGTCATTATTCACGGTGGGTAACGACCGCAAAATGCTCGTGTCGTTCCAATGACCGTTATATTCAGTCAGATAGCGAAACCCTTTGTAGGGATTGAAAAGAACGTACTCGTGCCAACTATAGGGAATGCCATCGACATGAATAGTCCGACGCTGGAATCCAACTACTTCGTAGGCGGCGCCTCGAATCGTCCCCCGCGTGCCCAGCGGAATGAGCGGCGGATACTCGTCTACGTCCGCCTTGAATTTTTGCAGAATCGTCAGCCGCGGATCCTGCGCATCCAGAATGGAGTGGCAGTGGTCGCAGACCACGGTGACTGCTTGGCTGAAAGATCGAAGCGTAAGCGCAGCGCCGCATCCCGGACAATTGAGCGCCTTCACCTGCGGCGTTCCCGGCGGATTGGGGCCGCTTGCGCTCATGACCATCCTTCGAAGCTTCGCAGGTTCTTGAGCTTTAAGTCGTCAAACTCAACCGACTGTCCTAAGTACAGCACAGGCGTCTCGTCGCTATAATCGAGGGTGGCAAACTTTCCGTTCGTAGACATCAAGTCGACGAAAACGACATCCTGCTTGTCCCAATACTGGAAGGGCAATTCTCCTTCCACCCCGCGGTAGTGCGCTTTCGTGATCGTGGTTACCGTGTATGTCTCGTTGTCCCACGTGTAGCGTTGGCTGACCCGGCACTCAGCCGGCAACTTCCGTCCCGGTGCCGCGAAGGTCACGACATACTCATCCTGCGCGTCCGAGAGCCAGGCACTGCCATTGTTCATCACCAGATGCCATTCGTTCCATGTTCCCTGATCGTATTCATAAACAATCCGTCCAACTGCCACAAAGGCCTGGCGATTGTAGATGCCCTCTGTGCCCATCTGAATCGGAGAACTGTTCGGCGGCAGATCCGCAACCTGGCCGACTTTCTTCAGGTCGATATCGGTTCGTACCAGAATAGACTTGCAGTATTCGCAGACGGTCTGCACGCTACTCGACCAGCGAAAGATAATCTTGGCCCCGCAGTTCGGGCAATTCGCGGTGGGCTGAGTCATCTGCGATGGCTCTCCAGCGAGAGATTGCTCGGAGTTTCGGCGGGCTTCAAGCTGAGTCCTTCTATACAGCTGTAGGGTCGGGCCACAGTACGAACGGTAATCGACGTGGCTCCAAATACGGTGGCCAGAGCTCGCTCAAAATCCCAAACTTCACGAGGCACGCAACAAAACAGGTTAAGACAAAGAGACCCGAATTCCGGGAACGTGTGACAGGCGAGGTGAGATTCCGCCAGGAGACAAAGACCGGTTATACCGCCGGTGTTCGGAAACTGGTGCCACCGTGTCTCTCCAATTGGTCGGAGTCCTAGCCCGGAGATGATTCGATCGAAGAGTTCACGCAGAAGCTCAAGATTCCGAAGCGACTCAGCGGCGCATCCGTGTGCATCAACGACCCATTCGATTCCATTCATAATCTTGCACGCAGCTACTGCTGAGCATGTCCGCACTCCGGACAGAACTTGCCGACCTTTGGAATCGGCTTACCGCAGTTGAGGCAGAATTTTGTTTCGGCGCTGGGTGCTACGCCGCCGGCTGGGGCGCCTCCCGATTCCGCGCCACTGGGAGTAGCTTTCTTCAGCGCATCCATCATCGCCTGGCCCATCGCCACACCCGCGCCAAGACCAGCACCCACTCCAGCAGCGCCACCGCCCTCGTTGCCTGCCGCAATCGGAATGGATTGGGCCACCTGGTACTGCGTGTACCGTCCCATATCGCCAACGATATTCATGCCGATCCGCTGATCGAGGACCTTCTGCAGCTCGTCCGGGAGCGACAGGTTCTCAACCACGAAACTGTCGAGCGCGAGTCCGAATTCCGCGAACGCCGGTTTGAGTTGGTCGGCAATCTTGCCGGAAAGGGCAACCTGATTCGCGGCCATATCAAGGAAGGGCAAGTTGCTGCTTGCGAACGTGTCCGTGATGCGGCCGACAATCGTGTTCTGCAATTGTCCATCCAGGTCGGGGACGCGATAGATGTCGCGCGTTCCGCTGACCTTCAAATAAAACATTTTCGGATTGCTGATGTGATAGGTGTAGATTCCGAATGCACGCAGTCGAACGGCTCCGAATTCCTTGTCGCGAATCGTGATCGGATTGGGTGTTCCCCAATGCTGGTTCGTCTGAATTCGGGTTGCAAAGAAGTACACATCCGACTTGAACGGAGACTGGAAGGCCTTGTCCCAGTTCTGCAAGTAGGTCAAGATCGGCAACGTGTGCGTGTTTAGGGTGTATAAGCCAGGGGCGAAAGCATCGGCGACCTTGCCTTCATTCACGAATACCGCCATCTGCGAATCCCGAACCGTTAGCTTGCCGCCATTCTGGATTTCACGATCTTGCATGGGATAGCGATAGGCAAGGATTCCATCCTCGGGCTCAACCCAATCAATAACATCGATGAACTGCTTGGACAGAAAGTCTCGAAGACTCATGGGAACGCTCGTTTCATGAATATGTTCACTGTTTGCCGCAGGACTCGCTGAAAGGGGATGCTAAGTGCTGCCGTGACCCCTGTCAACCAGGCACTTTGCAGGCTGTGCAGTTGATATTGCGAATTGCGGAGCAAGACTAGCCAGGCCGCCAATTTCAAACTGACCCACTACCGAAGGAATCACAGGGATGGCGGTCTCCGGTATCAGTGCACGCCCGAACGGCTACTGGATTTCCAGGGGCCGCCGCAAAGTGAAGCTATAACCGGACTGGTCATCGAGGACAACCTCTCTCTCTCCGCCCTCGGCGCGCTTAGCCAGGCCCTTCATGAATTTGCCCACCTTGCTTTTGCCTTTGATCTTGGGGCCGAAACTCCGGGTGGAAGTCACGACCGTCAGATCCGCGTTGTTGACATTCACCGAGGTTAGTTTGAGTTGCAGATTGGCCTCGCCCGCCAGCGCCCCAACGGGTCTGGCGAACGCGACCTTGCCGGTGACACTCGCGCCCGCGGCAATCGCGGTCTGACCGTCGACGACGACATCCTGATCCAACGTGGCCGAAAAGCTTTGGCCCGCCTCGCTGATCTTAGAGCCGAGCGGTTCGCCGAGGCGAACCGTCAGCGTGGTTCCAGAGGGAACAACAATGGGTTGTGCCGCAGCGGTTGCAGCGGCGGCATCCTGGTCGGTTGGCGCTTGGGAAGCGGCGCCCGGCGCTGGGTTTTGTCCAGGCTCCGTCGCTGGCGTAGTGGCAGCAGGAGGAACAGCTGGCTGGACTCCGGTCTGTGCGTTTGAAGAGTTCGCTGACCCGCCTGCGGAGGGCGTCGTCGTCGCGGGTTTCTGCGAGGTTGCTGGGCTGCTGTTCGCGGCGCGGCGGCGTGACACTCCGTCGAAGACCAGAGCCGCGGCAACGACTGCCACCGCAAGTCCCAATACGATGATTGTTTTTCTACTCATTGCTGCACTCCGCTGCCAGACACTCTAAGGAACCCATGTGTACTGGCAGCTTCTGTTCTTTCAGCCGCTCCTAGTCCCTGACCGAGCTGCCGTGGCATGCCGCCGAGTTGGCGCGGAATCCCTTACTATGGATGGCTAGCTAGGAACTACCGCGAGACACTTACACGGTCTGGCATACTGCGTTGATTCCCGATAGAGTATGATGAATCCCGCCTTGTACGAACGCTTCAGCTCGCGCGGCAAAGGCGACTTCGCCGACAGGACTTGCTTCCTGACTTTGCACCGCATAGCAGACGTAGATAGCCGCTCAGCCGGGACGCCCCAAACGCGGGACTCTAGTGCCCCATTCAGCTAGCGCTTGAGTCTGGCCCAGCAGTCTTTGGACCTCTTGCCGCAGCGCGGCGACACAGTCCAATGCCGTTCATCGGCATAACCCGAATTTTTCGAGTGCTTCAAGCGAGAAACTGAAGGCCTACTCGCGACAGGTCTCGCCCTGCTTCACTACCCCTTGCCCTTCTTACCGCCCGCTGGGGCGGCGTGACCGCCACCACCGGAGTGACCAGCGGGCGCTCCATGACCAGCGGCGGCTCCATGACTAGCGGGTGCAGCACCATGGCCAGCGGCGGCTCCATGACCAGCAGGTGCACCATGGCCAGCGGCGGCTCCATGACTAGCAGGTGCAGCACCATGGCCAGCGGCGGCTCCATGACTAGCGGGTGCAGCACCATGGCCAGCGGCGGCTCCATGACTAGCGGGTGCACCATGGCCAGCGGCGGCTCCATGACTAGCGGGTGCACCATGGCCAGCAGCGGCATGGCTAGCGGGTGCTCCATGGCCAGCAGCGGCATGGCTAGCGGGTGCTCCATGGCCAGCAGCGGCATGGCTAGCGGGTGCTCCATGGCCAGCAG
>Ga0116223_10003543_pt1 | contig 13915 bp, 12 predicted proteins | sample Sb_taG_3_FD_90092 | JGI IMG/M metagenome (GOLD analysis project Ga0116223, IMG submission 90092) | Peat soil microbial communities from Weissenstadt, Germany - Sb_50d_a_PC metaG | ecosystem: Environmental > Terrestrial > Soil > Wetlands > Peat | place: Germany: Weissenstadt | collected 2010-09-21 | reverse complement strand
CGTCGGCATCCAGGTTCAACGTGACCCGCTTCTTGGTCGTCCTAAGGAAGCCCGGCCCGTAGCATCTCCCCGGCTCCGGCCCCCACGGACGCTTGCCTTCGTCGGCGGCAGCCCGCAGCCGCCGAACCTTCCGGCGCCTCGTAACCCGTTTCCGCTGTTTCATATATGGCTAATGTAAATATATATCGATACGTACAATATTACCTGCACAAGTGTTCCACGTGGAACATTTCGTCAAAAATGCGGCGCGCTACGGTTGCGGAGTCACCGTCTTCAAATAGGCAACGACAGCTTCGGCATCGCCGCGGTCCATGCGAAACTGGGGCATGGGAAGGCGAAGACGATTGCCGTCGGTCCAGATGCCGGTCGTCAGTAGTTTGATCATGTCGGCGTCGTTGGCGGGCGGAGTGCCGCCAATCCGCGGCGCGTTGATCGGCCAATCCATGTCGGGCCTCGCCGGTAGGTAGGGGACGGACCCGCCCTGCAGCCATCGCGTCCGGTCGAGATTTCCATTTCTGTCGCGCGGCGTGTGGCACTGTCCGCAGACGGCCACGTCTTCGACGAGATACCTTCCGCGAGCGACGTCAGCCGCCGCGCTGGCTGGTTTGCTCTGACGCTGCGGCTTGTTGTTCTGGGCAAAAGCTGGCGTGACCCCATCCGAGATCAGGGCGAGAGCGAGTGCGGTGGCGACCGAAAAGAAAGCCAAATGAAAGACCAGACTCCTTCGATTGCCCTTGGTGAATGGAGATCCTGAGAACATTGATTGTCACCTGCTCAATGATACATTTCGCGACGCTACGGTGGTATCGGGTGGAGGTTGTACGGTTCGAGCTGCGAGCCAGCCGAGCCCTCTGCTTTTGAGCGTTTGCTCGAAGTCTCGCAGCTGCACTTTACTCGCAGGCGCTGCGACCGGCGGGTTCGAAGCGATCCATCTGCGCTTCGCGCTGGCTGGTGACGCGGCCGTCGGCGGTTTTCCCGTACTGCTCTTCTCCGGGGCAGTAGTAGAGAGCGGTGTGCGGATCGACCCACACCTCGAGGCCCGGGTCTCCCTGAAGATGGATTACGGGTGGGGGAGCCTCGGCGATTCCGAGCGCCACCAGCGACCTTTCCCAGGGGCCGAGCGCTGCCGGTCGCGGCGAGCTCGCCGTCGGCCACAAGATGGCCAGCGCAGCTACGAAGATAGCCAGCCCTAGATAGACGTCGGCGCGGTGAAAGCGCAGCGTCACACGCAGGTCCGCAAAGCGCTGAATCAAGGAACTCGCGCCGGTGTCGCGTGCGTCGGTCATTGCGTCGGTCATCGGGTCGATGATTGGGTCGATCGTTGCTTCGGTCGCGGAAAAATCGTCGCTTGCGGATAACTGGAATGTCTGGACGGCCAGATCCGAGTCTTCTGACGCCAAGTCTTCGGTTGCTGCAGTGGCCCATTCGTTTTTCGCGGCTGCTTTGTCGCGTGCCGGTGTGTCGAGCGCTGGATCGTCGAGAGCTGATTTGCGGTGTACTCGATCGTGGATGGTCTCGGTCTTTTCCTGGGAGATCGTTTCCTTTGTAGCCGCCCTCGCAACCGGCAAAGCGAGAAGGCCGGAGCTGGCGGGATCGAACGCCGAATGAGTGGGCGGCGTGCGCCCGGCCGCTCGCGGCGGGACGTCCTTCGGTGTGGCTTCGCGAGTCTCGGGAGTACGCTCGGGCCACAAGACCTGCTCCTGGCTCATCAGCCACATCGAGGCCCACTTGCGCTGCATGCGTTCCCCGGGACGAAACTCGTCGAGTCCGCAGCTCTGGCAGCGCGCTTCGTCGGTTGGCTTCGGAGCGCCACAATGTTGGCAAACGCTCTTGGCTTCGGGTTCGGGGTGGGCTTCGGGTTCTGCCGGTGTTGGTTGAGCTTGTCTTAGATGGTCGTTATGTTCCTGAATAGTAAAGGCGGCGGACAGCAAGTCCTGAAAGGATTGCTCGTCCAGTGTCAGGTTGGGCCGGCTCGAGGGCATGGCATCGAGGGGGAGAAAAATGATCCAAACTATACCTATTGTAGTGCAAATCCGGGCAGTCTGAACACGAAAGAAAAGGGAGGGCTATTTGGGAGGGATTCCCGTTTGGGGATGCCAATGTGGAAGCGGTTCATGAGAACGGCCTAAGAAAGGGCGAAGGAAAGTAGAAGAGTGAAGTGTAACTGTATGGTTTTAAATGGCGTTGTTAGGTAGCGAAGATTTGGCGAATGGGTTGCTTCTGTTTACGGCGGGTCGCGACCCCAAGACTGAACTGAAGGAGCCGACGAAAAGCCAATGATCAACCTCAATGATATCAAGATAACGCCCCGAGACCAGCAGGTACTGCGTCTGTTGGTGCAGGGATGCAGCAACAAAGAAATCGCGAGCCACTTGAACATCAGCCCGCGGACCGTCAAACAGCACCTGCGTACGCTGTTTCTGCGCGCAGGCATCAAAGAAGGCCGGAAGCGGGTGAAACTCGCCACCGCCATGTTCATCAAGGAGCAGGTGCAACCATGCAACCCCGTGATCGGCTAACCCCGAAGGAAATTCAGATCGCGACCCTGGTCTGGCAGGGTCTTACTAACAAAGACATTGCTGGGGTGCTCAGAACCAGCGAGCAGGTGGTGAAGAACTACCTGCGCACCACCTTCGACAAACTGGGAGTTTGGACCCGGCTCGAACTCGCGCTCTATGTGGCCAGCCACGGCGGAGCGAACTGGCATGCGCAACTGGGGAATGGGCCGTTGCCACCGGGGGCCGGGTGGAGCGTAGCTGCCCGCGAGGAAGGCGTTGCCTATGGGGATGCGGAAAGAAAGGCTGCTGCTGCAGCCTCCAGAGGGACGAGCTAGAAGTTACGCATCCGGCGAGTCGCGCGCATGGTTGTAAAGCTGATCGTCGAGAAGTTGCTCGCTGTGAAGTTGCCGGTTTGCGTGGAGGCCCGGCGCGGCTTCGAAACGAGTTACGCCCGGTGCGAGATCGGCCTGGGGATTGCGGCAGGCAGCGCCGTCCTGCTGGCGCTGTCATTGCTGGGAGGCACGGTGCGAAGCATTCGCGCAAAGACTAGCTAGTGGACTTGTGAGCTCACGGCAGGCCTCCGACGCGGCTGGAGTGGAATTGCCTCCCTCCGATGTTTAGGGACGGAAACAGATTTCACACTGGCCGCCGTACCCGGCGGTTCCCGCAGGCCATTGGGTTCGCGGGACTTCCGGCCTAAGTAGCATGTTTTCAGAGGAATAACCCACCAACTTCTGCCCGAAGCAGCCGCCGGGAAGGGTGCGCCGACTGCCGCAATCCCGGTAGTCAAATTGCTCGGTCACTGCTGTACCTGTTCGTCCGCTTCATGAGTTCGGAGCTCTATAGTTCAGCGCTTCATCGGTTCTGCGCTTCATTCGTTCAGACCTGGACTGAGGTAGGCATGCTCTACAAGGACATTTTTTGGATGGCCTGCGACTCGACCGAGCAACTGCGGGCCGAATACGGTCCGTTCCACACCCGGGAAGAAGCGGAAGGCGAAGCCCGCAAACTCGGCTTTGGATACCTGCTGCGCTACGAGCACATTCTGGGTCCCGACGAAGAGATCGAAGAAGTGCGCTGCATCTTCGTCGAACTGCAGGACGTGCAGACTCCTCCGAAGCCGGGTGTCACCTTTCATACGCGCTGTGCCAGTTGCGGCGAGGCCGCGGCCCACGAGAGATCGTGGCAGGCAGAGGTATGGGCTGACATCCACGAATTCGAACATGCCCGCCACCGAGTCAGACTTTTCGAGCACGCCCGCGGAGAAGGTATGAAGGAGATCGCCGACTGGCGCGGCCACGCCGCGTAAGCGAAATTTTTTCGGAATGCGAGCCCAGGCGGGTTTCAGCGAGTTAGTTTAGCGGCGGCGGCTTCGTCGAGCATCCACAACAGGTTCCCGTCGGATGGTTGCACTCTTTGCGAGGGCAGCGGAGGAAGGCTCTTGCCCTCGAGAACCTGGCGCAGCATGTCGGCTTTGTCCGCACCGCTCGCCATGAACATCACCTCAGCGGCGCGATTCAGCACTGGGAAAGTAAAGGTGATGCGATGCGTGTTCAACTTCGCGACCCAATTGGCGACCACCAGGCGCGACCGTTCGTCGAGCGCCGCGGAATCGGGGAACAGGGAAGCGGTGTGGCCATCGGGACCCATGCCGAGCAGAATCAAGTCAAAGCGCGGGAATTCGCCGGGCTGGAGTTCGAAGAACCGGCGGAGCTGGGCCTCATAGTCGGAGGCAGCGGCGGCGGCATCGAGATTTTCCACCGGCACGCGAAAGACGTTCTCGGCTGGAACCGCAATCTTCGTCAGCAACGATTCATGCACCATTCGATAATTGCTGTCGGGGTCGGTGGGCGGGACGTGACGCTCGTCGCCGAAGAATAGAATGACGCGGTTCCAGGCGAAGTCGGCGTAATTGGCGGCGAGCAGGGAATAGAGAGCTTTTGGAGTCGAGCCACCGGAGAGCGCCACCGTGAATCGTCCCTGGGCGCCGATGGCGGCGCGGGCCGCGCGCACGAATTCTTCGGCGGCGGTGTGAAAAAGATCGGCCGCAGTGGCCAGCACTTCAATCGATCGAGTCGAGGGCATGGAAAATTGGTAATTTGTAATTGGTAATTTGTAATCTTGTGGTTTGGCAAATTTTGCAATTTGATACCTGCGGCCAGTAAGCCCAAACACAAATCACAGAATTACCAAATTACCAATTACAAATTACACATCCCCCTCATTTCTCGAAATCTCTCCAGCGCCGGCCATCGCGTTCCATCAACTCGTCGGACTCTTTCGGTCCCCAGGTTCCGGCAGGATAGTTGGGGAAATTACGCGGCGGCAGCGCCTTCCACACATCGAGTACGGGATTGACAATGCTCCAACCGGCCTCGACCATGTCGGCGCGCTGGAACAGGGTGGCGTCTCCGGTCATGCAGTCATGCAGCAGGCGTTCGTAGCCGGTCGAAGAAGAGACCCCGAAATAGTCGGCGTATGCGAAATCCATATTCACTTCGCCCAGTTGCATGGCGGGCCCGGGAGTTTTGGCGGCGAAGCGCAGCGAGATACCTTCTTCCGGCTGGATGTGCAGCACCAGTTGGTTGGGCATCATGTTTTCGACCTGGGTTTCGCGGAACAGCATGAAGGGCGCGCGGCGGAACTGAATCACGACATGCGTATTGCGGCCGGGCAGCCGCTTGCCGCTACGCAGATAGAAGGGAACTCCCGCCCAGCGCCAGTTGTCGATCAGCAGCCTCATGGCGACGAAGGTTTCGGTGCGCGAGTCCGGGGGCACGCCATCTTCGGAGCGGTAGGCGGGCACAGGCTGGTTGTCCATGATGCCTTCTCCGTATTGCCCGCGGATGGTTTTGCTGAGCACATCCTCGTTACTGAAGGGCTGGATGGCATGCAGAATTTTGGCCTGCTCGTCGCGCACCGCGTTGGCCTCGAACGAAATCGGCGGTTCCATCGCGGTCAGAGTGATGAGCTGCATGATGTGGTTGGGCACCATGTCGCGCAAGGCGCCAGCCCCATCGTAGTAGCCGCCGCGTTTCTCGACGCCGACAGTTTCGGCGACCGAAATCTGCACATGGTCAATGTAGCGGCGATTCCAGATCGGTTCGAAAATGCCGTTCGCGAAACGGAGCGCCAAAATGTTCTGCACCGTTTCTTTTCCCAGGTAGTGATCGATGCGGTAGATCTGGCATTCCGTGGCAACTTTCAAAAGTTGCTGGTTCAAAGCCCTGGCGGAATCGAGGTCGTGGCCGAAAGGTTTTTCGATAATCACCCGCCGCCAATGGCTATTCTCTTCGGTCATCAGGCCGACGTTCGCGAGCCGCTCGACGACGTCGCCGAAGAAGTTGGGCGCGGTGGCGAGGTAAAAGAAATAGTTGCCGTGCGAGTTGTGTTCCTGGTCGACCTTGGCAAGCGTTTCTTTCAGCTTGTCGTAGGTAGCGGGGTCGTCGAAATTTCCGCTGACGTAACTTATGCGGCGGACAAACCATTCCCACAAATCGGCGTCGACGGCGGCAGGGGCGAATTGTTTGAAGTCTTCGCTGACCTTCTTCCGCGCGTCCTCATTGCTCATGGGACTGCGGCCCACGCCGATCACCGCGAATTCGCGCGACAGCAATTGCTCGTTGGCAAGGTTGTAGAGAGCGGGAATCAGCTTCCGGCGCGTCAGGTCGCCGGTAAAGCCGAAGATCACCATGACACACGGATCTCCAGTACGCCCCACCTTGGGTTTGGTTGTTGCTGGCACTTCTGTTTGAGCCATCGTTTCCTCTTACCGGATTGATAAGCAGTTTCGTACGGCAGTTTCTTACGATGTCTTCGCCGGTGCTTTGGGTTCGACGTGACCACCAAACTTCTGTCGCATGGCGGAGAGCATCTTCTCCGCGAAGCTATGATCCTGCCGCGAGCGGAAGCGCGTGTACAGGGCCGCCGTCAGTACTTCGGCCGGAACCGCCTCCTCGATCGCCGCCTGGATCGTCCAGCGCCCCTCGCCGGAATCCTGCACGAACCCGCTGTAGTCGGCGAGCGTGGGATTCTCGACCAGCGCCATCGCCGTCAGGTCCAGCAACCATGAACTTACCACGCTGCCGCGCCGCCAGACCTCGGCAATATCGGGCAGGTTGAGATCGTAGCGGATATCTTCGGGAAGGTCTTTGCTGGTCGCGCTCTTGAAAATGTCGAAGCCCTCCGCGTAGGCCTGCATCATCCCGTATTCGATGCCGTTGTGCACCATCTTCACGAAATGTCCGGAGCCGGAGGGACCGCAGTGGATGTAACCGTCTTCCGCAGTAGAGGCGGAAGTGCCAGCGGCCGTCCCAGTGAGTTTCTCGCGTCCCGGAGTGCGCGGAATGTCGCCGCGTCCGGGCGCCAGCGTCTTGAAGATCGGGTCGAGGCGCTGGACGGCCTCTTTCGGGCCGCCGATCATCATGCAGTATCCGCGCTCCAGTCCCCAGACGCCGCCGCTCGTGCCGACGTCGATGTAATGCACGCCTTTAGTGGCGCAGATTTTGGCGCGGCGTACGTCATCTTTGAAATACGAATTGCCGCCGTCGATGATGGTGTCGCCCGCCTGCATGCGGCTGAGCAGAGCCTGCACGGTTTTTTCCGTGGGATCGCCCGACGGCACCATGATCCACGCGGCACGCGGCGCGTTCAGCTTGCCGACCAGGTCGTCGAGCGAAGAGGAGCCCACCGCACCTTCGCCGGCGATACCCTCGACGGCATCGGCGCTAAGGTCGGAAACCACCATCGTGTGACCGCCGCGCATCAGGCGCCGCGTCATATTGGCGCCCATGCGGCCTAGACCTACCATTCCCAGTTGCATTCGTGCTCCTTCAGCGGACGACGCCGCTCGTCAATGACCAACACTTGCCAGATTGTGTCCAAGGCGCGCGCCAATGCGCTGCGCAGTCGCAAGCCGTGCTTGCGTGATGCGTTGCAACGCCGCACGCGCCCTTTCAAGAACTTCGGGAGGCGCCGTATCCGGAGTACCTGTATGGAACGGTGGTTCCGGGGCGTATTCAATGGAGAGCTGAATTATCTGTGCCGCAGCTTCACCGCGCAGAAGCTGAGCGAGTCTCAAGGCTCCATCGATCCCAGCGGTGACACCGGCCGCGCTCAGGTGTCGACCATCCACTACGACACGAGCCTTGGTCGGGATGGCGCCAAAGTGCTCCAGCAGTTGAAAAGCCGCCCAGTGGGTAGTGGATTTGATTCCCTGGAGCAATCCCGCCGCGCCGCATAGCAAGGCTCCGGTGCACACCGAGAACACGTAATCGGCAGCTTTGGCTTGCGCTCGGATGAAGTTCAGAACTACCTCATCGTCCATCAAGGCTTCCTGCCCGAACCCTCCAGGCACGACCAGCACATTGAGTTGCGGAGCGTCTGCAAAGGTCTTCTGCGGAGTAATGATAAGTCCCTTGATGTCTCGCACAGGAGTCAGTTGTTTCCATAACACATGGAACGTGGAGTTGGGAACTCGCGAAAGAACCTCAAAGGGGCCGGTTAGGTCCGCTTGGTCCATGTCCGGAAAGACGATTGCTCCAATGTGAAGATGGGTTTCTGGATCTATCTGCATTGATTCCTCCGTGCCTGCCGTCCGGATGCCGGGCCGTTTATTCTGCGAAAGCTCGTCAGAACGCAACCTGAGACTACACAACCTGCCGTACCAGATCTAAGAGCTTCGTGAGTCCTGTTTTTACATCGCTGCCTAGATGCACTCGCAGGGCGCGGCGTTTGCGGTCGGCGAGAACTTGGAAGTCGCCGCGAGCCTGTGCCGCCTTCACCACTCCGAAAGTGTACTTCTGCCCGGGAACCGGCAAGTCCTGGGCATCGTCGCACGTGATCTGCAGGAATACGCCGCTGTTGGGGCCGCCTTTATAAGCTTGTCCCGTGGAGTGCAAAAAGCGCGGCCCGAAGCCGAGGCACGTCGCCACGCGTTTGCGATCGCGCACGGTCATGCGCAGGCCTTGCAGCAGAGATTCGTGCTCGGCGTTCATCTCAAGATAACCCAGCAGGGCAAAATAATCGCCCGCGCCAAGCCGCGCCAGATGCGCGCGCAAATAGTTTTTCAGTGAATGGTCGGAGCCAACGGCGTGGCTGAGGTCGGCAGCGTTCTTGTCGTCGGTGAAGAGCTTGAAGCCCGCTTCTTCAAGTATCGGCTTTTCGGGAGGAAGCGATCCCGAGCTTTCGTACGCAGACGTCAGTTGTTTGGTTACGATCTTGCTCGCTTCGACGTCGGGCTGATTGAAGGCGTTGATCCCGAGGATCGAGCCCGCAACCGCGGTCGCAATTTCCCAGCGGAAGAATTCCTGCCCCAGGCTGTAAATGTCGGAGACGGCGATGCGCACCACAGGGTGCCCAGCTTTCTCGATCACGGCGACCTTGGCGTCCTGCGCCGTGTCGGGCGCGGTTTCCAGTCGAAGGTAGGCGAAGATGCGGTCATTTCCATATGCTTCCGGTGCGCCCAGCGCCTCGCGATCGATCGGGATGATGCCCTTGCCGAGCTTGCCGGTGGATTCCGCGATCAACTGCTCGAGCCACGCGCCGAGGTCGGCAATTCCGGGCGAGGTGATGAGCGTAATTTTGTCGCGACCGAGTTTTGCCGCTGTGCCAATGATCAGGCCGAGCATCACTCCCGGATTCTGTTCCACGGGAGCGGACGCCTTGCAGGCTTCGACCATTTCTTTTGTGCGCTCGAGGAACTTGCCCGTGTCGAGGCCCATGGCCGCGGCGGGAACCATGCCGAAGTTCGAGAGCGCCGAGTAGCGTCCGCCGATCGACGGCAGGCCATAGAAAATGTGGCGGAAGCGGTCGCGCTCGGCGACCTGCTGCATCTTCGAGCCAGGGTCGGTGATCGCGATGAAGTGGCTGCCCGCCTTGTCTTTATTGTTGCCCAAGGTCTGCTGCACGCGCTCGAAGAAATACTGCTTGTAGATGTTGGGTTCGAGTGTGCTGCCGGATTTGCTGGAAACTATGAAGAGCGTTTTGGCGACGTCGACCTTTTTTTCCACGCTTCTGATTTGCGCCGGATCGGTCGAGTCGAGTATGTGCAGGCGCGGGAAGCCTGGGGTTTGCGGGAAGGTCAGCGCGAGCACTTCGGGACAAAGGCTGGAGCCACCCATGCCAAGCAGCAGTATGTCGGAGAAACCGGCGCTCCTGACCTCGTTCGCGAAAGCCTTCAGTGGGCCGGCGCCAGCGAGTTGTTCGTCGGTGATGCCGAGCCATCCTAACCAGTTGCCCTCGTCATCTCCGGTCCAGAGCGAGGCGTCGTGCTGCCAGAGGCGTCTTACTTTCCCAGACGCCCGCCAGTCGTTAAGGTTTTTTTTTACCGCCGCATCAAGATCGGCCGGAAGCGATGCGCTCTGTCGATTGACCTGCGACGTGGGCGCGGTTGTTCGTTTTGTACTTTTCTCGACCGCGGCCAGCAGGGTGTCGAAAGCATCGGCAAATAGTCTTACGCCGTCGGTCGTCAACTTGTCGGTCACGTCTTTCATGACAATGCCAACGCCGGCCAGATCAGCCATCGTTTTCCGCGCACTGTCGAGGTTCTCGGTCAGACTCGTTCGCGGCATGCCATGATCGCGGAAGGCATCGAGCGTCGCCGGTGGAACGGTATTGACGGTGTCCGGCCCGATCAATTCCTCGATGTAAAGCACGTCGCGGTAATTCGGGTTCTTCGTGCTGGTGCTCGCCCACAACACGCGCTGCGTCTGCGCGCCCTTGGCCGCCAGCGCTTTCCAGCGCGGGGAAGAAAAGATTCGCTGGTAGGCTTCATAGGTCAGTTTGCCGTTCGCGATCGCAACCTTCCCCTGAATCCCCTGCAACTTCGCCTTGCGGGAGGGATCCGTTTCTTTCTTCAGTTGGTCGCCAACCAGCGAGTCGACCAGCGAATCGATGCGGCTGATGAAGAAGCTGGCCACGCTGGCAACCTTGCTCACGTCGCCGCCGGATGCAGCGAATTTCTCAACTCCGTCAATGAAAGCCGCGGCGACTTCCTCATACACTTCCTGCGCAAACAGCAGCGTCACGTTGACGTTGATGCCCTCGCTGATGAGCTGCCGAAACGCGGGTATGCCCTCGGCCGTGCCCGGCACTTTGATCATCACATTTCCGCGCGCCACGCTCTTCCACAGCCGCCGCGCCTCGTCGATGGTGCCCCTGATGTCGTGCGCGAGATACGGAGAGACCTCGAGGCTCACGTAGCCGTCGCGCTTCTTCGTGCTCTGGTACACGGGGCCGAGCAGGTCGGCCGCGTCCTGAATATCGCGGATCGCCAGCAGTTCATAGCGGCCTTTGGCGTCGAGGTCGGTGCGGCCGGCAAGCGAACCGAGAAAATCCTGGTACTGCGTGGAGCCCGCGATGGCCTTCTCGAAAATCGCGGGATTCGAAGTCATCCCGCGCAGGCCGTCTTCCGTGATCAGGCGCTGCAGTTCGCCGCCATGCAGCAGGTCGCGGCGAATGTAGTCGAGCCAGATCGACTGGCCGAAACTCTGAAGCTGGGTGAGAGGATTCGCGGCTTTTGCAGTCTCAAGCGTGCCCACTGGATTCATAACCATCTCCTAAACTGAGCCAGGCAGCAGAATGATTGCCTGACGTTATTAAACTGTTACTTCAGCGCTACGAGAAATTCGCACGCCGATGTCGAAAATTTGCTTCCCCGTAGAGGTGCGGCAAGCTCCGTCTCTACACGAGCAGTTCGCGTGCGGCTTGGACGACGGCATCGGAAGTGAAGCCGAAGTGCTTCTGCAAATCCTTGAGCGGCGCGGACGCTCCAAAAGTGTTCATGCCGATGACGCGTCCTTTCGCTCCCGCATATTGCGCCCAGCCGAAGGTCGAAGCCTGCTCGACCGCGACCCGCACCGTGACGTCAGGCGGGAGCACCTGATCGCGGTAACTCTGATCCTGATGTTCGAACAAATCCCACGAAGGCATGCTGACCACGCGCGCCCGGATGCCTTCCGCTTTCAGTTTCTCGTAGGCGTCGATGCACAGATAAACCTCGCTGCCGGTGGCCATCAGGATGACCTGCGGTTTGCCACCTTCGGCGTCGGCCAGGATGTAAGCGCCGCGAGCCACGCCTGCGGCTGATGCGTATTTCGTGCGATCGAACGTCGGCACGGCTTGTCGCGTCAGGATCAGCGCCACCGATTCCTTCGGCAGCTTCATGATTACTTTCCATGCCTCGACGACCTCGTTGGCGTCGGCGGGACGCAGCGTCATCAGCCCGGGAACCGCTCGCAGCGTTATCAGTTGCTCGATGGGCTGGTGAGTCGGTCCGTCTTCGCCGACGCCGATGGAATCGTGGGTGAAGATCCAGATCGAGGGCACTTCCATGACGGCCGAGAGGCGGATCGGCATCTTCATGTAGTCGCTGAAGATCAGGAAGGTCGAGCCGTAGGCGCGGATCTTCGACAGCGCCATGCCGTTGACGATCGCGCCCATCGCGTGTTCGCGAATGCCAAAGTGGAAGTTGCGCGCGTTGTAATGACCCGCTTCGAAATCGCCCGCGCCGTCGAAGGTGAGCCGCGTCTTCGTCGATGGATACAAGTCGGCCGAGCCGCCCATGAGCCACGGATGGTTCCTGGCAATGGCGTTGAGAACCTTGCCGGACGAATCGCGGGTCGCCATCCCCTTGGCATCGGGCGCAAATGTGGGAAGGTCCTTGTCCCATCCCTCGGGAGGTTGCCCCCGCCGCATGCATTCGAGCTGAGCCGCTAAATCCGGATACTGCGCGCTGTACTTGCTGAACAGCGCGTTCCACCGCCCGCTCAATTGCCGCCCGCGCTTGCCCATCACGTCGCGAAAGTTCTCGCGCACTCCATCGGGCACCAGGAACTTGGCGTCTTCCGGCCAGCCGTACACGCGCTTCGTCAGTTTCACTTCTTCTTCGCCGAGCGCTTCGCCGTGCGCTTCTCTTGTGTCCTGCCGGTGGGGCGAGCCGAAACCGATGTGGCTGTCGACGATGATCAGTTTGGGACGGTCGTTCACGCTTGGATCCGTCACGCTGAGCGCGCGGTTGTAGGCGTCGGCCAGCGCGACCAGATCGTTGGCATCGCGGAGGTGCTGGACGTCCCAGCCGTAGCTGGTGAATCTGGCGGCCACATTTTCGTCGAAGGCGAGATTGGTATTGCCCTCGATCGTGATGTGGTTGTTGTCATAAATCCAGCACAGGTTCGAAAGCTTCAGATGCCCGGCAACCGACGCGGCTTCCGAGGAAATTCCTTCCATCATGTCGCCATCGCCGCAAATCGCCCAAACGCTGTAGTTGAACAGCTCGAATCCAGGACGATTGAAATACTCTGCCAGCCAGCGCTCGGCGATCGCCATGCCCACGCTGTTCGCGACGCCCTGACCCAGCGGGCCGGTGGTCGTCTCAACACCCGTTGTCAAACCATATTCGGGATGCCCGGGCGTCTTGCTGCCCAGTTGCCGGAAATTCTTGATCTCGTCGAGCGACAGCGCGGGCGTCGAAAGGATCTTGCCGTCGGGGCTTACTTCGCGCACGCCCGCCAGATGCAGCAGCGAATACAGCAGCATGGAAGCGTGCCCATTGGAGAGCACGAACCGGTCGCGGTTCGGCCAGATCGGATTTTCCGGGTCATAGCGCAGAAACTGCTGCCACAGACAGTAGGCAACCGGAGCCAACGCCATCGGCGCCCCCGGATGACCCGAGTTCGCCTTCTGCACCGCGTCCATCGAAAGAGTGCGAATGGTGTTGATACACAACTGGTCGAGCTGGATACCGGTGGCGATAGACTGGTCACTGACAGCCATCAATTCTCTCCTCGCAAATCAGCTTGCATTGCCCTGCTTCAAAATTAGATGAAATCAGCGCCAAATGGATACAAGCGCGCCAACCGCCCCAAGTCTACATCGTGATCGAGAAACAAAACGAGGCACGAGAGGACTAAGCTGCGATTTTACACCGAGAAGAATTTCGCTCGCTGGAGTGGGATGGGTGGCGCTGACTTGTGCAACGCGAAGTGCGGATTTCAGATAAGAAAAATCTTATCCTGGCTGATCTTGTGTTGCAGGGTAGCCGCCAGTTGGTCCACGTCTTTGGCCGAAAGGTGCATCAGGTCAGGGTCAAGGATCGGAATGCGGTTCGTTCCGACCGCGTCCCGCCGCACCTGGATCAGCAAAGCCTGCAGCGCCTGGGCATCGTATTGTTGCGGTGTCATGCGGATCAATTCCTGCAGCGCGGCTCCGACCGTCAAGCGTTCGCGGTAGGGACGTTCGCTGGTCATGGCGTCAAAGGTCTCGGCCAGGGCCACGATGCGCACCGCTTGCGGTATTTCGTCCCCATGCAAGCCGTCGGGGTATCCCGACCCATCGGCGCGCTCATGGTGCCAGCGCACGATTTCCGGAATCTTCGGCCAGGGAAACTGCACTTGGCTGACGATTTGATGCCCAATGAT
>Ga0116223_10003541_pt1 | contig 13923 bp, 11 predicted proteins | sample Sb_taG_3_FD_90092 | JGI IMG/M metagenome (GOLD analysis project Ga0116223, IMG submission 90092) | Peat soil microbial communities from Weissenstadt, Germany - Sb_50d_a_PC metaG | ecosystem: Environmental > Terrestrial > Soil > Wetlands > Peat | place: Germany: Weissenstadt | collected 2010-09-21 | reverse complement strand
GAGTAGGGATGCAAAAAGGTCCCGATCGATGAGCGTAGCCGCGGTATCAACCTCCATCATTCTATTTTCATATCAATCAATATCAAATTCTTATTGATCGCCTTTCCCTAACGCCACATGAGACGGCTTTATTGATCTTTGGCACAAATTCCGATTCTCATCAGTTTGGTAATAAGCCTCTGATAGAGGGTGCGGAAAATGACGGTCTACGAATCCTGGAACGCCACGCGCGGCGCCGAAATCATCGCCGAGTACACGCAGCTTGAAGGTGCGACGCTGGTGATTCTTCACGCGCTTCAGGAAGCCTTCGGCTACGTGCCGGAACCGGCGATCCCCATGATCGCGTCCGCTTTGAATCGCGCAGTGCGATCTTCGCCCATCTCGACGCCGGCGGCGAGGGGCTCGATCCGAACGTGCGCGACGCCATCGCAACCCTGAAAGCTGCCAGCGCCGAAAGGCAACGATAGGAAACGTAGTCTCCAAAGATTGCCGATGGACGACACTTCTCACTTCACGACCAGGACCGGACAGTGGGCGAGTTGCACAATTCGATCGGCCCGGCTTCCGATCAATCGGTCGTAGAGTGCTGAATGACCGGTCGCTCCGATAATGAGCAAGTCAACTTTCAGCTCCTTGGCAAGCTCGACAATGTCGCGCACGGGATGCCCGGCGACGACATGCGTGTTGAGTGGGACATGGCTTTCTGCGGCCATTTCGCGTGCGCGTTGCAAGACCTTGCGAAAACGCCGCGCCGCCGTGCCCATCTCCTCGCGAACCTCTTCGATGAATTCCGGCATGTAGTCGATTTCTTCAACCGAAATCATATGAAGGTCTGAATTGTTCTGCTTTGCCATCGCGAGCGCCAACGCGAATGCGCGAAAGGCGTGTTCCGAGCCGTCATTGGCGTGCAAAATCTTTCTGAACACGGAATCGCTCCCTGTCATTCGGCTTTTCCCTTGATCGCACGAAGCTGCGTCACTTCCCGGCGACCGTCCGATGTTTCCTCCCATTCGGTCTCCGGCAAGAGGTGGCGCGGGAGGTAGAATGCGTTAGCTATCACCGTCGGGATCACCGCGCTGCCAATGACCGCTGCGACAAGCGCTGAATACTGGCTCTGGTTAATTATTCCGTGCGACAAACCAAATAGCGAGGAGATCGTGCCGAATGTCAGCCCGGTCGACATCAGGAGGGTCGTATACATCGCCTCTTTGTTCGGCGAACCGAACCATTTGGTAACCGGATAGACGCCAATTATTTTTGCAGCAATCTTTGTCACCAGAAAGACGATGAAGGCCGAAGGCGCGGCGATAAGAGCGGTTATGGAAACGAATGAGCCGGCGCGAATAAAATAGAATGGCGTCAAAAGCCCGAACGTCAGCGTGCGCAGCCGCCGCACAAGGGCATGATCCTTGCCGACGGTTCCCGCAAGCACCATCCCAATGAGATAGGCAGGAAGCACCGCCTCGCTGTCGGCCCACGTCGCCAACGCGCCCATACCCAGTAGACAGAGGAGAAGAAATTTGGTCTCGAGTTCCGAAGGCCGGCCTCCATATAGTCGGAAGAAACGTGGCGTAAGCCACGGCAGGACAATGAATACCACCACGCCAACGCCGAGGAAGATGAGTGTTTTCATTGTGAAGGGCGCAAAGATCAGGCCCAGCGCCACGACAGTGCCGAGGTCGGTCACGAAACACGCCGCCAGTATGGTCTTGCCGTAGTCAGTCGTGTTGAAGCCGAACTCGATCATCACGGCGTAAACGACGGCAACGGACGTCGTGGACATGGCGACGCCGGCGAGCCAACTCGGCATGACCTCCCATCCCAGCAAATAGTGAGCCGCCGCCGCGCACCCCAAAAACGGAAAGAAGAAGCTCGCAAACCCGACCGCGGCCGCTTCTTTCCACTTCAGTCTGAAGACCACCGGATCGAGCTCGGCTCCGGCGAGGAAAGTCAGAACGATCGCGCCGATGCCGGAGAGAAATTTTACCCACGACTCGTCCGTACCCAGTACGGCCGACCCGATGGCGGCGCCGATGATCAATTGCGCGATGGTTCCGACGACGATTTCCGACAAAGCAGTCGAAATGCGAAGCCAAATCGAAAGCAGGCTCGCTATCAGCGCAAGCCCCAACCATAGCGCCGCAAGCGCCCAAACTCCGGTCATCCGAAAATCTCCCGCCCGTTCGTGCTGCTACTCACGTAGCCGATACGCGTTTGAAACTTTATTTTTTAAGCGGCGATCGCCGAACCACGCTCCTCAGTGACCACACGTGATCTACCTGCGCGGCCTTCGTGGCCGCGCGGGAAACCCTGCTGCTGGTGTCGTGGGAACTTGGCAAGCTCCTACCGACGCCAAGCGTCCGGTAGGAGTCATCAGCCTCATCGGCGGTTACGGGGGACCCCATCCCCTGCAAGCTAGGCAATTGTAGTACGTAAACGAGCCGTGGCAAGCTTAAAGAGCGCTGCGATACGTCGGCTCACGCGGCCTACCGTCAAGCTCTGCTTATTGTCGCGGGCTGCTTCTTGGATACAAGCTTTCGCAGATCACGCAGCAAGTCGTCGCCCAGTTCGGAGAGGCCGTTGATTTCTCTTTGCGCGTCGATCGCGTGCTTTTTGCACAACTCTGTTGATTGTTTGTCGGTCGACGCGAGCACGTGCAGGTGCCCGGCGAGACTTCCGGCAGACGTGAAGAAATAAGCAATCTGTCGCTGAAGCGAAGCGTCGAACAAATCCAGTCGATCCGCATTTGATTCGTAGACCGAGAACCTGGGCAATGCAAAAGCGCCGAGCTCGTCGAGGTTTTCCTCGGCCCCTGTCTCCATCGCCTCGAGCTTTCGAACCTCTTCAAAGCCTTCCATACCGTCGATGACGGCGGCGATCTCTCCGATCAAAGCCGAGGCAAGCCCCCGTCTCGAACGAGCGCGTCCAAAAAGAAGCATGATTTCCTCCAGCTTCATCTTCTTCGGCGGTCTGAGCTCGCGCGGGAGCAAGCTCAGACATACATTAACAGGAAAACCGCGGCAGGCGCCATTAGTGTCGCGGCGACCGGCGGGGCCGACTAACCCCCTTAGACCGGTAAGGCATCCTTACATGAATCCACGATGGCGGGATGGTTCGCCAGCGCGGTTGGCCTAGGGTCATTCAATACCAACGCACCCGGAAGATACTCTAGCCGCCGTTAACCGATCAAAGTCCGAAACACCCGCCGCACTTCGGCTTGTGTCTCCTTGACCCGCGCTTGAAGTGAGGAAAAGTCGGGCGCGTCGCCTCCCCGCGCCATGATCAGCAAAAGATTCTCCCCTGACGTCTCCGGATTGAATCTGTCGCTGACACAGAGCCGCAAAATTTGCGTCAGGTCATGATAGAGGCGTGCGGCCGAACGCAGGATTTCGGCCGAGGATTGCGGCAGCACACCGAGCCGCGCGGCATTGTCGAGCACATGCAAGGTAGAGACATCGAGGATATCCGGCTTGTCGGCGGCGTGCACGAGCTGCAGATATTGGGCGATGAAATCGATATCGATCATGCCGCCAGCCGCATATTTCAGATCCCAGATATCGGCCTCGCCCTTTTCAAGCGCAATGGCGCGGCGCATGTCCGCGACATCGCTGGCAACGCCGTCCGCGTCACGCCGCCGCGTCAATACCTGGCGAATGATCGCCTCTATCCCTTCCCGAAATGCCGGCGACGCCGAAATCACCCTCGCGCGTGTCAGCGCCATATGCTCCCAGGTCCAGGCTTCCCGGTCCTGGTACTCGGCGAACGAACGGACATGCGAGGCGAGCGGCCCCGCCCTGCCCGACGGGCGCAGCCGCATATCGACCTCGTAGAGCACGCCATAATTCGTCCGCGTCGTGAAGGCACTGATCAGCCGCTGAGTGAGACGCGCAAAATATTGCGCGCCGTGCAGCGATTTCGCGCCGTCGGAATCCGGACGCTCGGAATCGAAATCGTAGAGCAGGATCAGATCGAGATCGGACGCAGCCGTCATCTCGCGGCTGCCGAGCCTGCCCATTGCCAGGATCGCGGTCTGATGCCCCGCGATCCGGCCGTATTGGGCGGCGAACTGATCTGTAACCAGACCATGCACCGTGTGGACGATGCCCTCGGCGACGTCGGCAAAGGCGATGCTGGCCTGTTGAGCGGAAACCGTGCCCGACAGAATACGCGTGCCGATCAGGAACAGGCTCTCCCGGCCGAACAGCCGCAATCGATCGAGGAACTCTTCGTAAGCATGCGCATCTTGCAAGGTCGCGGCCAGCCGCGCCGATAATTCGCTCCGGTCCGGCATGGCGCCAAAAAAGCGCGGATCGATCAACCCGTCCATGATCTGCGGCTGGCGCGCCAGCATGTCGCCAAGGCGGGGCGCCGCGCCCAGGATCAGGGCCACCAGGGCGACGAGGTCGTGGTTCTGGCTGAGCAGTGCAAACAGCCTCCCGCCGCGTTGCAGCGCCTGCAGGAAGCGGTCGAAGACCACCACCGCATTGTCGGGCTCCTCGGCATTTGCGAGGCCCGTGATCAGCGAGGGAAGAAATTCAACGAAGGCGCTGCGGGCGGATTGCACCCTGAGCACGCGGTAGTCGCCGTCCAGCCACTGCCGCACCGTCTCTGCCACCATGATCGGTTTCTTGAAGCCGAGCGAGGCGAGGTGCTCGATCAGGCGCGGGTCTTCCGGTCCCGACGTATAGTCCACCTCCGGCAACTTTGCCGTACCGGCGGGATCGCCTTCGAATAGCTTGGCGTAGTGTCCCTGCACGACGTTGAGATGGCCGAGGAGCACGCTTGCAAACGCGGCGCGGCTTTTGTAACCGAAAAAACGGGCAAAGCGCTCGACCGCCTCGCTGTCGTCGGGCAGTGCGTGGGTCTGTTCGTCCGCCATCATCTGCAGCCGGTGTTCGACCCTGCGCAGAAATTCATAGGCCGATGCGAGCTGGTCACGGGCTTCAAAGGTGATCCAGTTGCTCGAAGCCAGGACGTTTAGAGCCTCGAGCGTCGGCCGCACCCGCAATTCAGGATGACGGCCTCCGGCGATCAACTGCTGGGTCTGCGCAAAGAATTCGATTTCGCGGATGCCGCCGCGCCCGATCTTGACATTGTGACCCTCGACCGCGATTTCGCCTTGCCCGCGATAGGTCTGCATCTGCCGCTTCATATCGTGCACGTCGGCGAGAGCCGCGAAATCCAGGTGCTTGCGCCAGACAAAGGGTGCGAGTTCCGCGATCAGAGCTTCTCCGGCCCTGATGTCGCCGGCGCAGGGCCGCGCCTTGATCATGGCGGCGCGTTCCCAGGTGCGCCCTTCCCGCTCGTAATAATGCAGCGCCGAGGCGGTCGAGATCGCCACCGCCGTCGAGGCCGGGTCGGGACGCAGCCGTAAATCGACACGGAACACGTAGCCGTCAGCGCTGCGTTGCTGCAGGATCCGCGATAATCCCTGCGTCACCCGCGCAAAGAACGGCTGCGGCTCGATGTCGGGCGCAAGCGAAGACGCACCGGCGTCGTAAAACACGATTAGATCGATATCGCTGGAAAAATTCAATTCGCCCGCACCCATCTTGCCCATCGCGAGCACGATCAGGCCGCTGCCCTCCTCAGGTCGATCGGCGTTCGGCGGGAACATCCTTCCGCGCGTGGCTTCCTGCTGCAGCAGAAAACGTAAGGCCGACTGCACGGAGGCGACTGCAAGGTCGGTGAGCGCCGCCGTCACCTGCATCACCGGCCAGACGCCGCCAATGTCGCACAGCGCAATCAGCAAGGCGGCTTCCGATTTCGTGCGACGGAGCAATTGCATCGCAGCCGCTTCGCTGGACGCGGCAAGAACCTCGCGGCTGGTTTTCTCGATCAGTTGCGCCAGATGCCGCTCCGGCTCGCACAGCAGCACCCTGATCGCGCGGGCCGCATCGGCGCGAACCAGATCGAAGAGATATGGCGAGGCCTCGGCAAAGCCCAAAAGAATCGTCTTGGCTCGGGGAAATCGCGCAAGAAGACCTTCGATCTCCGCCGCCTGTCCAGGGGCGAGATCGGCCAGCCAGTCCTTCAACTGCCTTTCGGGTTTATCGGGGGCAGAGACGTCCGGTCCATCCACCAGCCGCGCGGCCAGTGCAGTGGAGCTGACATTCGCTTCGAGCTTTCCGCGAATCGTCATGGCGAATGTCTAATCCAAAAAGCCGCAACAATATCAAACCACGCTCGAATCTTGCGCGGATCAGCTCATGCCGCTTTCTGTGACATATCATGTGTTTGAGCCGCAAGCCCATCACTGGCGCCGGTCCGTGCGGGGATGGCCAGGGTTGCAACGAGGCCCGGATGAGCGTCGTCGAGCCTTAGGTCGCCGCCATGCAGCGTTGCGACCGCTGATGCCAGGCTCAGGCCGAGACCGGAACCCGGCTGGGTTCGGCTCGCTTCCAGCCGGACAAATCGTTCCACCGCATGTTTGCGATCGGCCACCGGAATTCCCGGGCCGTGGTCGGTGACGCTCAGCAGCACCCGATCGCCCTCGCGCCTGGCCTCGATCAGAATCTCCTTGCGGTCTGAGTCGGGGACTGCTCCGGCGCTTAGCGGCTGCGCGGCGGCAACCGGCTTGCCATATTTGATCGCGTTCTCGACCAGATTGGCGAGCGCCTGGCTGATCAATTCGCGATTGCCGTGAAGCGGCGCCGGCGCGGTTTTCACGTGCAGGGTCAAGTCGCCGTCTTCGGCGAGCGGCTCGTAGAGCTCGTGAATGCCTCTGGCGACTTCGGCGGCATCGAAATCATCCATATTGCCGCGGGCCTGCCCGGATTCGGCGCGCGCGATCATCAACAGGGCATTGAAGGTGCGGATCAGCCCGTCGGATTCCTCGATGGTGCGTTCCAGCGCCGAGCGGTATTCGGCCTCGGTTCCGGATTTCGCGAGCGCCTCCTCGGCGCGGTTGCGCAAGCGCGTCAGCGGCGTTTTCAGGTCGTGGGCGATATTGTCGGAGACTTCCTTCAACCCTGTCATCAGGGCTTCGATGCGCTCCAGCATGGCGTTGAGATTTTCCGCCAGGCGGTCGAGTTCGTCGCCGCTGCGTCCGACCGGCAGCCGACCGCTCAGATCGCCCGCCATGATGCGCCGCGTGGTCCCGGTCATGGCATCGATCCGCCGCAGCACGCGCCGCGCGACAAAAATGCCGCCGCCCAGTCCGAGCACCACCACGATCAACACCGACCATTGCGCGGCCTTGGCGACAATGCCGAACAGCCTCCGACGCTCCTCCAGATCGCGCCCGATCAAGAGCCTGAAGCCGCTGGAAAGCTCGGTGACCCGCACCAGCGCGAAATGGTCCGCGGTATCCTGCTCGTCGAGCCGCCGGTAGGCGGTTTCCGACCACCCGGTGGTCGCCATCACGCCCGGCGCGAGCGAGCCGACATTGCCGGCGATGGCCTGCCCTGCGGGGGTGGTCACGAGATAGAGATTGGCGCCGGGCCGTAACGCACGGTTCTCGATGGTGAGGACGAGGCCGCGCAGACCGCGCCGCCCGAAGATGTCGCCGATCTCGCCGGTTTCCGCGTTCACCGTGGTCGTGATCTGTTCGGTGATGAGCCGGCGCGTGTTCCAGGCGAAATAGCCAAGGAGCGACGCCGCAAACAGCGCGAAAAGAAAAAGGTATACCAGCGTCAACCGGAACGCCGTGGTTCGGACCAGCTTACCGAATGCCGTCACGGATCATGTATCCAGCGCCGCGAATGGTGTGAAGCAGCGGCCGCTCGAAGCCTTTGTCGATCTTGGAGCGTAGTCGTGAAATATGCACATCGATGACGTTGGTCTGCGGATCGAAATGATAGTCCCAGACGTTCTCCAGGAGCATGGTCCGCGTCACCACTTGGCCAGCATGCTTCATCAGATATTCCAGCAGGCGGAACTCGCGCGGCTGCAGCGTCAATTCCCCCTTGCCGCGTGTTACCCGGTGCGAAAGCCGGTCGAGTTCGAGGTCGCCGACGCGGTAGGTGGTTTCCTCCGCCGGGCCGCCGCGGCGGCGCGACAGCACTTCGATCCGCGCCAGCAATTCGGCGAATGAATAGGGCTTGGGCAAATAATCGTCGCCGCCGGCGCGCAGACCCTTGATGCGGTCGTCGACCTGTCCGAGCGCCGAGAGGATCAGAACCGGCGTGCGGTTGCCTTTCTCGCGCAAGGCGCCAATCAGCGAAAGGCCGTCGCGTTTCGGCAGCATGCGATCGACCACCAGCACGTCGTAGCCGCCGTTCGCGGCAAGCGCCAACCCTTCCTCGCCGTCGCCGGCGAGATCGGCGACATACCCGACTTCACGGAACGCCTTGACCAGATAATCGGCGGACTCTCGGTCGTCTTCGATGATCAAAAGGCGCATCTGGGTGTCGGTTGCAGTTGCGGTTGCGGTCGCGGTCACGTTTGCAGCTTTCCATCACCATGGCGCGGTCGGAAGCCTCATGCAAGGCGACATGAGAGGCGACCTGACGCGCCCGTTGAGCCAAAAAAGCGGGCGGTGAAGCTGGGGGAACCTCACCGCCCTTTAACCTTCCGACGGAGGGGGGCGTTTTCCACCGGAAGGTAGCCTGAGGGAGCGGGTTTTTGACCCGCCCCCCGGAAAGAGCCGTCGGCGACTAATGCCGGCGACACCATCCATTACTTCGATCTCGGTTCCCAATGCTCAGCCCTTCGCCAGGGGGATCGCGACAAAGCGCGACGACCCACCGCTCTTGACCCGCATCAGAACACTGTTCTTGTTGTCGCTACGCGCAGCATTGATCGCCTCGCGCACGTCTCCGACATTGGCGACGCTCTTTCCGGCGACTTCCAGAATGACGTCACCTTCCTTGAAGCCGCGCTCGGCTGCCGCGCTCTTCGGATCGACGTCGGTTACGACGACGCCTTCCTTGCCGGCGCCGGCAACGCTGTTGGCGGGCGCGAGCGTGAGGCCGAGCTTCGGCACATCGGTTCCGCGGGCAGCGCCACCCCTGTCACCATTATCGACGTCAGCCTTGGCTTCCAGCGTGTTCGGCAACTGGCCGAGCGTGAGGTTAATGACCTTGTCCTGGCCCTTGTGCAGAACGCTCAACTTGACGGCAGTACCCGGTGCAAAACCGCCGATGGTGCGCGCGAGTTCACGCGCATCCTTGACCGTCTCGCCATTCACGGCGGTGATCACGTCGCCGGATTCGATACCAGCCTTGGCGGCCGGACCGTTGGTCTGGGGTTCGGCGACCAGCGCGCCTTCGGCCTTCTTGAGGCCGAGGCTGTCGGCAATATCCGGGGTGACGGGCTGAATCTGGACACCGATCCAGCCGCGGCTCACCGAACCCTTGTCTTTGAGCTGCGCGATCACGTTCTTCACAGTGGAAGCGGGAATCGAAAACGCGATGCCGACGCTGCCGCCGGAAGGCGAGTAAATCGCGGTGTTGACGCCCATCACTTCGCCTTCGGTATTGAAGGCCGGGCCACCGGAGTTGCCTTTGTTCACGGGCGCGTCGATCTGAATGAAATCGTCGTAGGGGCCGTTGCCGATATCGCGGCCACTGGCCGAGACGATGCCGGCGGTAACGGTTCCGCCAAGTCCGAAGGGATTGCCGACCGCAAGCACCCAATCACCGATTCGCGGCTTGCTGTCGGACAGCTTGGCGTACGGAAAGTTGGAACCGCCCTCCACTTTGATCAGCGCGAGATCGGTACGCGCATCGGTGCCGATCACCTTCGCGCTGTAGGCCTTGCCATCGTCGGTCGTGACCTCGACCTTGTCGGCGCTGTCCACCACGTGGTTGTTGGTGACGGCGTAGCCGTCGGCCGAAATGAAGAAGCCGGAACCCTGGCCGGTCACCATGCCGCGACCGCCACGAGGCCCACCGCGCAGGCCGGGCGGCAAACCATCCTGTCCACCGAAGCGACGGAAGAAGCGCTCCATCGGCGATCCCGGCTGGAACGGCGAGGCGTCGTCGTTGTCGCCAGTGTCGTTCTTGGCGACCTTCTCGTTGATGTTGACCTTCACCGAAATCACCGACGGTTTTACGCGCTCTACGATATCGGCAAAGCCGATGGGTTGCGCGACCTTGCGAACTTCGTTGTTGACTTGTGCGTGCGCAGTCGTGCTGAAGACATCCGCCGGGCCGGCAGAAGGGCCGAAGCCATAGACGGCAACGCCGAGGCCGGCCACGACCGAGGCCATGAGCGCAAATTTACGCGCCGAGAAAAGCGATCGGCGCGGCGCTCGGAAAGACGGAAGGGACGAAAGATCGATGGGGCGGTCGGTCATATAAATTTCTCCAGAGCCTGAACCTGTGGTGCGGGGGCATGCACCTGCTCCGAAGATGGGGTTTTCCGCCTTACAGTGCGCTGGCGGTGGAATTAAAGTTTGGTAATGAACCGGCAAAACGAATGCGGCGGATTATCGCAGGCCGAAATTGGCTCCTCGTGGGGCAAAGATAGCCTGGTTCCGCGCTAGGCTTTTTGTTCCGGCGATGGCTCGGCCGCGATCAGCCGTTCCAGCCGCGCTTCTTCATCGGCCGTCAGTTTGAACAGTGAAGCATCGTCTCGCGTGCCGGATTTCATCCGCCGACGTGCATGCATCCACAACGCGACCCCGCCTCCGGCAAGCGCCAGCGGCGGCAAAAACCAGAGCAGCCACGTATGCGGGTTGAGCCGCGGCTTCAGCAGCACGAATTCGCCATAACGCGCGACTAGAAAATCGATCACTTGCGCGTCACTGTCCCCTGCCGCGATCCGCTCGCGAACCAACAACCGCAAATCTCGCGCCAGAGGGGCTTCGGAATCGTCGATCGACTGATTCTGGCATACCATGCAGCGCAATTCGCGCGACAAATCCCGCGCCCGGGCCTCCTTGGCGGTATCGGACATGATCTCGTCGGGTTGCACGGCATAGGCCGCAGTTCCCGCCATCAGGGCGATAGCGAATGCGCAAAGGAGAATTCGCATCACGAACATCACTCCGCCGCCTGCAATCCGCGCATTGACTTGGCTGGTTTCGGCGCACCGACCCGCAGCCGCCGGTCCGACAGCGACAATAAGCCACCGAACGCCATCAGCACGGGACCAAACCAGATCAGCAGCACCAAGGGCTTGTGGTAGATCCGCACCGCGATCGTGCCGTCGCCCGAGGTATCCCCGAGCGAAATATAGAGTTGGCTTGCACCGCGTGTCAGCAACGCGGCTTCCGTTGTGGTCGCTGCGCGCGTGGTGAAGGTGCGTTTCGACGGTGTCATCTTGTCAAGCAGTTGGCCGTCGAGCCTGACGCTGAACTGCGCGACCATTTCGTGAAAATTGGGCCCCTGACGCTGACGTATGCCATCGAGCGTCAATTCGTAGCCGGCGATGCCGGCTACATCACCGGGTCTCATCGATCTGATGAATTCGCTGTTCCAGGTCGTCTCGCAAACGATCCCGATCAGCGCGAGGCCGACGCCGGCGTGGGCGAACATGGTGCCCCAGCTCGAACGCGGCAGTCCGCTCGCCCGCCGTACCGCGGTTCCGAGCGGCACCCGAAACAGGCCGATGCGCTCGGCAACATCGCTTAACGCCCCGACGATCACAAACAATGCAAGGCCAATCGCAAGTGGCGCAAAGGTGCTGCCGCCACCGGTCCATGCCCAGAGCACCGCAAGTCCGATCAGTGCCGCGACGCCGGCAGCCGTCAGGCGCTGGGCGGCGCCAAGGAGGTCGCCGCGCTTCCAGGCCAGCAATGGACCGAACGGCAGCGCGATCAGCAACGGAACGAACAAAGGCCCGAAGGTCAGGTTAAAGAACGGCGCGCCGACCGAAATCTTGTCCCCCGTGATCACTTCCAGCGCCAGAGGGTAGAGTGTTCCGACGAACACGGTGGCGCAGGCGGTGGTCAGCAGGAGGTTGTTGAGCACGAGCGCGCCCTCACGCGAGATCGGCGCAAACAGGCCGCCCTGCTTGAGCGCCGACGCCCGCCAGATGTAGAGCAAAAGACTGCCCCCGATGAAGATGCAAAGGATCAGCAGGATGAAGACGCCGCGCATCGGATCGCTGGCAAAAGCATGGACCGAAGTAAGCACGCCCGAACGCACCAGGAAGGTGCCGAGCAACGAAAGCGAGAACGCCAGGATCGAAAGCAGGATGGTCCAGACCTTGAGCGCATTGCGCTTCTCCATCACCACCAGCGAGTGCAGCAGCGCGGTGCCCGCCAGCCACGGCATCAGCGAGGCATTCTCGACCGGATCCCAGAACCACCAGCCACCCCAGCCGAGTTCGTAATAGGCCCAGTATGAGCCCATCGCGATGCCCAAAGTGAGGAATATCCAGGCCACCAGTGTCCACGGCCGCACCCAGCGCGCCCAGGCGGCATCGATCCGGCCTTCGATCAGGGCCGCAATCGCGAAGGAAAATGAAATCGAGAATCCGACATAGCCGAGGTAGAGCATCGGCGGATGCACCGCGAGGCCGATGTCCTGCAAGACCGGATTGAGATCGCGGCCCTCGATCGGCGGATTTGCAATGCGCAGGAACGGATTCGAGGTGATCAGAATGAAGAGATAAAATGCGCTTGCAATCCAGGCCTGCACCGAAAGCACATGGGCGCGCAGCGACAATGGCAGGTTATTGCCGAAGATCGCGACGAGGCCGCCGAACAGTGCCAGGATGAACACCCACAGCAGCATCGAGCCCTCGTGGTTACCCCACACGCCGGTGACCTTGTAGATCAAGGGCTTCATCGAATGCGAATTCTCGAACACGTTGATGACGGAAAAATCCGACGAGACGTGCAGTGTGATCAACAAAGCAAACGACGCCGCCACGAACATGAGCTGCGCGATCGCCGCCGAGCGCGCTACATTCATCAACGCGGGATCTCGCCAACGCGCACCGAGCAGCGGCAGGGTTGACTGGATCAGCGCCAGACCGAGTGCCAAAACAAGCGCATAGTGTCCGGCTTCCGCGATCATCGCACCGCTCCCCGCTCGCTCTGCGCCGCGCGAGACGCTCCCACATTGCTTGCGCCGGCCTTTGCGTTGCCGTCCGGCTTTGCGCCGTATTCGTCTTTCCAGTATCCCTGCTTCTTCAGGGCGTCGGCGACATCCTTTGGCATGTAGTTCTCGTCGTGCTTGGCAAGCACGGTGTCGGCCCGAAACACGCCTGACGCATCGAGCGCGCCTTCTGCCACGACCCCCTGCCCCTCGCGAAACAGGTCCGGAAGGATTCCCTTGTAGGTCACGGGCAAGGTGGCGCTGCCATCGGCGACCTCAAATGCGATAGCCATGTTATCGCCGCGCACCAGCGATCCTGGCTGCACGAGTCCGCCGAGCCGGAAGCGCTTGCCCGGCTGAATATGTTTCTCTGCGACCATCGCCGGCGTCGAGAAGAACACAATGGAGTCGCGCATTGCGTTGAGCACCAGCGCCGCCGCAATCGCCAGCACGGCGAGCGAACCGCCGATGATCGTCAAACGCCGTTGCTTGCGCGTCATTGATTGCCTCTTGTCCAGGGCATGATGCTATCCGAAAACCGGATCACACTTTTCGCATCATCCGTTACAATTTTGCGCATGATGTTAACCAAAGAGGCGCTTCGCACCCTCGTGCTCATCCATCAAGCCCGAGATTTTTCAGGCCCTCGTTCAGTTGCCGCAACCGTTCCGGGTCCTTGGCAACGGCCTGGCGGGCGTCCGTCAGCGCGCCCTTGGCCTTGTCGGCTTCGCCCATGACCATATAGGCCCTCACCAGCCGCAGCCATCCCTCCACGTCATCGCCGTTTTGTTTCAAACGGGTGGCCAGACGATAGACCATGCCACGAATCATGGCGCTGCGGTCGGTTTCTTTCATATCCTTTGCCGCGGCCGCAGCGTCATCCGACAACGCCGGAGCGGGCGAACCGCCGACCCGCACCAATGCTTCCTGAACCAGCGAACGGTACGGTGCATTTGCCGGTGCGTTGGCGAGCATCGCCCGCCAGATCGAT
>Ga0116223_10003540_pt1 | contig 13923 bp, 13 predicted proteins | sample Sb_taG_3_FD_90092 | JGI IMG/M metagenome (GOLD analysis project Ga0116223, IMG submission 90092) | Peat soil microbial communities from Weissenstadt, Germany - Sb_50d_a_PC metaG | ecosystem: Environmental > Terrestrial > Soil > Wetlands > Peat | place: Germany: Weissenstadt | collected 2010-09-21 | reverse complement strand
GGCAAGGAATCGATCTCCATCAGCGTGGATCCGCGGCACGTGTCGCGCATTCTGAATTCGGAGACCGGCCACAACACCATTTTCGATCTTGCCCTGAACGGCGGCGAGCGCACCAAGGCCATGATCGTCGACTGGCAGTACGAGCCCATCAAGGGCCACTTGCTGCACATTGACCTGAAGCGCATCGCCCTCGACAAGGTGCTGAAGGTCAGCGTGCCCATTTTCCTCGTGGGCGAAGCGGCTGGCGTGAAGCAGGAGGGCGGCATCATGGAACAGATGCTGCGCGAGGTCGAGGTCGAGTGCCTGCCCGCGGACATCCCCAGCCACATCGATGCCGACGTCAGCCACCTCACGTTTGGCAAAGTGCTGCGGGTTTCGGAGTTGCCGCATTCGGACAAGATCAAGTTCATTACCGACGAGAACCAGCCCGTGGCGCACGTCACTTCGGTGAAGGAAGAAGTTGTGGCCACTCCTGACGCGACTGCGGCAGAGGCGGCGGCTCCGGCCGAGCCCGAAGTCATCAAGAAGGGCAAGCAGGAGACTGAGGAAGAAGGCGCCGAGGCTCCGGCAGCGAAGCCGGAGAAGGCCGAGAAGGCCGAGAAGGCCGAAAAGAAGGAGAAGAAATAGCGCTGGCCACGGATCAACACGGATCGGAGAAAGAGATTCGTTCTATCCGTGAGGATCCGCGAAAATCCGTGGCGAATGGTTTGGCTTTTGCTGGAGGCGGTTCTAAAGGCGTGAAACTGATCGTCGGTCTCGGCAATCCGGGTATCGAGTATCAATTCACGCCGCATAACCTGGGCTTTCTGGCGATTGATCGAATCGCGGGCAGCCTGGGAGTGGAAGTGAGAAACCGGCAGTGCCGGGCGCTGACGGCCCGGGCAGTGATTGCCGATCAGACGGTGCTGCTGGCCAAGCCAGAGACGTTCATGAATTTGAGTGGCGTCGCGGTGCGGAACCTGGTCGAGGAGTACGAGGCGAAGCCGGAGTCGGACCTGATTGTGATTCAGGACGAGCTGGATTTTCCGCTGGGCACGTTGCGCATTCATACGCGGCGGAGTTCGGCGGGGCATAACGGCATCGAGTCGATCATTGGGGCGCTGAGCACGCAGGATTTTCTGCGCATCCGGATCGGCGTGGCGCCGGAGAGAAAAGTTGGCGACGGCGCTGAATACTTGCTGGCGCCGATGCGTAAGCAAGAGTTGGCGATTGCCGACGGAATGCTCGACACGGCTGCAGAAGCCGTGAAAGTAATCTTGAAGGAAGGTCCGGCGGCGGCGATGAACCGCTTCAACCGGAAAGAGCCGGAGCAAGAAGATTAACCACGGATTTCACGGATTTTCACGGATCAAGACAGATTCTTGAAGGGTTATCCGTGAAGATCCGCGAGAATCAGTGGCCAAAGATTTGGAGAAAAGCATGAATCGTACCTATGAATTGATGTTCATTGTTCGGCCGGATATGACGGAAGAGGATCTGGACAAACTGATTTCGACTTTGAGCGGCGTGGTACCGACCTCGGGCGGAACCGTGCAGCGCGTCGACAAGATGGGCAAGCGGAGGCTGGCCTATACCGTTCGCCGGTTCCACGAAGGCATCTACGTGCTGATGGTTGTGGAGGGCGGAGGCGCGGTGATACACGAACTGGAGCGCCGCCTGCGTGTCACTGAACCGGTCATCAAGTTCCTCACCGTGCGCACCGATGAGGAGCAAAAGCGGCTGGACAAGATTAAGGCGCTGCGCGATGCGAAGAAGAAAGTAAGCGCGCAGCCCGCGGCTCCGGCGGCGGCAGAAGCACCGGCGGCGTCGTCTGCTCCGGCGGCGGAAACTCCGGCGACCGCGTAGAGCTGGCCAAAAGTCCTGGCTAGGCTCGCCAGATCTCAAGCTCGTCAGACTCAAGCGCAAGCAGATTCCTCGCTTCGCTCGGAATGACAAAGCATTTATGACAAGGCATCTGGTGTCGCGATCGAGTGCGACCCACAAAGAGGAGAATTATGCCTGACGAAACGAAAGCACCAGAGCAATCCACACCGAGCGAGAGGCCGCGTTTCGATGGTCCCCGGCCGGGAGGAGACCGTCCGCGGTTTGGCGGCGGCGGTGGCGGACGCGGGCCCGGCGGTCCTCCGCGCGAAGGCGGTGGCGGACGCAAATTTTTCCGGCGCAAGAAAGTTTGCAAGTTCTGCGTCGAGAAAATTGAAGACATCAACTACAAGGACTACCGCATGCTCGGCCAGTTTGTGGCGGAGAGCGGCAAGATCGTGCCGCGGCGCCTGACCGGCGTATGCGCGCCGCACCAGCACCGGCTGTCGGCGGCCATCAAGAAGGCCCGCAACATCGCCCTGCTGCCGTTTGCTGGACGCGCGAGCTAAACCTTTAGCCACGGATTTGCACCGATCTTCACGGATAAGGCTTTTGAATAATTTGGTTTATCCGTGTTGATCCGCGGGAATCCGTGGCAAAAGAATTTTCTGACATTGGAGCTATTTCATGGAAGTCATTCTGAAAGAAGATGTAGCGAAGCTTGGGTCCCGCGGCGACGTGGTGAAGGTCGCGGAAGGATATGGACGGAATTATCTTTTGCCGCGCAAGCTGGCCATTCAGGCCAACGAGGGCAATAAAGCCGTCATCGTGCAGATGAAGGCCGCATCGGTGCGGCGCTCCGCCAAGGAGAAGACGCAGGCCGAGGAACTGGCCAAGCAGTTTGAGGGCGTCTCGGTGTCGTTCCAGCGGCGCACGGGCGAGCACGATCAGCTCTTTGGCTCGGTCACCTCGAGCGATATCGGCGACGCGCTGACCAAGAAGGGCTTCAACGTGGATCGCCGCAAGATCCAGCTGCACGAGCCGCTGAAGACCATGGGCGAGTTCACCGTGCCGGTCAAACTGCACAAGGACGTGACCGCGCACCTGAAGGTTGTGATCGAGAAGGAAGCGGTCGCGGAGTAGGGCCGTAGAGACGTTGCTCGCAACGTCTCTCTTGCCCAGGTTTCCGAATGCTATCGGCAGAGACGTAGCAAGCTACGTCTCTGCACACTGCATCATGGGCAGGGCACTTTTTCTGCCAAACCGGCCGCCTACACTCCGGGCCGATGTTCTGTTTCCCCCTAAATCTTTGCCCCAGAATCACCTAGGCCCCAAAAATTCCCCCGCCCAGCCTATAATTCCTGCTCACGGTTCCACTGACGACTCGTCTATTCCTGTGCCAGCCCGGAGACGGTAAATACCGGGCAGTAGAGGAAACGACGCACATGCCGGCAGGTGCTTGGACAATACCACTTGCGGTTGGCGAACGGGCCCACTCGAAAGAGAAGAGTGAGAGAGTAGAAAGAGTCGGCGATAACCAGGACCCCGTGCGGGGCCGCATGTCTGGGCAAGAACGCCGCATAGACGACACGATGCTGATCCGGGAGGCCCAGCGCGGAAACCGCGCCGCCTTCGAGGAACTCGTTCGTCACTACGACCAGGCGGTGTTGCGCCTGGCTCTCCATCTCACCGGAACCGAGCAGGATGCGCAGGACGTCTATCAGGACGCCTTCCTGAAGGCTTATAAGAACATCGGAAATTTCCGGTTCGAGTGCTCCTTCTACACCTGGATTTACCGGATCGTCACGAACCTGTGCCTCGACCATCTGCGGAAGAGGAATGTCCGCAAAGAGGACGCACCGGTGGCGAAAGATCCGTTGGGCGGCGAGTACGATCTGCTCGACCAGGTGCCGGATGTGCGGGCGGGCGCGAATCCAGAGCGCGATTTGATGCGCCGGCAGTTGGGGGCGCGCATCTCGGGAGCGCTGGAGAAGCTGACGCCACGCGAGCGCATGGTGTTTGAGTTGAAGCACTACCACGGATTGAAGCTGCGCACCGTGGGCGAGATTTTGCAGACTACGGAAGAGACCGCCAAGAATACCCTCTTCCGCGCCACGCAGAAATTGCGCGGGGCGCTGGCGGATATGCGGTAGAGAGTTGGGATTGAGCGGCCGGGCTTCGCCCTGGCCGGACAGCCGAAGGCGGCTGTCCCCACATGAGTTCATTCCCCCGAGGGGGTGCAATTATGAAGTGTGAATGGGTTCGAGAAAATATCGTGCTTCAGGCTTATGGCGAGTTGGCGGATGACGCCCGCCATGAACTGGAGCAGCACGTGGCCCGCTGCGCCGACTGCGCAGCCGAACTGAAGGCGGAGCAGGAGTTTCACGCGCTGCTGGCTCGGGATCGCGCGGCCGACCTTTTACTTAGCGAGCCGTCGCCGAATCTGGTGGCGGCTTCACGCATGCGCCTGCAGGAGGCGCTGGAGACGGCCAAGCAAGGCAGCTTCTTCAGCCGGCTGGCGTTCGATCCGGCGAACTGGCTGCTACAGATGAAGTTCTCGCCGACTCTGGCCGCAGCGATTTTGATTTGCGGTTTTCTGGGCGGAATTCTAACGATGCGCCAGATCTCGCGCCCCACGAATACTGCTGGAATTTCTGGAACGCCCAACCAAACCCCAGTTCCCGCCCAAGCTTCGATTGCCGCCATCGATTCCGTCACCCAGGATCCAAACACAAATCAAATCAGCATCAAGTACAAGGCCGTATCGGAGGAGCAGAAGCAGGGGTCGCTGAACGATCAGGATATCCAGCAATTACTGCTATATGCCGCTCGCAACAATTACAACTCGGGCGTGCGCGTCGATTCGGTCGATTTGCTGGCGAAGAGGTCAGGCGACTTGCAGGTGCGCGAAGCGCTGATGTATGCGCTGCAGAATGACAATAATCCGGGAGTGCGGCTGAAGTCGCTGGACGCGCTGGGCAATTACGTGAAGGAAGACACCAACGTGCGCGACGCCGTGCTGCGGGCGCTGGTGAATGATGACAATTCAGGGGTGCGCATTGAAGCGCTGCGGCTGATCGAGCCGGTGAAGGCCGACGGCAGCGTGCGCGGAGTGCTCATGGCGTTGGCTGCGAAGGATCAGAGTACATACATCAAGTCACAGGCCCGCACCATGCTGGCGCAGTTGCCAGAGATTGATTAGGGAAGTTCCTCAGCGGCTAAAGCCGTGAGAATCTCGGCTCGGGGCGGCACGGCTAGAAGCCGTGCCCTTTCAAAGCTGGTTCGCAGGACGCGCTGAACGAAAATTCGGTTGAAGAAAAATCGCTGATGTAACGCGAGAGATGTGAAGCGAGAATTGAGGTGACTATTTTGAAACGTTCGCTACAAGTCGTCGGGCTGGCTGGAATGCTGGCCCTGCTTGCGCCACTCGTGCTGGCGCAGGAAACACATGTCAGCCGCGAAGGCGGATCCTGGGGTCAGGAGATCACGGGCTCGCTGGCAGCGGTCAAAACCTTAAGAATTAAAGTGGATATGGGCTCCGTAGTGGTGCGCGGCGGGCAGCAGCAGGGCATCAATTATGTCGTTCATACGCGTTTTGGCAATTCTAACGAGCAAGATGCGCGCCGCCAGTTCGAGCAGTACAAAATCACCGCCTATGTGAAGGGTGACACCGCCTGGATCGTGGGAGACTGGCAGGGCGGCAGACGGCCCCGCCATTGCTCCTCGGAGTTTTCTGTGATGGTTCCCCGCGAAATTTCGCTGGTGAAGCTGGAAACCGAAGGCGGCAATGTGGACGCCACGGGCGTCACGGGCCGCGTGGAAGCGGAGAGCGGCGGCGGCAGCATGAAACTCGATGACATTGGCGGTGGAGTGAACGCCGAAACCGGCGGCGGGTCGATCGAAGTTGGCACCATCAGCGGCGATCTCGGACTGCACACTGGCGGAGGCTCGATCGAGGTGCGTCAGGCCAACGGCAAACTGATAGCTGAAACCGGCGGCGGGAGCGTCGAAATTCAGTCCTGCGCGCAGGGCGCGGTCATCGAAACCGGGGGCAGCAGCATCCGCGTGAGTCATTGCAACGGTAAGGTCAAGGCATCGACCGGCGGTGGCAGCGTAGATTTGAGCGATATTGGCGGTCCCGCAGAGCTTGAAACCGGGGGAGGAAGCATCCGGCTGACTTCGGCCAAGGGGCACGTGCACGCCGAAACGGGTGGCGGCAGCATTGAGCTTTACGGTGTGCCTTCGGCCCAAGCTGAAACGGGCGCGGGAGGGATCACCGTGAAGCTGGTGAATACTGGCGCCGAGCATCACGACTCCGATCTGGAGACGGGCGCCGGCGACATCACGGTCTATCTGGCCGCCGATGTAGCGATCAACGTGCGCGCCAGCGTAGATATGGGCAGCGGGCACCACATCACCTCCGATTTTCCCGACATCCACGTCAGCAGCGAGGGCAGCCAGTGGGAGCCGAAGACGCTGAACGCGGAGGGTAAGCTGAACGGGGGAGGCCCCACGCTCAAGGTGCATACCTCGACGGGCGACATCTGTTTCAAGCGCGCCCGGTGAGAAGCATTGATGATTGATGATTATTGATTTTTGATTGAAAACCGGACAGCATCTTCGAGTCTGGTTTTATTCAGCAATCAACAGTCAAAAATCGACAATCAGAAATTGAATGTGGAACGGAACGCGGATTCGCTGACCGGATCCGCGAGCCTCAAACAATTCAGGATGAGGGAATGACCATGCGCAAATACGTGATGACCAGTATCGTGTTGTGGCCCTTGCTCCTTACCTTTTCGCATGCCGCCCAGAACTTGTCGGTCGATCCGCCGGCGCAACCCTGGGTGGTCTACTCCAGCGAAGACAGCGGCACCAGTTCCTATCTCGGAGTCGACATCTCAGACGTGACTACCGAACGGCTGAGCGCTCTGAAGTTGAAAGAGGAAAAGGGAGTCGAGGTAACGATGGTCGACCAGGATGCTCCGGCCGGCAAAGCCGGGATCAAGGAGCACGACGTCATTCTCACCATGAATGGCACGACGATCGAGAGTGGGGCCCAGTTGAAACGGATGATCCGCGAAACGCCGCCCGGCCGCATCGTAGCCTTCGGCCTGAGCCGGGATGGCCAGCCAATGACGGTAAAGGTGCAACTCGCCGACAAGCACAACGAGATTCCCGCCCACGGCCCGGGCGATTTCCACTTTAATATTCCCGAGATCCACATTCCCGAGATCAACATTCCCACCTTCGACTGGGTGGTTACGACCCGGTCGGAACACAGCGGTGTAACGGTCGAGAACATTACCCAGCAGCTGGGAGAGTTTTTCGGCGTGAAGAACGGCAATGGCGTGCTGGTGCGCACGGTCGACAAGGGCAGCCGGGCGGAGAAGGCTGGCTTGCGCGCGGGAGACGTCATCGTGAAAATCAACGACGAGCCCGTCCACGACACCAGTGACTTCACCCACGCAGTACACTCGCGTAGTGGAGGGTCCGTGAGTGTGGGCGTGATCCGCGACAAGAAAGAGCAGAACTTGACTCTGACTCTGCCCGAGCGCAAGGAGTCAGGAGAACTTCTGGAAGAAGAAAGCTCGGACGATACTCTGATCGATGCCGAGTCCGCCGTCGACCTCAGCGAGTTGCAGCAGGAAGTCGCCGAGGTGGAGCCTCAGATCGAACTTGCCCGTGAAGACGCCCGCACCGCGGTCCGGGAGCTTCGCAAGGACCTGTGCGGCCATCAGAAGAAAATGCGCGAGCAGGCCCAGAAGCTCAAAGACCAGTCCCAGATGATGCAGCGCCAGCTCAAGAGAGATCAGCAAAGGTTGTTGCGCCAGCAATTGCGGGGACACCGGCTGGACATTTAGTGCAGTTGCAAACCGCCCGTCACAGGCCGGTCGTGGCCGCCCGTGCCAAACTGGCGACGCAGACACGGTTGCGGCCTGCTTGCTTGGCGGCATAGAGTCCGTTGTCGGCGGCGCGGATCAGTTCGTCCCGGCTCTTGCCGTGGTCGGGGAAGGCCGCCACCCCGGCACTGATGGTGACCGTCCGGGGCACTCCCGGAAATTGATAGCTTTCCACCAGCCGCCGCAGTTTCTCGGCAATAGCGAGCGCCTGCTGGGTATTGGTCTGGGTCAGCAGGATCGCGAATTCCTCTCCGCCGTAGCGGCACACGACATCAATCTTGCGCAGCTGCTGGTGGAAGAGCGAAGACACCTGGCGGAGAACTTCGTCTCCCAGCAGGTGACCGAATTCATCGTTCAACCTCTTGAATTGATCGATATCCGCCATGATCACGGCCATGCCGGTTCCGTAGCGGCGGGCGCGCTCGATCTCTTCCATGATCCGCAGCTCGAAGAAACGGCGGTTGAAGATGCCGGTGAGGCCGTCGAGGTACGCCAGTTGCTTGACCCGCTCCACGTAGTGCGCGTTCTGGATGGAAGTGGCGCAAATGTCGGCCACGGACTCCAGCGACTGCAGCAGTGCGTTCTGGCGGAACGCATCGGGCTGCGAGCTGTGCAGCGTCAGCACCCCGAGGGTCTGGCCAAACGAAATGAGAGGGATGCTCATGCGCGAGGCGGACTCCAGGAAAAGCCGCTTGGGCTCAGGCGTGGTCGTCAGGTTGCTTTCGATGACGGTGCCGCTGGTGGCGATGATGCGCGACCAGGGCTCCTGGCTCGCCGAAAAACGGCCACCGGGGGGAGTGCAAGGGGTCAGCGTGCCCTGATGCGCCCGCATGACCAGATCGCCTTCCTCCCGCAACATAAGCGATACGTGCGAAACCTCAAAGGCCTGCTGAATCACCGAGCATACGCGGGCCAGCAGTTGCTCCAGATCCATGACGGCGGTGCTTTGTTGCGCGATGGCATTGATGGCTTCCAACTGCCGGGCCCGCTGGCGTTCCAGCGAATACAAATGCGCATTCTGCAGCGCGATCGAGGCTTGCGTGGAAAACAAAGTCAGCAGCTGAATGGTTTCATCGTCAAAATAATCGATGCGGTCGCTCTGGCAGTCGAGCACGCCTACGACTTCATCGCCTGCGATGAGCGGAATCGCCAGCTCGGAGCGCGTGGATTGTGCCGCGCAGATATAGCGCGGGTCCTTGGTCACATCGGGTGCGTATACCGGCCGCTTCTTCAGGACGGAGGCTCCCGTAATCCCGTCGTGATATCCCAGACAAATCTTGTCCTTGCCCACATCCCAGCCGATCTGCGAACGGACGCACAGTTGCTGCGCCTCCTTGTCGAGCAGCAGGATGGCGACGTTCGGCAGTCGAAAATAGTCGCGCGCGATCGCCAGGATTCGCTGCAACACCTCATCCAGGTCAAAGGTGGAGAGCACAGCCTGGCCCGCTTCGTAAAGAACCGCGAGTTTCGGCATGATCGAACGAATTGTACGATGGGGAATAGGGGTTACTGATGTTCCTAAAGTAACCGGTCTTGCCGGCATCGGCTCGGGTGCTTCGGCGGGCTATCGCCACCTTCTGGCGGTGCGGATTAATCCGTAGGCCACCAGGCAGAACCAAAAATCGAGAATCATGCCCAGGTCCAAATGGAGGGGCCGGTGCCGCGCCACCGGCGGCAACGATGGGATCAGCATGAAGTACACCACGTTGCCCAGGATGATCGCCAGCAAAGCCTGCAGAAGATTGATGATCACCGATGGTTTAGACACCATAAAGGGCATCCGAGGATGCCCTCTATTTACGCGGGTTCCCGCCGGTTTGCAAGCATTTACCGAAACCGGGCCGAAGCCAAGGTCGATACGTGCGATGGCGATCCATCAATGGCGATCTATCAAAAGTAATGCCTGGCCGCCGCACACGCGCCCTTCCCGTCCGCTACAGCAGGCCGCCAGTTTGGATCGCCAGATCATTCAGCGCCATCTCCAGCTTCGTGATAGCCGCGCCGATTTCTGGATGCTGTCCGATCTTCTCTTGCAGCGCCTTTAGAATCTGCTGAGCACTTCTAATATGCTCCTCGGCCGTGGCCGGATTTGACTTGGGATTGTGTTCGCTCTGCGTTTCCATGACCACTCGCTCCCCTATGTCTTTCAAGGTCGTACAGCGCTGTCCCTTATTTTACGCATTCCAAGCTACCGGGAGGCATGGGTGACGAGAATCAGCGATTCCGCTCATATCCGGCCGATGAGTGTAACCGCGATATTACGCCAGTAATGCCTTACCAGCAGCGGAAGGGAAAGGTATGGCCAAACACGCTTCCCCCGCGCCAGGCGTGATCGACATCACTGACAATGCCTGATCTCACGCAGAAAATTGGTCCGTAAGTTTTCTCGCCTCCCCGAAGAGCAATCCCCGCCGCGCGGACGCAGCACCCCCTGAGGCGAGCAAGGCCCCGCACCTCTCTCGACAGCAGAGCAACACGAGTCTTTCCACGGAGGCAACCATGCGACGTTTCAGTACTCTCCCGTTGATTCTCTTTACCTTCTTTGCCTCGGCCGCGTGGCCGCAAGCACAATGGAAACACAAAATCATCACTTTCGACGTTCCCGACGCCGGCACCCTGGCGGGTCAAGGCACCATTCCGGTTGGCATCGTCGAAGGCGATTGGGTCATGGGGAACTACGTCGATGCGAACGGCGTGTATCACGGATTCCTCCGTGCTCCTGACGGCGCGATCACCGAGTTCGACGTTCCGGGCATGGGCAAGGGCGCGGGCCAGGGCACCGTCGAAGTTCACGGTATGAACCCGGCGCGGGAGATCGTGGGAACCATCCTTGACGCAAACAATGTGTATCACGGCTTCCTGCGCGCTCCCCGCGGCAAATTCACAACATTCGATTGTCCGGGCGCAGGCACCGGTACGTATCAGGGCACCGCAAGTCACAGTGTGAACCCAGGGGGATTGATCTTGGCGGAGTACCTGGACGCAAACAATGTTTGGCACGGCTGCCTGCGTTCGCGTGAGGGCATCTTCACTACATTCGATCCTCCCGACATTGGCACGGGCTACTACCAAGGCACATATCCTGCGATTTTCGCAGGCGTTAATCCAGAGGGGGCGAGTGTTGGAACGTACGCAGACGCAAACGGTGGCTATCATGCCTATCTGCGTGCTTCGGACGGCACTATCACGGAGTTTGACGATCTCAACGCTGGTACAGGTGGCGGCACGGGCGCTCTCGGGATCAACCCGTCAGGAGAGATCTGGGGATGGTATTTTGACGCGAACGTTGTGTTTCATGGTTATCTGCGCTCCCCCGACGGCACCTTCACGGAGGTTGACGTTCCGGGCGCGGGCACTAGCACGTGCCAGGGTACTACCGCGGCCTGCTATATCGCCTCTTTCGGGGCCATCAACCCCGCGGGTACGGTCACATCGTTCTACGCAGACGCAAACAATGTGTATCACGGCTTCCTGCGCACTCGCCGAGGCGAGGTCATCAGGTTTAACGCTCCCGGCGCTGGAAAAGGTAACTGGCAGGGGACCAACCCCACAGCCATCAACCCTGAGGGGGCAATTACGGGCTGGTACATAGACGCGAAGGGTGTTTATCACGGCTTCCTGCGGTGCGCTGATGATGAACGGTAGCCAGACTCAAGCCGCCCGATGTCAGGGCGGCTCTTCTCTTGAATCACGAGAAAGGTGGGCGGCGCGCTAACTGTTGTAATCAGGCGTTTACACTCCGAACCCAATCAATGCCCTTGATTCGCGCAATTGTGGGCAGCTCACCTCGATCCACCCATGGAGAAAAAGACGGCTACGAATCCCCAATAAGCAAGGACCGGGAGATTGGTCAGGACGCAAATTGTACCCGCGACCTTGCTGCCCTTGCTGAACGCAAAACTGCCGATGCCAATGCCGATGGCCCCCATGACTGCCAACAGCCACACGACTGCGAGATCCGAAATCGGGAAGAGCGGCAGATGGTCTGTGTAAGGAAGGACAGGGCAAGCAGGGCCAACGAGAGAAAGCGATTCCGGCTGCCACCGTGATGCGGGTTGTTCCCGGTCTCTCTTTCATGACAAACCTGAATAGTGCCACATTCCGACACTCCCAGTGATGGATTTCCAGGCGTAACTGTTGAGATCAGATAGCGCTCGTTGAACCGGCCAAAAAACCCGCGCAACCGCAGTTCTGTTGCGAGTTCGACGGGGATGGTCCCGCCGAGCTGCCCGAGCGGGCATTCGCCGGCTCCTGCTACCATTCTTCTTTCACGCCCACGGAACCCTAGCGCATGCTCGAACTCTCCACCCCCGTTCAATATGTGAAGGGCGTCGGTCCGCGCATTGGGGAAATTCTTGCGGCCAAGGGAATTCACAGCGTCGGCGACCTGCTGCATTATCTGCCGTTTCGCTATGAAGACCGGCTGAACCCGCGCGGGATCTCCGAACTGCGGTCCGGCGAGATGGCCACGGTGGTCGGGGAAGTGCGCAATTCGGGGCTGTTCCGCACCCGCAGCATGCCGATTTTCCAGCTCACGGTCGGGCAAGGGCGCGCGCGCCTGCGCTGCCTTTGGTTTAATGCGACGTACCTGCAGGACAAGTTCAAGCCCGGCCAGATGATCGCGCTGTACGGCAAGGTCGGAGAAGATCAGCGCAGCCACGAGCTGCAGATTGTTCAGCCGCAGTTCGAGATTCTGGGAGATCCCACCGATTCCGGCGAGAACGGCCCGGAAAAGAAAGCCGCGGAGTCGCTGGAGATTGGCCGCATCGTGCCTATTTACGAGGCCATCGGGCGGCTTACGCCCCGGTGGTTCCGGCGGGTGATCCGTACCGCGCTCGATAATCTGACGCCCGACCTGTCGGACCCGATCCCGGCGGCGGTACGGGCGCATCTGGGACTGATCTCGCCGCGCGCCGCGCTGTGGAATGTGCACTGGCCCGAGCCAGGCGAAAGTTTCGACAACTTGCAATCGTCGCGCACGCCGGCGCACATCCGGATGATCTTCGACGAGCTGTTCTTCGTCGAGCTGGGCCTGGAGTTGAAGCGCCGCGAGCAGAAGGCGCAGACCGGAATCGCATTTCGCCTCGACGACGGGGTGCGGGCGGCGATCAAGAAGATTTTGCCGTTTCATCCCACGGCCGCGCAGAAGCGCGTGCTGAAAGAAATTGCAGCGGACATGGAGAAGCCTTATCCCATGCGGCGTTTGCTGCAGGGCGACGTGGGATCGGGCAAGACCATTGTGGGCTTCGAGGCGGCCATCATTGCGATCGAGAACGGCTGCCAGGTGGCGCTGATGGCGCCCACAGAGATCCTTGCTCAGCAGCATTATTTTTCGGCGCGGCGGATTCTGGAAAACGCCGGATACCGCATCGTGCTGCTGACTGGCTCGCTCGAAGCTGACCGCAAGCGGGACGTGCGGCGGCACATCTCGCAAGGAAATGCTCAGCTTGTGATTGGGACGCACGCGTTGCTGGAAGAGAAAGTTGAGTTCGCCAGGCTTGGGCTGGTGATCGTGGATGAGCAGCATCGGTTTGGAGTGCTGCAGCGGCTGAAATTGATGAGGAAGTCGGGAGAGGGAGAGGAGAGCAGCCGAGCTGCGCTCGGCCCGGCCGGGTCAGAGACCCGGCCCCACACAGGCACACCCCACACAGGCACCCCTCCCCGCACGAGCGCTGCTACGCCCGCCGAGCCTGATGTTCTGGTGATGACCGCGACGCCTATTCCGCGCACGCTGGCACTCACACTTTACGGCGACCTTGACCTCAGTGTGCTTGATGGGCTTCCGCCGGGACGTACGCCGATCGTCACCCGCTGCGGCGCCGACGATGAGTCGCCGAAAGTGTGGGAGTTCGTCCGCAAGCAAGTGGCGGCGGGGCACCAGGCTTATGTGGTCTATCCGGTGATTGCCGAGAATGAAGAGAGCGAGCTGAAGGCCGCGATCAAGATGTATCGCGAGCTAAGCGGCAAGATATTCGCCGACTTGAAGGTCGGGCTTCTGCACGGCCGCCTCGACGCCGAGTTGAAAGACCAGGTTATGCGAATGTTTCAGCGCGGCGAGTTACAGATTCTGGTCGCGACTACCGTCATCGAAGTTGGCGTGGATGTGCCCAACGCGACCGTGATGGTGATCGAGCACGCCGAGCGCTTCGGACTGGCGCAGCTTCACCAGTTGCGCGGGCGCATCGGCCGCGGGGCCGCCAAGTCGTATTGCATCCTGATG
>Ga0116223_10003538_pt1 | contig 13929 bp, 11 predicted proteins | sample Sb_taG_3_FD_90092 | JGI IMG/M metagenome (GOLD analysis project Ga0116223, IMG submission 90092) | Peat soil microbial communities from Weissenstadt, Germany - Sb_50d_a_PC metaG | ecosystem: Environmental > Terrestrial > Soil > Wetlands > Peat | place: Germany: Weissenstadt | collected 2010-09-21 | reverse complement strand
GACCGATTGTCGTGACCGTTTGCATGGGTAGCTCCTCCGAATCGTGGGAGCCCAATCAGCACCCACATCCATGGCACTCTCGTGCCGGTGGAGGAGCCGTCCACAGCATCAATAGGCGACATCACTCCATCGCGTCGCGGGTCTGTTTTAACCTTCGCACAGTCCAGTTGAGCAGAAAAAGTCCCGCCGCGAAGCATTGGCCCGCGGCGGGTTTGGTAGGTCGGGAGGACAGGTAACGGCTTAGGCCAGCGCCGCTTTCACCCGCTCCGGCGTCATCGGCATATGCCGCAGCCGTTTGCCGGTGAGTTGAGCCACGGCATTGGCAATGGCCGGGGCGACGGCCGGAACGCCCACCTCGCCGATGCCGGTCGGTGCGTTGTCCGTGGCGATGATCTTGGTGTGGATCGGCGGGATATCCGCCATGCGCAGCACCGGATAGTCGTGGAAATTGGTAGCCTGCGCGGCGCCATCTTTGAATGCCAATTCCTCTACCAGCGCCGCGCTCAGCCCGAACACGACAGCGCTTTCAAGCTGGGCGTGGACATGGTTCGGCTGCAACACGATGCCCGGATCGACCGCAATCCAGTAATTGTGGACGGTGATCTTTCCGGTTTTCTGATCCACCGAAACCTCCGCCACGCCGGCGGTGTAGGTGCCGTGATAGTCGGAGAATGCGATGCCCATCCCGTGGTCCGGCCGCTTCTTGGAGAATTCGGACATTTCCGCCGCGGCCTTGATCACCGCGTTGGCGCGAGACTGGTTTCTGGTCAGCTCCAGACGAAGCGCCAGCGGGTCTTTTCCGCCAGCCGCGGCAACCTCGTCGAGGAAAGCCTCGGCGGCGAACTTGTTGTAGCCAGCGCCGATGCCGCGCCACGGCCAGACGCGCATCCCGTGATTGGCGCGCACGCCTTCGGCGAGCGCGTGCGGAATGTCGTAGCAGGCCTGGTCCAAGCCACGCCAACCGATCAGGTCGTCGCCGCCGCTTGCCTCGTAGGACGGAGGGGCGGCGAGCGCGGAGACGTTCTCGGACACCAGCCGATGGTACCAGCCGAGCACGTTGTTTCTGCCGTCAAGGCCCGCCTTGAGCACGTGGTAGCTCATCGGCCGCGGGCGCGCCGCCGCCAAATCGTCGGGGCGCGTCAGCAGGAGCTTCACCGGCTTTTTCACGATGCTGGACAATATGACCGCCTGGATCGCGATATCGGGCGCGATCCGCCGGCCATACCCGCCACCGAGATATTGCTGGTGCACGACAATCTTGTCCGGCGTCGTCTTCAGAATGCCGGACACGATGAAGGCGATGAGCGCTGCGAACTGGGTGCCGGTCCAGATTTCCGCGGACTTGCCGTCTTCGGCGACGGCGGCGACCGCGTTCATCGGCTCCATTTGCGCGTGGTAGCAGAACGCGGTCTGGTAAGACGCTTCCACCACTTTCGCGCCGGGAAGAACGTCCCACACTTCGCCGACTTTGTACGCGGTGCGAGCGGGTGCTTTCCGGTCCTGGCCGAGCTTGGCGTACTCCTCCATTGCCTTGTCAGAATCGAAGCCCTTGGCCGGGCTCTCCGCCATATCCCACGTCACCTTCAACGCATCGCGGGCGGCCTGGGTCGCTTCCACGCTGGTGCCAATGACGGCAACGCCGAAGGGCAGCGGAATAACTGCGGCGATGCCCTTCATTTTACCGACGTCGTCGGCGTTGGCGACCGATGCCTTCGCGCCTTCGGCCGGCGCTTCCATCAAGGTGGCATACAGCATGCCCGGAACGTCGGCGTCGATGCCGTACTTCGCGCTGCCGTTGACTTTCAACGGAACGTCGACGCGGCCGATATCGGCGCGGCCGATCAGCTTGAACTGCGATGGCTTCTTGAGATCGGCTTCGGCGATCTTCGGCGGATCCTTCGGGACGGTGGCGAACTTTACGACATCGCCGTAACCGATCTTCCGCTTCGACTTGTCGTGAATGACGGAACCGTCCGCCGTCGTCAGCTCCGCGGCTGGGACCTTCCATTGCTCGGCGACATTGTCGATCAGCACCCGGCGCGCCTGCGCGCCGGCGATGCGGAGCGAGTGGAAGTAGCCGGGAACCGAGGTGCTGCCGGCGGTGACCTGCGCCCCGTTAAAGAACGGGTGCGGATTGCCATAAAGCGGCGGGATCGGGGGAGCGAATTCCGCCTTTACCTTCGACCAATCGGCATCGAGTTCTTCCGCAAGCACCAGCGGCAGCGAGGTCATCACGCCCTGGCCCATTTCCGCGGTCGGACAGAGCAGCGTCACAGTGCCGTCCGTGCTGATGGTGACCCAGGCATTAAGCGTGCTCGCGTCGGCGGCGAGCGCTTGTGCGCTCCGGCCGAGCATGCCGCCGCCAAGCGTAAAGGCGAAGGTCAGGCCGGCGGCGCCTTTGACAAAGCCCCGGCGATCCATTGCGGTCGCGGATTCGCGATTGATATGCGCGGTCATGACTCAGCCCTCCTTCGAGGCGCGCTCAATGGCGCGAACAATGCGTGGATACGTGCCGCAGCGGCAGATATTGCCGTTCATGTGCTCGACGATCTGCTCGCGCGTCGGAGATTTGGTCTTCGCCAGCAGCGAGGCGGCTTGCATGATCTGGCCGGACTGACAGTAGCCGCATTGCGGCACCTGTTCGGCGATCCACGCTTTCTGCAACGGATGGCTGGAATTCGGCGACAAGCCTTCGATGGTCGTTACCTTCTTGCCGGTGACTTCCGACATCTGCGTCTGGCAAGAGCGCACCGCCTTGCCGTCGAGATGCACGGTACAGGCGCCGCACAGGCCGGCGCCGCAGCCGAATTTCGTGCCTGAAAGTTTGAGATGTTCGCGAATGACCCACAAAAGTGGCGTGTCGGCATCAGCCTCAACGCTTGCGGGTTTGCCGTTGACCGTAATGGCAAACGTCGTCATGAGGACCTCCCCTTCGTTCGGTCTCGTGCGATATGGCTTACGTTGATCCGCGCGTCGTTGAGTGCCGCGCGCGGTTTCGCGTTGTCCGCATGTCGGACGTCCGCGCTCTATTGGTAAGACTATTTTAGAACCGGAACAAGGTTCGCCGGCCGCAATGTGCAAAATCGCTGCGCGTAGTGGGCGGTTGCCCGCAATATCGCCGCTTCTGAGGGAATATCCTTCAGGATCTCATGCCCGCTATTTCAGGCGTGCACCACCGGAGTCAGGCGTGTGTTGCACCGCGACGAACGACATTCAGGGTCATGAGCGTCATTTTCGGTGCTCTGGCCGGGCGTCCGCTTTGCCCACAAAAGCCGACACGATCAGGGGTGCATGATCCCTCTCCATTGGCGATGGCCTTCGGTGCCATCGCGTGTCGAAATTTTTCTGAACCCTCCGGCCGAAAGTTGCCCCTCGGAGCGCACGCCGTTGATCTTCACGTCCGACGGTGGCGGGCTTGCCGCCGGACGCGCTAGAGCGCCGTTACCGACGGCTCAGAACGGATAAGGATTCGGCTTCTCCTTGATCGTCACCCATTGCCATTGGGTGAACTCTTCCCAATTGGCCGGGCCGCCGATGCGGGTGCCGTTGCCGGAAGCTCCGGTGCCGCCGAACGGAACGTGTGGCTCGTCGGCCACCGTCTGGTCGTTGATGTGCAGGAGCCCGGTATTGAGACGATTGCCGACGGCAAGTGCGTGCCCGACGTCGGCGGAGAACACGCCGGCCGAGAGGCCATATTCACCGTGATTGGCGAGCTGCACCGCCTCGTCGTCGGTCGAGAACGACGTGATCGCCGCCACCGGCCCGAAGACTTCCTCGTCGAACGCGCGCATGCCGGGTTTCACGCCGGTCAGCACGGTCGGGCGATAGAACGGTCCGTCGAATGTGCCTCCCGCTTCAAGCTTGGCGCCGGCCGCTACCGAGTCCTTGACGATGCCGTGAATGCGCTCCACTTGCGCGCGGGTGATGATCGGCCCTAGCGCCACCTGGCCGAGCGGATCGCCGACCGGCAGATGCTTGGCCTTGGCCACGAGTTTCTCGGTGAGCGGCGCCACGATCTTGTCCTTGGCCAGCACGCGGCCGGTGGTCATGCAGATCTGCCCCTGATGGAACCAGGCGCCGAACGCGATCGCCGAAGCAGTGGCGTCGAGATCGGCGTCTTCCAGCACGATCACAGCGTTCTTGCCGCCAAGCTCGAGCTGCACTTTTTTCAGGTGCTTGCCGGCGAGTTCGCCGATACGCCGGCCGACGTTGCTCGAACCGGTGAACGACACCATGGCGATGTCGGGATCGGTGCAGATCGCTTCGCCTGCCTCGGCGCCGCCGGGCAGCACCTGCAACACGCCCTTGGGCAGTTCGGCTTCCTCGAAGATGCGGGCGATGATGAAGCCGCCGGTCAGCGCAGTGCGCGGATCGGGCTTGAGCACCACCGCGTTGCCGGTGGCGAGGGCGGGCGCCACCGCGCGCATCGACAGGATCAGCGGGAAGTTGAACGGCGAAATGATGCCGACAACGCCACGCGGCAGGCGTCGGGCGATGCTGATGCGGCCCGGGTCGGAGGGCAGCACCAGGCCCTGCGGCTCGGTGCACATGGCGGCGGAACGATAGAGAATCTCCGTCACCATATGGATTTCGAATCCGGCCTTGGCCGGGATGCCCCCGGTCTCGCGCGCGATCCAGGGGATCAGCTCTTCCTGATTATCTTCCAGGATGCGCGCCGCCTTGCGCAGGATGGCGCCGCGTTTCTCATACGGGGTCGCCGCCCAGCCGGGCTGCGCGGCACGCGCCTCGGCGGCCGCTTTGCGCACATCGGCGGCGGTGGCATTGCCGACACGGGTCAGCGTGGCGCCGGTCGCCGGCTCGAGCACGTCCAGCGATCCACCGGCGGCATTATGCCAGTCGGCGCCGAACAGGCGGCCGCGCCACGTGCTTTCGATCATGAATTTCGGTGCGGGTACGTTCATAGTGCGGTTCCTCCCCTTGCGAATCCACCGTTTTGGCGGACGATCTCGGGGACGCGAGGAACCAGCAGGTTCTACAAGGCACCGAGATCGACCAAATGCTATCGAATTCCGCCTGCTGGAACAATAGTAGGGCAGCCCAACGGCTCCGATTTGACGGCCCTGACTTGGCCAACGCACTCACCCCGCGGCGCGGCGCTCCCCCAAAAGTCCCGGAGCGCAGTCTCAGTTCTTGCTTTCCTTCTCGTCGGCGACTTTACCCACCCGCACGATCAACCGCCGCCGCACCGGGAACGGGCTGATGTCGTAGAAGCGCGAGATCAGGCCCCAGACTCCGGCCGGAGCAAACAGCATGAGGACGATGGCGAGCCCGCCGAGCAAAATCAGATACCAGGAGCCGAGCGACGCCAGGTAATACTGCAGCAGGTAGAAAATCACCACGCCGATGATCGGGCCCTCCATCGTTCCGATGCCGCCGATGACGACTATGAAGATGACGTAGGCGGTCCAGTCGATCAGCGAGAATGCGGCGTCGGGCGAGATGCGGGCTTTTTGCAGGAAGATGAGCGCGCCAACCATGCCGGTGGCGGCGGCGGTGGCGACATAGATAAAAAGTTTGGTGCGAAAAACATCGACGCCGGTGCTCTCGGCGGCGGTTTCGGAATCGCCGATGGCCGACAGCGCCAGACCGTGGCGCGATCGCAACAGCCGGTAGACCAGGAAGAACGTGCCGACCGCCAGCGTAAGCGCGAGCCAATAGGAGAGAATATCGCGCGCCGCGGGTCCGCGCACCGCGAACAGGTTGCGGACGAAATCGAGACCGACCATGGAGGACGCGACGTCCGGCGGCAGCGACGTGCCAGTGCCGCCGCCCAATTGCTTGACCTGCGCCAGGATGAGCCGGCAGACCTCGGCGACGACCCAGGTGCCGATGGCGAAGTAAGCTCCGCGCAAACGAAACACGATCAGCGCCGCCGGTATGGCGACCAGCCCGGCGATGGCGCCGGCCAGCACGATCGAGAGCACCGGGTCGAGGTTTGCCACCACCGTGCAGGCGAACAGCGCGTAGGCGCCCATGCCGACGAATGCCTGCTGACCGACTGAAATCAGGCCGGCGCTGCCGGCGAGCAGATTCCACAATTGCGCCAGCGCCAGCATGGTGAAGACGTAGAACAGTTCCTGGAGCAGCACGCGGCTGGCGAAGGCCGGCAGAGCCAAGAGCACGACGATGCCGGGAACGGCGAGGAAGAGCGTCACCGTCGACGCACGGGTCGCCGTCGCCACGGCAAAATGCCTTCCGCGGCGATGGCTTTCGCCGAGCCCGAGCTTGATCGGTTCGCCGGTGCCCATGCGGCGGCTCGCTAATCGACCGCGCGCGGAAACAGGCCGCGCGGTCGGATCACCAGCACGATCAGGAACGCCACGTGGCCGGAAAGTATCTGCCACTCGGGGTCGATATGCGCCCCGACGGTCTGCGCCACGCCGACGACGATGCCGCCGGCAAGCGTTCCCCACAGGCTGCCTAGCCCGCCGATGATCACCGCTTCGAACGCGTAGAGAAGGCGGGCCGGACCGATGCTCGGATCGAAATTGGCGCGGGCGCCGAGGAAGAATCCGGCGACGGCGCAAACCGCGAGCGCAATACCCATGGTCAGCGCGTAGATCGTTTTGTTGTTGATGCCCATGAGTTGGGCGATTTCCACGTCATCGGACGTGGCGCGAAACGCCCGTCCGACCGCGGTGCGGTAAAACACGCCGTTGAGCAGGAGGATGACGGCGATCGAGGCGGCGAGACAGATCAGCGGCATGACGCCCACGGCGATGCCGCCGCCGAGCGGCAGTGAAGCGCCTTGCAGCGGCCCGACATTGAGAAAGCGCGTGTCGGCGGAGAAGGATTCGAGCAGGCCGTTCTGCACGATAATCGACAGCCCGAAAGTGATCAGCAAAGGCGGTAGGATATTGCGGCCGAGCACGCGATTGAGCATGAGCGATTGCAAGGCGTAGCCCAGCGCGAACATCAGCGGCACGACGATGACGAGCGCGAGCACGATTGGCACTCCCGCAGTCGCCAGCGCCAGAATCAAAAAGGCGGCGAGCACGATCAGATCGCCATGCGCCAGGTTGACGAGACGCATGATACCGAAAATCACCGACAGGCCGGTGGCGTAGAGCGCATAAAGTCCGCCGAGCAGGATTCCTTGCAGCACCGTGTCGATCCAGCCGAGCATCGCTCACAATCCGAAATAGGCGGCGTGAATGGCGTCGCGGGTCAGCTCCGCCGGCCGGCCGGCCAGGCTCACCCGCCCCTCCTGGAAACAATAGGCCCGATCCGCGACCGACATGGCATGAAGAAGGTCCTGCTCGACCAGGACAACGCTGGTACCGCGCGCTTTGATGTCGGCGAGCGCCGCGTAGATATCGCGGATGACGATCGGAGCGAGGCCGAGGCTGAGCTCGTCGCAAAGCAGGATGCGCGGGTTTGACATCAGACTCCTGCCGATGGCGACCATCTGTTGCTGGCCGCCCGACAGCGCCGTCGACGGCGTGTGGCGCCGCTCGCGTAGCATGGGAAACAGCCGATACACCGCCTCGAGGCTCCACGGGCCTTCGCTGCGCCGGCCGTAGGCGCCGACCAGAAGATTTTCCTCCACCGAGAGCGAGGTGAACAGCCGGCGGCCTTCCGGCACCAGCGAGACGCCGAGCTTGACGATCTCGAATGCCGGCAGCGCGCCGACGTCGCGGCCGTCGAGCCGCACCGCGGCGGCCGGGCGCGGCAGCAAGCCCGCGATCGCTTTCAGGAAAGTCGATTTGCCGGCGCCGTTGGCGCCGATGATGGCGACCGTCTCGCCCTCATTGAGGGCAAACGTGATGCCGAAAAGCGCCTGGAAGTCGCCGTAAAAAGCGGTCAGTTCGCGGGTTTCCAGCACGGCCAAATCCTGCTGCCTCACGCTTGCTGTCTCACCGCGAATGCCTTACGCCGCGATGCCCAGGTAGATTTCCCGCACCTCTTCCGAGGCCATGACGGCGCGTGGCTCGCCTTCCACGATCTTGCGCCCGAAGTTGAGCACGACCAGCCGGGAAACGACGGCAACGAGCGCGTGCACGATATGCTCGATCCAAACGATGGTGACGCCGGATTTCCTGATGTCCTGCACCAGTTGCACGAGTTCGAGGCATTCGGCTTCGGTCAGTCCGCCGGCGATCTCGTCGAGCAGAAGGAGCCGCGGCGCGCTCGCCAGCGCGCGCGCCAGTTCGAGGCGCTTGCGGCCCAGCAGATTGAGCGTGCCGGCGCGCCGATTGGCCAAATCGATGAGGCCGGTCCGCTCCAGAATGTCTCCGCAGGCGTCGACCACCTGGGCCTCGCGTCGCCGGCGGCCATGAATGGCGGCGACCAGGAGGTTCTCGAAAACGGTGAGGTTCTCGAAAGGCTGCGGAATCTGGAAGGAACGGCCGATGCCGGCGATGCAGCGGGCACGCGGTGTGGCGCGTGTGATCTCGCGACCGTCGAAGACGATCGCACCGGCGTCAGGCTTTAGCAGTCCGGTAATGAGATGAAACAGCGTGGTTTTGCCGGCGCCGTTCGGCCCGATGATGCCGAGCGCCTCGTCCTGCGCGACCTCAAGCTCGATGCCATCGACGGCTTTGAGCGAGCCGAACGACTTCGTCAAATTGTCCAGCCTCAGGATCACGCGACCGCCCAGTCGAACGCCGGTCCACTGGGACCGGCGTTCCATCTTATCTCATGCCGAAGCGGTATCAGCCGCCCGGTAGTGCCGCCGACCCGAAGCTTAGGCGATCGGCTCCATTTTGCCGCCGGCCGGGATTTCCGGCGCGGTCTTATTGTCGGTGATGACGATGTCGTACTTGTTGCCGTTGCGCAACCGCCACTGACCGCCGACCAGCGGCGTCTTGGCGACGTTCTTGGCGGCGAACGGCGGGACGTTCTTGCCATTCCAGGCGATGGGCCCGACTACGGTGTCGAGTTTGGTCTCGGCGATTGCATTCACCATCGCTTTGTTGTCGCCACCGCCGGAGCGTTTCGCTACGTCCACGGCGAGCTCGAATAAGGCATGCGCAAAGCCGATCGGTTGGGTCCATTGTTTGCCCGTCGCCTTCTCGTAGGCCTCGGCGAGCGCCTTGGCCGACTGTCCGGTCAGCGACGACTTGAACGGATGGCTCGGCGACCACCAGACCTCGGACGAGAGATTGTTGCCGTTCTTGCCCAGCGCTTCGACCGCGACCGGGAACAGGATCGCTTTTCCGATCGAGGCGACCTTCGGCTTGAAGCCTTGTTGCGATGCCTGGTTCCAGAAGGTGGTGAAGTCCGGCGGTATCATCACGCCGGTGATGATCTCGCAATTCGCCTTCTTGAACGCGGCGATCTGCGCGCTGAAGTCGTCGGTGAGGTTCTGATAACGGCCGGGATCGGTGAGCGTGTAGCCGCCCTTCTCGAGCACCGGCGGGAAGCCGACCTGCTTGTCGCCCCAGGCATTGCCGTCGCCGTCGTTGGGAAACAGGCCGCCGACCGCTTTGTCGGTCTTAACCTGGCCCCACATGTTGGTGAAAACGGCGATGACGTCTTCGAGGCCCCAGAAGAAGTGATAGGTGTAGTTGAAAGGTTTCCACGCCGGCGGACCGCCGCCCGGGTTGGCCTGCCGGCCGATAAAATACGGCTGCCACGGCGCCACCGTTGAGATGCAAGGCACCTCTTCGATCTCGCATTGCGTCGACACCGGGTTCGTGGTCTCCGGCGTCGAGGCGACAAGCATGAGATCGATCTTGTCGCCGACGATCAGTTCCTTGGCCACTTCGGCCGCGCGGTTCGGATTGGACTGGCTGTCCTTGACGATGACCTCGACCGGAAGCGTCGCGTTGCCGACCTTGACGCCGCCTTTCACCGTGTCGAGGAAGCTGCCGATGACGAATTTGTCCGCTTCGCCGAACAACGCGAGCGGTCCGGTCTGCGGACTGACATAGCCGAGCTTGAGGCTCTTGGCGGCATGCACCGCCGGCGCAAATACCGAACCCGCGGCGAGCGCAGCGCCGGTTGCCGCCGACGCTTTCATGAAGCTGCGCCGGTTCACGCGAATGCTGTCAGATGTCTTCGCCATGCCGTCCTCCCTGTCCGATCGGCGCCGTCGCCCGGGATCGGGCGGCGCCGTTGGCGTTTACCCCTAGCGAAGCCTTCGACTTGACCGTTCGACTTGCACCGTTCGGTGTTGCTGGCTATGTTCGATTATCGAACGAAGGTTCGCAATCAGTGATTGTTACCGAGCGCCGGATGTCTGTCAATTGCACAGGCGTCATCGGGCCCGTCCGACGAGGTCCGGGAGCCATGCAGCAAGATAAGGAATTCATGGCGACGCTTGCCAAGGGACTCGCCGTGCTGGGCTCGTTTGATAAGCAGCGGCCGGCGATGACGCTGTCGCAGGCGGCGCAGGCGACCGGGCTGTCGCGGGCGACGGCGCGGCGCATTCTGCGCACGCTTGTCGTGCTCGGATACGTGACGCAGAGCGGGCGGCAGTTTTCGCTGTCGTCCGGCATCCTCAAGCTCGGCTTTGCCTACCTGGCGACGCAGAACTGGATCGAGCAGGCGGCGCCGCTGATGCGCCAACTCAGCGAACAATTCCATGAATCCTGCTCGGCGGCGACCTTGGAGGGAACCGAGATCGTCTATGTCGCGCGTTTCCCGGCGCGCCGCATCATGTCGGTGACGCTCGCGGTCGGCACGCGGTTGCCGGCCTTTCACACCTCGCTGGGCAGGGTCCAGCTCGGCTTTCTTGACGACGCGGAATTTTGGCGGCGGCTGCGGTCGCTGCGCATCGAGGCGTTCACTTCCTCGACGATCACCGACCTGCAGGCGCTGTACGAGCGGGTGCAGGAGGACCACGCGCAAGGATTCTCCATCGTCGACGAGGAGCTCGAGCGCGGTCTGCGCTCAATCGCGGTGCCGGTGTTGGACCGCAGCGGTCAGGCGATTGCCGCGCTCAATGTCAGCACGCACTCGACGCGCACCACCCGCAATGAAATGCGCGAGCGTTTTCTGCCGAGCTTGCGCGCCGTTGCCGAGCAAATTTCCGGCTCGGTCGCCTAACCGGTCTCCGCGCCACGGCTGGCGAAGCACCGCTGCATCTTGCCTGGCTGGGGTCCCCCGCGTATTGTTCGCAAAACGGCGAATACCGCACGATAGTTCGATAATCGAACAAGGGGGATGAGCGCCATGAGCGTTGCTGCGAAGGGATCGAAGCCTGCCGTCAAGCCCGCCGCGAAGACGGGCGTCACCGCGCCGCAAACCGGCAACGAATACCTCGACTCGCTTCGCGACGACCGGACGGTTTTCATCTACGGCGAGCGGGTGAAGGACGTCACCACCCACCCGGCCTTCCGCAACACCGCGCGCATGGTGGCGCGGCTCTACGACGCGCTGCGCGACCCCAAGCACGCCGACAAGATCATGGTGCCGACCGATACCGGCAACGGCGGCAAGACGCACGCTTTCTTCAAGGCGCCGAAGTCGCTCGACGATCTGATCGCCGGGCGCAACGCCATCGCCGAATGGGCAAAGATCACCTACGGCTGGCTCGGCCGCTCACCGGACTACAAAGCGTCGTTCCTGGCGACCTTGGGCGCCAACGCCCAGTTTTACGATCCGTATCAGGAGAATGCGAAGCGCTGGTACAAATTCAGCCAGGAGCGCGTGCCCTTCGTCAATCACGCCATCATCCACCCGCCGGTCGACCGCGACCGGCCGCCGAGCGAAGTCGGCGATATTTGTTGTCACGTGGAGAAGGAAACCGACGCCGGCCTCGTCGTCTCCGGCGCCAAGGTGGTGGCGACCGGCTCGGTGCTCACCAACTACACGTTCGTCGCCCATCACGGGCTCCTCCCGGTGCAGGACAAGAAATTCGCCGTGGTGTTCATGGTGCCGACCAATCATCCGGGCGTCAAATTCATCTGCCGCACTTCCTACGAGATGACGTCGACGGCCATGGGCAGCCCGTTCGATTATCCGCTGTCGAGCCGGATCGACGAGAACGACGCCGTATTCATTCTCGACAAGGTTCTGGTGCCCTGGGAGAACGTTTTCGTTTACGGCGACATCGAGAAGGCCAACAACTTTTTTCCGCGCACCGGCTTCCTGCCGCGCTTCGTCGTGCACGGCTGCACGCGGCTCGCGGTCAAACTGGATTTTATCGCCGGGCTGCTGCTCAAGGCGGTCGAAGCCGCGGGCACTAAGGATTATCGTGGCGTGCAGGCCAATGTCGGCGAGGTGATCGCCTGGCGTAATCTGTTCTGGGCGCTGTCGGACGCGATGGTGCGCGACCCGAAGCCGTGGATCGGCGATTACGTGCTGCCGAACATGGATCCGGGCAATGCCTACCAGATCATCGCCACCATGGCTTACACCAAGGTGAAATACATCATCGAGCAGACGGTGGCGTCCGGGCTGATCTACCTTAACTCGCACGTCAGCGACTTCAAGAACCCCGAAATCCGCCCCTATATCGACCGCTACATGCGCGGCTCGAATGGCTACAAAGCCGAGGAGCGCGTCAAACTGATGAAGCTTCTGTGGGATTGTCTGGCGACCGAATTCGGCGGCCGCCATGAGCTCTACGAGATCAATTACGGCGGCTCGACCGAAGAAATCCGCCGCTATTGTCTGTTTGGCGCGCAGGCGTCCGGCAACGCCGACCGCTTCAAGGGTTTTGCCGAAGACTGCATGGCCGAATACGACCTCGACGGCTGGAAGGTGCCGGATCTCACCGATCCCGGCGAACTCAGCTATCACGTGCTGCGCAAGGGCAAGAAGTAGTCCATGCGCTCTGCGAAGCGCTAAGAAAATGGCCCCGCGGTTTCCCGCCGGGCCCTGAGAATTCTAGCTGACGCCAAGTGTTAGTTCTTGGCCACCAGCGACCTCCCAGTCTCGGGTGCCCAGATCCTGAAGTTTACGCGGCCCCAAACGTCCCAACCATTGGCGCCGACGCAGTTCTGACATTCAACTGCTTTGTCGGCCTAGACCTGCATTGCGACCGGGCCGAAGTCGTATCCGAACAGCCAGCCGACACCGATCTGCGATTGAAAGCCGCAGATGGCGGGCGTGCAGGCGATGCCGCCGCCAGGCTTATCCGCCGTGGTCTGCGCTTCGAAGCGGCTGGCGCCGGCCTCGCGTGCGGCGCGCGCTTGCGCCAGCACCGCATCGAGCGGCATTAGCCTCTCAGCGCGCACGCCGGTGTCGTATTGCGCGCTTTGCGGACAATGAGCGCAGTCTTCCGGGCAGCCGCCGGTCTTGATCGAGAGTAGCGTCGAAATCTGCACCGCCGCCGCATCGAAATTTTCGCGGTGGATGCTTTGCGCGCGATAGATCAGTTCGGACAGCGGCAAATCGAACAGCGCGCGCAATTCTTCGCGCGTCCAGTCGTGCCGTGTAACGCTTTCGGGGTGGGGCGGCTAATGGTGATGCGGCAGGCAGCGTATCGATCCCTAGCGGCCTGAGTGCAAATGATAAGGTATCGCCTCGGGTGCGGCCTCTGCTATAGTTATTCCGTGGAGATGTCGAAGCAGCCGGAAAATTATGGCGCGGCAGGAGCCCGCGGCTGGAGTGGTTTGAAGACAGCGTCGTTGTTGCTGTGCTCCGTGCTTGCAGGATGTTCGTCGCCCTGGGGAAATCCCGCGCCGTCGGCCAATTCAATGCCGTCGAGCTTGTCAGCAATTCCAGGGCAGGCGAATAATTCTGCACCCGGTCAGCCGCCTTCGTCCGCAGCCCCGGCGACGCCGATATCCGACGGCGCGCACCCCAATCAATCGATCACCGACTTGTTTCGGGACTCGACCTCAACGGAATCGCCAAGCGTTCCGCGCCCCCCGAGCAGCTACACGCCAGTCGGCCAACCCTATTCGCCGCCAGGCCAGCCGGCCTACGGCGGATCGCAAGCCGGTGGTGCGTCGACTCCGTCAGCGACAGCATCGTCGCCACCGCCGATATCCGACGGCGCGCACCCCAACCAAT
>Ga0116223_10003536_pt1 | contig 13939 bp, 9 predicted proteins | sample Sb_taG_3_FD_90092 | JGI IMG/M metagenome (GOLD analysis project Ga0116223, IMG submission 90092) | Peat soil microbial communities from Weissenstadt, Germany - Sb_50d_a_PC metaG | ecosystem: Environmental > Terrestrial > Soil > Wetlands > Peat | place: Germany: Weissenstadt | collected 2010-09-21 | reverse complement strand
TTATAGATCTGGGTGAAGAGAGGCGAGCCATCGGGGGTGAGTCCGGCGAAGCCGCTGTGGCTGGTGTCCTCGCGATGGAACTTCCACGACTTCACCACAGTTTCCGTGCGGCCGTCGGGGACGCTGACGCGGCAGATGGCGTCCATTCGCTCCACAGCGCAGCCGTAATAGTAATAGCGGGAATCGCGGGTCCACGCACCGTTGAAGATCACTTCCTGCGGGCCAAGCAGGGGCTTCCAGCTCCGCGTGCGGATGTCCCATAGCCGCATGCCGACACGCCCGTCGGGTAACGTGTTGCCAGCCGCGAGGTAGCGGCCGTCGGGGGACCATTCTGGTCCTCCCATCCCTTTTGAATCGGTAAGCTCGGAAAGGGAGTGAGTGCGGAGATCGTAGAGGTAGATCGCCACTTTGGAGGGAGGATCGAACTTCGCCCAGCGCCCAAACGCGACGGTCTGGCCATCGGGCGACACGGACGGCCCAGTCTCGGTCCCTTCCTCATCGAGGACCTGTTCCGGTTTACCGCCCGCCGCGGGGATGATGAAGATCTTCGACGGCAGGCCGGGCTGCTCCGCTTCGATCAGGATTCGACGGCCGTCTGGGAACCAGCTCGACCCCAGCGGTCGGAAAGGCGGCTTGGTGAGCTGGACCGCCTCACGGCCATCGACGCTCTTGCGCCACAATTGACGGCCCGGGAACGTGACGTAGCTCATCTGCCTGCCGTCCGGCGAAAACGCGCAGAAACGCGCAGAAATCCCGCCGAGATAGGGCGCTGCCGTATCTGTGGCGGCATCGTAGCGGTCAAGCTCCGCCAGGGGCGACCGGTCCAGCGCATAGACGCGGCTGCTGCGCAAGGACCCGACCGGATTGCCCATGAAATTTGGGCCCGCGGTCAGTTGGAAAGGCTCACGCGCGGAGCTGCGCAGCAGGCCACCTTCGGCGTACGCCCAGATCTGGATTTCGGCTTTGACGCGTGCTTGAAACACGTAGTAGCGGCCGCCATCGATCCAACTTCCGCAGCAGGTCCGGTCTGCCGGCCATTTGGGCAGCCACGGGTGCCGGGCGGAGCCATCCGCCGAGACCTGCCAGATTACGGTTTTGAGTTGCCTCGGAAAGTTGGCCGTGGCGCGGATGGACTTCTGATCGGGCGACCAGCGCGGCCAGTCGAGAAAGTCGCACGCTATCTCCGCGATCAGGCGCGACCCGCTCCCGTCCGCATTGGCGGCGTAAATTTTCGGGCCAACGGTATACACCAGCCTGCGGCCGTCGGGCGACCAGGCGGCGTCGCGCACGACCAGTTTCCCCAGTCGCTGGGGCGCGCCGCCAGCCGCCGGCATGGTCCACAGCTCCTGGTCTTCCTTGGTCATGTCATCGCCCGTCAACAGGCCGCCGCCCAGGAGCAGTTGGGAGCGGTCGGGTGAGACATCGAAGATCGAGGGAACGTCGAAGGGCGTCGGCATCCGCACCACCGGGCCGCCATCCAGCGGCACCTGGGCGAGCGTCCATTTGAATGAATTGTGTTCGACAAAAAACAGGCGCTGGTCGTCGAATGCATAGCGAGTCTCATACTCGGCTTTGTGGGCCACCACGTGAACGCTGACCCGCGGCGGGGCGGTCTCCGGAGCCACGAAACGGAAATAAACCCCTACCGCTGTGAGCAGAGCCAGGGAGGCAACTGGGACCGCGATTCGCCGCCATCGCGGCGCGCGGTCGTTTTGCAGGAAGCTGGCGACCGCTTCGTCAAACTCGGTAACCGAGGCGTACCGGTCTGCCGGATTGCGGCGTAGGGCTTTCAGCACGATCGCGTCGAGAGCCGCGTTGACGTGCGCGCCCGTGCGCACGGAACTCGGACGGGCCGGTTCTTCCCCGTCCGAGGCGGGCTTCGGCCTGGTCCCCGTCAGCAGCTCATAGAGGAGCACCCCCAGCGAGTAAATGTCGGACGAGGCAGTGACCGGCAGCCCGGCGATCTGCTCGGGGCTGGCGTAACCGGGCGTCATGACGGAGGCGGCGCGGCCGGCCGTCTGGGTGGCCGTCTGAGCGTCGCCCATGAGCCTGGCGATGCCGAAGTCGAGTAGTTTCGGGACACCCTCTTCCGTCACCAGAATGTTAGTGGGCTTGAGGTCACGGTGGATGATTTGGCGGGCGTGAGCATAGGCCACCGCACTCGCCACCGCGCGGAACAGCGCCAGGCGGCCGGCTACCGGGAGATTCTTTTCCGCGGCGTAGCGATCGATGGGCTGCCCATCGACGTATTGCATGACCAGGTACGGCGTGTCGTCAGGGGTGCGGCCGGCATCGAGCATGAGGGCGATGTTGGGATGTTCGAGCCGGGCCAGAATGTGGCGCTCCTGCTGGAACCGCCCAAGCGAATCGGCGCCGGTCAGGATGCGCGGCACCAGCTTGATGGCGACACGGCGGCGTATGCCATCGTCCTCGCGCTCGGCGAGGTACACCGCCCCCATGCCGCCCAAACCGATGCACGAAAGAAGCTGGTAGGGGCCGAGACGGTCGAATGGCAGGTGGCCTTCCCGCGCGGTCCGGCGGGCTTCCTGTACCAGCGCCGGCGATTTCCAGAGCCCCTCGGATGCCGCGCGGCCGCTGGCGCGGAGCAGCTCTTCGACGGCGCGGCGCAGGCCCGGTTGTCCGGCGCAGCGCCGGTCGAGTAATCCCTGGCGCCCGGCCGCGTCGAGTTCCGTGGCAGCGGAAAAGAGCTCCTCGATCAGTTCGGGCAAAGGGGCGGGTTCAGGCGCGTCCAAGTTCATTTTGTAACCACGCTTTCGAGAAGTGCCAGTCGCGTTCGACCGTGCGAAGAGAGACTTCCTCGCCGGTTGCGGTCATGGTTTCGGCGGTCTCCTCGGTGGTGAGGCCTCCGAAAAAACGCAGTTCGACCACCTGCGCCTGACGCGGGTATTTCTGGGCGAAGCGGCCGAGCGCCGCGTCCACCAAAATGAGATCGGGCGGATACGCCGCCTCTTCCCCTTCGTCTTCCAGGCGCACGGTGACCCCGGCGCCCCGCTTGTCGGCATTCCGCTGGCGCGCGTGATCGACCAGGATATTGCGCATCATGCGGGCGGCCAGAGAGAAGAATTGGGCGCGGCATTTCCAGTCCACGGCGCGAACGGCGTGGAGGTTGAGGTAAAGCTCGTGGACCAGCGCGGTGGGCTGTAGAGTGTGGCCGCCGCGCTCCTGGCGGAAGAAGACGGCTGCCAGGCGGTGCAATTCGGCGTAAACCAGAGTCGTGAGCTGAGGCAGCGCTGCATCCTCGCCCTCGCGCCAGCGCACCAGGCAGGACGTGATGGATGCGTAGGAATCCGATTGGTCTGGGTCCATTGAAGGCGTGGAGTAAAGTTTAGCAAATAAAAATGGCGGGTTGGGGGGGCGGGATACGCCTGTATGGGTAGAGGGGAAGATTGGCCCCGATCCCAGCAACCAATCGCCGTCCGGCCCTGTGGAGTCCGGTACTAGCCTTGACTTGAGTTTGTGGTGGATTGCGATATAGCGCCGGGCAGGGGCCGCATGCCCCGCGGAAGAGAAGGCGGGAGGATATAGCTGTTACGGAATTCACGTGACATACCCTGCCGGCAGCGGAACCATCACCGTCTGCATCGGGGTCTCGAAGCCCAGCAAGTCGTAGCCTGCCCGCGGCGGCGCCCCCAGATGGGAATTGAACTACCGCTTCGGCGGAAGGAAGTGAAGCTCAGATGAGGGCCTGGGAACGGAGCGCAGCGGCGCAAACCCAGAGACTGCTTAACCCGGCCTATAACTGTCTTAAACCGGTGGATCTACATGGATGAAACGTCCCAAATACCCACGCATATTTCTTCCCGTGAATCCGGAGGCGGCGCCCTGAACAACGTCTGCCACGGCTCCCTCGCGGGAGTCAGTCGCAACGGCAACGCTGTATTGACCAACCCTCACGTGCTGATTGTCTACGCGGACCTAGAGTATGCGGGGAAGCCTGCCGATCAACAGGTCCAGGAGCTGCTCGCGAGCGACTTTGTCGCGGGCCTGACGCAGTATGGGGTAATCGACGCAGCCTTCGACGGGTCGGCGGTGGTGCAAGCCGCTGTGCTGCCTAACCAGGTGCTGGTCGATTCCAGTATACAGAACCTCTTGAAAGGGCTATTCTCGGCCGGAACCGTCAAACCCCCGGGACCGGCGGTGACCGGCAACCCGGTCTATCTCGTCATCTGCCCAAGCTCTTCGGTCCTTGTCTATGGGGGCTACTCCTCGGCTGCGCTCTCGCCGGCTCAACTGACGCAGGCTCAACAATTGCTGGGGCTCGCGAACCCGCCGAACCTCCAAACCGGCTTGGGCGGCTACCACGGCGCCATGTACTACGGGACCGGACCATATCCCCTTAACGTGGTTTATGCGGTGATTGCCGCGCCATGGAGGATGACGCTCATTGAGCACGAACTGGTCGAGGCGTTTACCGACTTCGACGGCCAAAACGGCTACCGCAATTCGTCCTGTGAGATCGGCGATATTTGTGAGGCGCTGCCTACGGTCGGATATGCCGGCAGCCAAGTGGAGACCTACTGGTCGAACTCCGACAGGGATTGCATAGCCGGTCCGGCTTGGCAGACCTTGGGAGGAGGAGTGACGTCGGGCCCAGCAGCCGTGAGCTGGGGCCCGGGCCGCATTGACCTCTTCGTCGCTGGCTCCGGGAGCGCCCTTTATCATCAGGCGTTCGACGGCCAGTGGCTCGGCTGGGATCTCAGAGGCACTCCCGCTCCAGGTGTAGGAGTGGCCAGCGATCCGGTGGCCGTTTCCTGGGCGGCGAGCCGGCTGGATGCGTTCGTCGCCGGCACCGATGGCAACCTATGGCATCTCTGGTGGCAGGGGGCCTGGGGGCCTTGGGACAACCTGCTGGGCGGTTTCACGCAAACCCCATGGCGTCCCGCCGCGGTGGCCCCATCGCCGGGAGTTCTTCACCTCTTCGTAACGGGCGCGGGCGGCTCCCTCCAGCACAAGTGGTTTGCCTCGAACAACTGGAACAATTGGGAGACCTTCGGAACGGGCTTCGCCTCCGATCCGGCCACGGTCGCCTGGAGCCCGAACCGGCTCGACATTTTCGGTGTCGGCGCCGACGGCCACCTGGCCCACGTGTGGTGGGACGGAGATGTCCATTCGAACGGCCAGGAATCTCTACTGCCATCGGTGCAGTTGTACCCGGGCTACTCCCCAGCCGCTATATCCCAGGGCCCCGGTCTGCTCGACATTTTCGTCATCGATGTCGCCTCCAAACTTTGGCACGTTAGTTACGACAACGGCTGGACGAGCAAGAGCCTGGGAGCCGCCGAGTTCTTCTCGCGTCCGTGCGCCGTCTTTTCACCCGCGGAGCCCGCATTGCCCCAACCGGCGGGCCTTGCCGTCGTCGCGGTAGGGAAGGGACCGCTTCTCTCGTACATGACCTCACCCGACGGAACGTCGTGGCGTCAGGGCCGGTCGCTTGGCGGATTGATCACAGGGAATCCGTCGGTAGTCTGTGCTGAATCCGGCCGGGCCGAGATCTTCGGGGCCTTTAAGTCCCGAATTTCTTCCCACAATCTGCCCGATATCCGGACAAAAACGGTTTCCATCGTCGGGATCGCATAAGCGGTGAAGCGGAATCTGAATGGTCTGGGTCCATGGAAGGTCTGGTCGTGGATTGCCGCAAATAAAAATGGCGGGATTAGGGGACGGGGTACGCCTGTATTAGTAGAGGGGAAGGTAGTTTGCCTGGGACTGACGGTCCGACGCTCTCCCCTGAAATAAAGGAGGACAATTCTAATGACACACAAAAGCATCTTGCTAACGGCGGCGTTCATCGCGCTGCTTACACTCTTTCCGGGCACGGCGCGTGCGGAGCCGGAGCAGTGCTATCCGTGCTGCTTGGGGAGTCTCGGTTGTCACATTTGTTGCCTGGGATTTGTGGATGGATGGGGCACCGTGGTATCCAGCCAAGCCGGCCAACCGGGGACTGGATATGCCTGTGACACGGCCCATTCCTGCCAGGTAACCACCCAGGGTACGCTGTCGGCGCAAACCCTCTTCAACGCCGGGGGCGATATCGGCGAAGGGCAGCCCTTCACCGCAGTTGAGACAATCGACTTCACACATCCAACCGCTAACGGCGCCGTCGGCTCGTGTTACCCGGTCATCGGAGATCTTTCCATCACCGATGCCGACGACACGACATCGACTCTCGCCTTGCACTTCCAAGGCCAGGGCTGCCAGATCGGTTCAGACACGAGCGCACTCCTGGTGGAAGCCGCGTACGACGCCGAGAACACCTCGGTTGGAAGATTTAAAGGGGTTTCGGGGATAGGCCACTTCAATATTCTCTCCCCTACCGGCACGAACGCACCTTTATCGGCTACACCGAACACGAACTATTTACTCGCATTCAGCGGCAACCTGCATTTCCCAAGCGCGGCGCAGTTGGCCCTGAAGTCAATGGCGAAGTTGGTGCTTCCGGAAGGAATGCCGGTCAACTGCTCAACTGCCCAATCGGTTCTGTCGGGCGTGACCACGCTAATCATGACAGCAGCCGGGCTATAACACATACTCGCGCCCGACCGGTGAACGGCAGGTAGAGGCAGTCCGCCGCCGTGCCACCCGGCGCGAGTCACATCAGACCTGGTAAATTGCTCAACCAAAGGAGAAAAGAACCATGAGCCAGCAACCTTTCACGTTTCAGATCGGCATGACGTTACCGCCTCCGCCGCCCCCTGGGGACATTTCGAAGCCGGGATCCGGCAACATCGCGCAGATCCCGATTGCCGCGGGCAAGCGCCTGGTGATCGAATTCCTGTCGTTCTCCGCCGCGATCCAGTCGGTGGGAGCGATTGAGATGCATCTGACAACCAATGGCCAGCCGACGGGTGGAGTTTTCTACTTCGCCCTGTCCTCGGAACCGGTGAGTCCGGGGAACAGAATGCTCATTTGCAGCCAACCGGCAAAAATCTATGCCGAGGGACCGCAAGCGACTCTTACGGTCGATGAAACCTCCCTCACTGGCCAGCCGGTCAGCGCGAAGATCGTCGGCACCGTTTCCGGATACCTCGAAGATCTGTGATGCCGCGCATGGCCGCACACCTTGGGGCGGGCAATCCGGTCAGGCAATCCTGTTCGCAATCCGACCTGCCGGCCGGCTGACCCGCTGGGAAGCGGGTCCGCAGCCAGGATTAGCAGACCCAAGTGGCTGCATGACTTATGCCGCGGTTGTCGCCCTGGGTGGGCTTGTAGTGCCGGCGGCGCAGGTCCACGAGCAGGCGCTGCAGCAGGGGGGCGGCGCGGCGGCCGACGGTGTTGCCGCGGTTCTCTTCCATTTTTTCCAGGAACTCTTGGCGGCTGGTGGCAGAAGAGCGGGTTTGCCTGCCCGGGGCGGCGGACGCGAGGCAGTGGCACTGGCAAAGGCCAAGAAGCATCGACGATAAGCCAACAAGAATGGCGGGATTCGGGGCTGGGATACTTCATCCTGTTTGAGCGACGCCACGCCAGCCGGTCAGTGCAACCGGCCACGGGTTGGTGTCGCCGCGAAGGAAGGAACCACATCGCAGTTGTTCGCGGAACGGACTCTCACGCGGCGGGCCAAGTTCGCCGTCAAGCGCGCTCCGCCAACCAAGATGCGAGCCCGATGTCCGCTGCTATACTCGAATCGGGGAGAATATCCATGAACAGCGAGTACATTGACCATCGCAACGGCGGCTATTATGTGGCTGGCACGCGGATCTCGCTGGACTCTGTCGTTTACTCCTTTAACCGTGGCAACTCCGCTGAAGCCATCCAGACCGAATACCCGCTGCTGAAGCGTGCTCAGATCTACGGGGCGATCGCCTTTTACCTGGATCATCAGGCGGAGATCGACGAGTACCTGGCCCGCAACCAGCGGGAATTCGAGGCGGACACCATTCCGCTGGAACAAGCCAACCCAGAGCTCTGGGAAAAGTTGCAACGCGCCCGGGCAGGAATGGGTGAGCCCCGGACTTGAGCATCCGCTTTCAGGCAGACGCCGACCTCAACTATGCAATCGTCGCCGCGAGCCGGCGACGGGAGCCGAGCATGGATTTCGCATCGGCTGCCGATTCGAGTCTCGAAGGGGTCCAAGATCCCGATGTGCTGGAGCGGGCGGCGAATGAGCGCCGCATCCTGGTGACGCATGACAGGCGAACGATGAGCGGACATTTTCGAGCATGCCTCGAATCCGGCCTGCCGAGCCCAGGCGTCTTGATCGTTCCACAGTTCGCGCCGATTGGACCGGTGGTGGAAGCGATCGTCTTGATTTGGCCGGCCTCAGAGCCGGAGGAATGGCGGGACCAGATCCATCACGTGCCCACACTGGTCCGGCACGTATTCGGCCGCTGAGATCACGAAGAAGTCGCATCTGGTTCGCATCAAGGCGCCGGACAGGGGCTGGGATGCGGAGCAGAATGCCACGCCGCCCGCTTGAATCGGCATCGCCGCAAAGAGAGCGGCCGTCAGTGTGCCGACCCTCCGGTCCGAAGACACGGCCCGGGCGATCTTGAATGCGGCGAGCACGGCCAGCACGTGGAACAGGATCAGCTCCGCATGCCATCCCACCGGCCGCAGGCCGAAGAGCCGGTAGGAGAGACCGAGCGCCAGGAGGTGGAGCGGCCGGTAATTGAGGCCTCCGCGAAGGCCCTCGCCGTCTCTGAACCAGATATAGTCATTAACGAATCCCTTCCATAGGAATGACCGGTTTCCGATCACCGGGTTATTCAGGATCATCCGATTGTCGTCGAGGACAAATGTGTTGCTGAGCGAAGGCAAATAGACGACGATGGTGAGAAGCGCGAGGCCAATGAGAAGGTAGCCATCGCGCTTGGATGCGGCCGTCGCACCTGGCAATGCTGTGGTCGTTTGCGACCGCCCTGGATCGCAAGAAACCGGGGCGGCTGACTGTTTCCGTCCTGGCCTACACGGCAGCACTGTTCACCCAAGAGGGCGCCATTTTCCTGCCGCTTCTGGTTGCCGTCCATGAATTCGTGTGCGGACCAAACGCGGATGGTAAATCCGCACAACGCCTGCGGGCGGCCCTGGCGTCCGCCGTGCCATTTCTTCCGACGATGCTGTTGTACCTTGGCGCCCGCCTGTGGGTGATGGGCCCGACGATTCGCAGCGTCAGCTCGACGACGCCCGGCGAGGTGCTGATGACGCTGCCGGCCGCCGCGGCTACTTACCTGTCACTGCTGGCGTGGCCATTTGCGGCGGGACCGGTTCACCCGCTCGCGTTTGTCACCACTCTCGGTTCCCCACACTTCTATATTCCTGCCCTGTTCCTGGCGCTGCTGGCGGCAGTGGGGGTTTTCGCGATCGTCCGGACTCCACACAGGAGACTGTATGGGTTTTGTATCGTCTGGATCGGCCTGACACTCGCGCCATCGCTGATTCTCAGCGCGCGCGTATGGGAATTCATGATCCAGGACCGCTATCTTTATATTCCCTTGTTCGGATGGTCGCTCCTGATCTCCAGCGTGCCGATGGCAGCCGCGCGCACGGCTCACCGCCGCCGTCTCCTGGCGGCCGTAGGAATTGCGTATGGGGCTGCGTGCATAGTCAGTCTCTGGCACGTTCAGGGGTATTGGAAGGACGACGTGGCATTCTACAGCCGATGCTTGAAGCTGGCGCCGGAGTACGCGCTGTATCACAAGGGACTGGCGTGGGGGTTCTTCGACCGCGGCGAGATCAACGGTGCGGAACGCGAGTTTAGAACGGTCTGCCGGCTCGATCCCGGGGACGCGGCCGCGGCGTACAATCTCGGTTCGGTGCACGCGCGCATGGGCCGCGATCAAGAGGCCGTACGCGAGACCGCAGCGGCTCTGGTGAGATTGCCCGACCCACCGCTGGGGGCCTACATCTGGCTGGCGGAGATGTATGACCGATTCGGGCAGGAGTCGGATCGCGACGCGGCGTTGTCCCGGGCCGCAACCCTGCCCGGTGGACGCGAGGCGGTGGCGAAAGCCAGGACGCGTCAGAATGCTCAAGGGCGGAAATGACAGAAATGCCTGGGGGCGCTATTACAAGAAAAAGGGCAGATGCTTGCGCTCCTGCCCCGAAAGAAAGACAGAGCCGAAACTAGAACGTGAAGCGCGCGCTGACCTGCAGGCGGCGTGCCTGCGTGCCATCGGGGAAGCCGCCATCGCCCTGCCCGACACCGAAGGCCGTCGGGGTATAAGTAAGCACGCCCTTCGCCTCGGTGAAGGCCTGGGTAGTCAGGCTGGTAGGCGACCAGTTGTTGGCGATGTTAAACGCCTCGAAGCTAAGGCCTAGCTTCATGCTCTCGCGGGGCAGCGGAATGACCTTGGTCAGGCGGAAATTCTCCTGCTCGACCCACGGCGTGTAGAGGCTGTTCACCGGCAGGAACGGGACGCGAAAGTTCCCGTTAAACCCGTCGAGGGCGGAGGCGCTGTATAACATGGCGGTGGGCGTGTCGTTCATGTGGATCGACAGGCTGGTCGGACGGCCGCTCTGGATGGTCGTAATGCTCGAAAGCTGCCAGTTGTTCACTACGTATTTGGCGAAAGCGCTGTTGGAGTGCAGGAGGGTAGGCGCCCACACAAACGTGTAGGTAAACCTCTGCCGCTGATCGAGCCCGCCGCTGCCTTTATCGAAGCCATAGATTCCGTTGTAGGTCCAAAGACCGTCGCTGAATCCGAAGATCGCGTTGGTGGCAGCGCCCTGCCCGTCGTCGATTTCGTGGGACCATGAGTACGACGCGGACGACTGGAATCCATGGGAGAACTTCTTGTCAAACGTAATGGAGAGCCCGTCGTACCAACTGCTGACGCCGTTGGTTTCCAGGTAGATGGGGCCGAAATTCGGGTTCGGCCGCGCACTCGTCGAGTAAACCTGAGTCGCATAGGCTGCCGGGTAGCCGGCCGGCGCGCCGGAGAGGGTGTAGGTGAAGGGCGCACCGAGCGCGGGAGCGTTGACGTCCTGGGTGCCGTAGAGGCTGACCCCGCGGCTGAAGATTCCGGAAACGGTAAGCACCATGTCCTTCGCGAGCTGCCGCTCTACCGCAATGGTTGCCTGTTCGGAATACGGCGTCTTCAGATTCGGGCTGAGAACGTCCAGGGTGGAGGCGCCCGAAGTGATACCAGTGACCGGCGCAGCGAGGGCGTTCGGGAAAACCGGACCGGCAGCCAGCAGCGCCGCGTTGGAGGAGGTCAAGGAATCCGATATCTGATACGCGCCGTTGCCGGTGTAAACGTCGTCAAGTATGCCGCCGACCAGACGCGCATAGAACGTACCGGCGCCGGCGCGGATTACCGTTTTCTCATTGAGCCGGTAGGCGAGTCCGATGCGCGGCATCAGATTCACCGAGCCGGTGTGCAGCGGCGCTCCGGTCAGCGGGTACAAGGGATTGGCGGCAGGCGGCGGCGGCATAAACGTATGTTCGTACCGCGCGCCCAGCGTCACCGTCAGCCGGTCCGAAACCTTCCACTGATCCTGGAGATAGAATCCGATATCCTTGATGGTGTAATCCACCAGGGGATTGCCGAATGTCTGGCTATACCCCGACCAGCTCTTGAGGCCGGCCGTGTTGCCGGAGTAGTCCTGGGCGAACGAGGTCACCGTCGGATAGGTATAAGACCCATACCGGTTGCTGAGATAGTTGACGTTGTCATTGACATGCTCGTAGGTGAACCCGAACTTGATCGTGTGCCTGCCCTTTACCCAGCTCACGTCGTCGGCGATCTCGTGGCGGACTTCCAGAGGCTCAACCCGCGGGAGGTAGGTTGCGGGTCCAAGCTGGACGCCGGCCACAGACACATCCAGATAGCCAAGGCCGCCGCCTAACTCCGCCTGATCGAACCCGTCGGCCTGGCGGTCGGTATCCAGCCCGTAGCGGAATGAGTTGACCAGGCTGTTGGAGATCACCGAGGTCCAGGTGGCCTTCCCGTTGCGCACGGCCACGCTGTCGTCGCCGTTGCCCGTGATTCCCGCGCCGGTGGTGGAAGTGAGACCGGTCTGGATACCGTTGGGCGACTTCCAGCGCAGGAAATTGAAACTGGCGCTGAACGTGTTGCGGTCGTTGAGGTGATAGTCCATCCTGCCGAAGTACAGGTCATTGCTCGCCGTTCGCGGAATCTGCCCATAGAAGCGCGGCAGCAGGGCGTTAATCGCCGAGCACTGGGCGGGCGTGGCGGGAGACCCGCAGCCAACCCAGACCTGGTTAACCGTGTCGAGGAAACCGACCTTCACCTGGCTGTCCACAAAGGGGAAATTCCGGCGCGTGACGTCCGCGCTCAGGAAGTAGAACAGCTTGTCCTTGACAATCGCCCCTCCTGCCGTTCCGCCGGTCTGAATGCGGTGTTCGGTGGGGTTAAAGGCGGAATAAGGATCGTGGGCGTCGAAACCGGTGCTGCGCAGAAAGTAGAACGCGCTTCCGTGAACGCCGTTCGTGCCGCTCTTGGTCACGGTGTTCACTACGCCGCCCATGGCCCGGCCGTATTCGGCCGAGACGTTCGCCGATACCACCTCAAACTCCTGGACCGCGTCGGCGGAGATCTGCGATTGGATCCGGGTTCGCCCGGCGTTCTCGTCGTAGAACTGCTCGGTGTTGTCGTTGCCATCCAGCAGAAACGAGTTATTGCCGGCTACGCCGCGGAAGGTAAGCAGGCCGAAGGTGGCGTCGTTGGTCACGCCGGGAGTATTCAGCACGAAAGAGTCGACGCGGCGGCCGTTAATCGGCAGATCCGTAATCTCGCGCGTGCCGACCACCTGGGAAACGTCGGTTTTGGTATCGTCCAGGAGTTGAGCGGCCGCGGTCACTTCGACAGACGTCGACGTCTGGCCAAGAGCCAGCCGGATGCTCATATTCAAATTCTGGCCAACCTGCAGATCGATGTCGCTCGCGACATACTCGGCAAACCCCGCGGAGGTCACCGTGACCTTATAGCCGGGGCCCGGAGCCAAAGCGGGAGCGGAAAAGATCCCGGAGCCATTGGTCGCCAGCGTGCGCAGCACGCCGCGCGATTCGGTTGAGATCACAACCTTCGCGTTGGGGACCACCGAGCCGGAGGGGTCTTTGACCTCTCCCGAAAGTCCCGCCACGCCGCCCGCGGATTGCGCAAACGCGGGGACGCAGGCAAATAGCAATAGCGCAGCTAACGGCTTCAAATTCATGACTCACCTCTCGATTTTTTCGGTGCTGGCATAAGCATACCAGACCTTAATTACGGTTCAATGAACCCCATTCTCTTGTAATTTAGTATACACCCGTACGTTTTGGACCCCACCCTCTGCGGTGCAAATTTACATGCGCCACATCCCGCCTGGAACGCTGCCAGACCAAGATAGGATTAAATCCGCGCGGTGGGAGTCCTGGCTATACTGAAGCTTAATGTTAACTATGGATAACCTCAGGGAAAGACTGGCGGGGGTGCGGGAACGGATGGCGCGGGCGGCGGAGCGGGCGCGGCGCGATCCGGCCGGAATTACGCTGCTGGCGGTGACCAAGGTGTTCCCGGCGGCCGCGATCCGGGAGGCTTACGAGCAGGGCCTGCGGGAATTCGGCGAGAACTACGTGCAGGAGTTCGAGCGCAAGGCGCCCGAAGTCGGCGGACTGGCGGGGGCGCGGTTCCACCTGATCGGTCATTTGCAGTCGAACAAATGCCGAAAGGCGGCGGAAATCTTCCAGTCGATCCAGACGGTGGACTCGCCGAAGCTGGCGCGGCGCCTGAATGAAGCGGGACCCGCGTTGGACGTCATGCTGGAAGTGAAGCTCTCGGAGGAAGATGCCAAGAGCGGGGCGGAGGCGGAGGCGCTCCCGGAATTGATCGAAGCGGTGCGCGGCTGCGCGAACTTGCGGCTGTTGGGGCTGATGACCATGCCGCCGTGGTCGGACGACCCGGAGGCCTCGCGGCTGTATTTCCGGCAGCTCCGCGAATTGGCGGGGCGGCATGGCCTCGAGCAGCTCTCCATGGGGATG